>JRHI01000490.1_pt1 | contig 42635 bp, 34 predicted proteins | sample 215371 | NCBI WGS metagenome assembly JRHI01 (sample SAMN02929681, study PRJNA255918) | sediment metagenome | biome: cave system; feature: Ice Cave; material: Sediment; isolation source: sediment from deep within a dark volcanic ice cave with no known source of... ... | reverse complement strand
CCCATCCCGCCACGCCGCCCCCGTCCCTACTGTCCGCAAAAACATGACATTCTGCTACATTGGTGGCAGGTAGAACACATTCTGATACAGCTCGCTATAGGCGCGTGCGCTAGCAGACCAGCGCGAATCGTAGGCCATTGCACGAGCAATGAGGGCTGGCCAGCGCTCTTGCTGTCCATAGAGCCGCAACGCACGATGTAATGCATCAAGTAATACAGACGATGAGTATGCTGTGAAGCTGATACCATTGCCAGTATCAGGATGAGCATCAAGATCGGTCACAGTATCGGCCAAACCACCAGTCGCATGCACAATCGGCAAAGAACCATAACGCAGCGCAATTAATTGCCCTAAGCCACCTGGTTCGAAGGCACTCGGCATCAGAAAGAAGTCTGAACCTGCATAGATGCGATGCGAGAGAGCATTATTGAAACCAATATAGACACGCACGTTCTCCGTGTTAGCAGCCAAATAGTTGAACAACTGCTCATAATGAGAATGTCCCGAACCCAACACCATCAACTGCAATGGCAGATTACGCAACTCATTAGCAATCATAGCAATGAGATCGAAGCCTTTCTGATCCACCAATCGGCTAACAATACCTACCAGCGGCACATCGGGAGTATCTGCTAGCCCCCACTCTTCTCGCAGCACCGTACGATTGCGTATCTTAGCAGCAGGCGCCTGAGCCTCAGTATAGCGAACTACCAAGTCACGGTCCGTTGCAGGATTCCATACATCCCAATCGAGGCCATTAGGAATACCAAAAAGACGCATATGACGCAGAGCGAGCACACCATCAAGGCCCCAACCATATTGAGGYGTCTGGATTTCTTCGGCATAGCGATGCGAAACGGTCGTTATCACATCAGAATAGACAATACCCGCTTTCATCCAGTTGACATCACCCCAGGACTCCAAGCCGCCCATGTTGAAAAGGTATGAGCGATCTAATCCTACATCATCTAGGATCGATGGCCCCCAACGTGCTTGGTATTGCAGGTTATGGATTGTATAGACGACGCGTATTGCCCCCTGGCGCAACAGATGGCGATAGGAGGTGCGTAGATAGGCTGCGCAAGGAGCTGCCTGCCAGTCGTGGAGATGGATGATATCTGGAAAAAAGCCCAACACAGGCAGCGTCTCAAGCACACCGCGGCAAAAGAGGAGAAAACGGTAATGCTCATCACGCCGGTCCAGACCAAAATAAATCTGCTGATGCCACCCAAAGAACTCATCATTATTCAGCAGGTAGACGGTGACTGACGAATTGGGAAGTGTGGTCTGTGAGACAGACACTGTGCGGTCTGCACCTGCCAGAAAGAACGTCCGTACAACGCCGGTATGTTTGATATCCCAACGAGAGAAATCAATACTTCCATAACGAGGGAGGAAGATACACACCTCGTGGCCTAATGCAGCTAACTCTTTCGGGAGGCTCCCTATCATATCTGCTACTCCACCCTCCTTAGCAAAAGGAACCGCCTCGGCAGCAACCATCAAAATCTTCAAACGCGTGTCATTCGTCATACAAAAAGCGGCGCGAAGACCCGCTCATATATATACAGAAGCGAGCGGAAGGAAACGCCATCCTTTCTTTTACACCCTTTTGCAACAAGGATGTTGGCAGAGTGGGTTGCTGCTATGATACCATGATGGAGAATAGTCACGCAAGGCAAACATCCATAGGCAGAAAGGACTGGGTATGTTATGAGCAAAGTGCTAGCAGTCATTATGGCAGGGGGTCAAGGCGAGCGATTGAGCATCCTCTCACAAAAACGTGCCAAACCCGCAGTGCCATTCGCTGGTAAGTATCGCATCATTGATTTCGCCCTGAGCAACTGCGTCAACTCTGAGATTTCTGATATTGCCGTGCTCACCCAGTATCGTCCCCACTCATTGAATGATCATATTGGTATTGGCAGACCCTGGGACCTGGATCGGCAAAAGGGCGGCGTTCATCTGCTTCAGCCCTATATTGGGCGTCAGGAGTCAGATTGGTATCAAGGCACTGCTGACGCCGTCTATCAGAATATGAGCTTTATTATGGAATCACGTTGCGATTATGTACTTGTCTTGGCGGGTGATCATATTTATCGCATGGACTATAGGCCGATGATTGCATTCCACCAGCAACACAACGCTGCTGTCACACTTGGAGCAGTGATCGTCCCTCTTGAAGAAGGCCACCGCTTTGGCATCCTAGAGACTGACGCTGAGGGACGGGTTGTTTCATTTGAAGAGAAGCCCAAGCAACTGCGTGGCACGCTTGGATCGATGGGTATCTATGTATTCAGCCGTGACACCTTAACACGTGTCCTCATGGAGGATGCACAACATGCTGAAACCAAAGGTCCTCGTACTCAGCATGACTTTGGACACAACATTATTCCCACCATGGTGACACAGTATGAGCGTGTCTATGCCTACCCCTTCACCGGTTATTGGCAAGATGTAGGCACAGTACAATCTTATTGGGAAGCCCACATGGAGTTGCTTGGCGACAAGCCGTCCTTCGATTTGTATGATCGGTCATGGGTTATTCACACTCGTAGTGAGGAGCGGCCTCCTGCCCATGTTCGCAGTAGTGGACAGGTTATCAGTAGCTTGATCTCCCATGGCTGCATTATCAAGGGACGGGTCGAGCGTAGCGTGCTCTCTCCAGGTGTTGTCGTCGAAGAAGGCGCCACTGTACGAGATTCCATCCTACTTTTTGATACCGTCATTGGCGCTGGTAGCGTGGTTGACCGAACGATTATTGATAAGGAGGTTGTTGTCGGTAAGCAATGTCAGATTGGACACGGTGATGATGCAACGCCAAATAAGCTGGAACCTACACGTCTCAATACTGGCATTACGCTGATTGGGAAACGTACGTGCTTACCAGATAATCTCACAGTTGGCCGCAACTGCAAAATTGGTGCAGACCTGCGCCCAGAAGATTTCTCAACTGGTACCCTCACTAGCGGTGAAACAGTCGAGGACCGCACCTTCGCCCATGGCTGGGAGCGTGAGTTGACACGACGCAGAACCGCTACATCGTAACCAGCATAGAAACACAAAGGCCCAATGAGCGTGCTCATTGGGCCTTTGTGTTTCTATGCTGGTTACGCAAAACCTCTACTAAACATAACGAGGACAATCAGGCAGAGCAATATAGCAGCAATCCATATACCCGCGAAAAGCATATCATTGCTTGCCGTCATGGGTGGAAGTGCTTCTGGCCTCGGCAACAATGTCTTTGCGTCTGGGTCTCCCAAATCATCAATAAATGCTGTTGCCATCATATTAGGCAACAGTTGCGAGACATCATCAGAAGCTGTCTTAGAAGTAGGCCCATTCTTTACTGGTGAAGTTGCTTCAAAGCGCTGCGCATTTCCAGCAAACGGCGCAGGCGCATTATTGGGTACAGCAATGCTTCCTAGTACAGAACGCATCGAAAGAATATCCTGACGCAATTCCGCCGGGCGTTGATAGCGCTGCTGCACATCAGGACGTAAACCCTTGCTCAGAATAGCATCAAATTGCCGTGAGACATTCGGATTCAGGCGCTGTGCTTGTGGTATAACTCCCCCTGTTATGGCGGGTACGCTCCCTGTAACAGCATGATAGGCCGTAGCTAGTAACGCATACAAGTCAGCGCGTCCATCGATATGCTCACGTCCAAATTCTGGTGCCGCGTATGCAGAAAGGCGCCGAGGCTCAATACCAGCTATAAGTTGTTGCGCATCGCCAGCCAGAAGCACAGAGAAGTTGGTGAGTACAAAACGTCCACTTTGCCGCGATTCCAAAATATGCTCAGGACGAATCAAGCCATGCACGAGAGGTGGTGATTGTTGCGAGAACTGTTCTAACACCTCCAGCATTTGTAGACAGCACTCAATTATCTCTTGCTCAGGTATAGCACGCCCTGTTCGACGCATACGAGCGAGCAGCGATTCTCCCTCCAGCGGCTCAAAGACAAAGAAATGACGTCCTTGATCGCTAAACACATCCCATAAAGTGGGAATCTGCGCATGTCGCCCGGCAGAGGTAAGCGCGATTGTCGCGGCCCTCATCATAGATTGCGTCCTCATAGATGTGCTTTCTGGCACAACCACCTCACACACCATAACCGATGCGCCCGAGCGCTGGGCATCTTGCGCGACCCACATCGCTTCATAGATATCCGACTGCCATTCTTGCAAGCGCTGTAGTGCTTGAAGACGATAACGACCTCCACGCAGTACAACACCTGGGAGAAGAACCCGAATACCACTCTCCTGGATACTACTCATATCTTGCTCAGTACGAGAAAATGGCGGAGGAGCGGCAGAAGTTGGCAAACCCTGTTGCGGTCCCTCTGTTGGTTTCCTTTGCCCCTCATGGAACGGAGTTCCGGGAACCAGACGACGTGTGCGGAGTGGAGACTGTACCACATGTCCATTAGCTCTCAATGGATCTGTTGAACGGGTGAAAGGTGCAGGTGTAGGTGGCACGTTTCTTAAAGAAAAACCACTCGTTCCGGCTGTGGCATCTTTTGTAGCCTGATATTGTCCTGGGTATTGGCTTTGCGGCTGACTCTGCTTCTGACCTCCCGCTTGTGCCGGAAACGCAGCGCCTGATATGCGCACATCAAAACCCTGTGCTGGTGGTACAGGATTAGCAGGGCGCCTTGGTTGCGGAGTTGGCTCCAGAGGCGGCAAAGACGGATTCGATACACCACTATTCCGCTGTTGTGGAAAAGGGCCAGAAGTGCGCATCACACGGGGTGCATCTGCACTCGTTCCGGATGATGGCGGTGGAAATATAGGCTGAGATATACGTTGACCACTGAGTGGTTCTTGAGTAGAAGACTTAGGAACAGTGGAAGGGAATGTCGGAAACGGCCCACTCACTGATGACGGAGAGGTTACACTTCTAGGCTGCTGTTTCACTGGCGGCATACCACCAGACACAGATGAATCTTTTTGTACTGGCGTAGCAGCACGCGCAGCACCCATATTTCTAGGGAGACGTACTAAGAGTCCGCAACGTCCACAAGGACTTTTACTTACGTCCCACACGTCACCACAACGAGGACAGGTCATAAAGCCCCCTTCTTCTGCTCTTATCCATCAACACCAAAACACGCTTCTCCGTCATCCACAATGTCTCCCGAACAGAGTTTCTTCGTAAAACAACATAAAATAGCAGCACTATATTATCTATCCCAATGAACGTAGTGCAATAGACACAGGCTAAGCTACATAGCAGTTCATATGCTTACAATCAATCGATATATATGCATGTAAGGAGCATATGTTCGCACAAAGTATAATTGATGTCACGCACACGTGTCAATATACACAACCTTTTGTGCTATATGACTATGACCGTTTGTTGTTTCGTCCAATAGGGGCCAGATTAGTAAGGAACCCTTCAAGTGCCTTTGCTAGATCATACAACTGGGTGGCTTCGACAACGGATACTTCATGGCCGACATGAGCCACTTGATAGAGCAATTGTAGCGCTGGATGTTTCGTGGGCACAACATTCTCACTCGTCACGCTACCAAATAGCGAGGCACGCATAGCATCGACGCTGGCATTCACCTGTTCTAGATTTGCAATATCGATAAAACTAGCAGGTTTTGGTTGCTGACCCTGCTTTCCTGTCACATGGCTCGCCTCCCACTGTCGCCGCGCCTGCTTCCCAGCAGCACAATAGCAAAACTCAGGATGGGTAGAATCGGAGTTTTGCAGGCCGATATCATCACAAATAAGGCAAATTGGCATATGTAGTCTCCTATCGTTCTAAGTCCTTGTTCCGTTCGAAATAAACTTACTATCTATACAACTTGCTCGTCAACAAGGATGTCATGAAAGTCTCGTCTGTCCACTCATGTAATCTTTTATCATCTTCTCACAATCGAAAGCCATGTGCCCCAAGACCTCGTTAGGCTCGTGCCAACATGTGTTTCCCTCACCAGAACCATGCTCAGATCCCCCAATAATGGTTCCTCTATACGCTAAAGCGACGGCCCGAAAACGTGGGTCACGTTTGAGTGATGAATACACACCAACAAAGCCATCAAGGGCAACCACATAACCCGTTTCTTCCTGTGCCTCACGTAGCACACACGCCTCTACAGTCTCGTTATAATGCACAATGCCACCAGGGATGGTATAGCCTAATCCATCCGAGCGATCAATCAGGAGCAGCTTTCCATCTCGCTCAATAATAACACATGCGCTAAGAATTGGCGAAATCTGGCCTAATGTAAGCAACGCGATCATCCGCAAGATCAGGCCAGCAAGTAACCCCTTTATTTTCTCCTTCATCTTTCCCCCCATTTCTGATAATTGCTGAAATCTTTCACCTGCACAAGTACACCACCAAAATCAAAAATAACGGCACGAATTGACATAATATGTTTTTCTTGTTTAGTACAATTCAGGATGCTTGAACGGTATGAGAGCCAATAATACAGCCACTTTGTAAAAACCGGTTCTATCGATGACATTATCCGTTAGAATGCCAACGGCTCCGTTCTCCTGTTTCGAGTTGTGACGTTTGAACACAATATCATCGGCTTCACCAAGTTCTTTGCCCTCTTTAACTAGCTTGACAACGGCTTGTGGCAGAAAAAAGGTGCCAGTTTTACCTTTCCCAAGTATAGCAGATGATTTCACCACGGCCCAAGCAAACACCTCCATCTCACCCTGTATCTCTTCTATACCGCCCTCGATACCGACCCAATAATCGGCGCCTTGTTCACACTGGAAGGCACCCTCGGCACGTTGGAGTGCACCCTGGAGCGTTTCCTGATCGGATAGAGGTTGGTCTCTGACACCAGAAGGCACATTGACGCCTGCTATCTCAAACATTTCAGATGGAAACATGGTTTGAAAACCTTCCAGAGTTGCCCGAATTTTGACGGGATTGTGTGATGCGACAATAATCTTTTTCATCAACCTCCTTGCACATGAGTTAAGAACTAACTTTTACTCGCTTATAGGAGTATCATCTATTTAAAACTATCCTAATTTTCTCACAAATGTTAACTAATTCCTTTTCCCGTTTAGAACGTTTAAGGTCTGATAAAGGATTGGATGACTCATTAGCACATTGATATTGTTCGTTAATTGTGTTTTGATACGCACTATGACGTACAGCTATCAAAACAATGACTAAACCATCCTCTTCAGCTGCTTTTAAAAGCGGTGGAAGCTCATACTTTGCGATAAAATCTGAGGCAAGAAAGTCTGGGGTAACCAGTAAGCAGAGCCACTTTAGCAATCGCTAAAGCTCGGCTGATCTCTTCACGCCATTTAGCCCCTGCTTTTATCTGAGTATCTGCCCAAACTTTGATTCTGTGATCTATTTGTATCGCAGGCACAAGCATTTTTTGAAGCTTATGGTGGCAGTTCGTCGCGTGCTTGTTTTTTCCAGTGAGCAGTTTGGCTGGGGTGAACCCCGTATTCAGCAGCAATCTCATTGGTGGTTTTCTGACCTTTCATCGCTTCTAAGGCAACCTTTGCCTTGATCTGGGCACTGTATCGTTTTCTTGGCATTGCCATCATGCGCCTCCTCTCATGAGTCTCACTCGATACAGTCATTCTCCCTTCTTGCCTTGTCCAGGTTCTGGGGGATATTACAGTTGACTGTAAATATTGTTTTGACCAATCGTTATGGCGCACTTTATCGGCAATGGCAGGCAAAGCAAGAAGCGGCATTACCACCTATCACCGAGTTGTTAGCCTCTTTACGGTATCTGAATAGCATATGTACCCCCAAGTGAGCTATAATCAATACAAACTGGCTTCCCTGTATCTATGCATGTGCATCACTCGCTGTAGGAGACCTGGGAAGATCATTACTCACACCAGCAACGAGAGGACAATTATGACACAGCATGAGCACGTAGCAAAGTGGAATTTGGAGACACAACTGGTTCATGGCGGCAGGCAAAACCGCCCCAATGGCGCGGCCGGGAAGCCAACGGTAAACCCTATCTATGCCAGCACAACGTATGTCCATGACAGTGCAGAGGCACTTGACCAAGCATTCAATGGTGCAGCAGCAACAGGGGAACCAGCCTATGTCTATGCACGGCAGGGCAATCCTAACGCGAATGCATTAGAAGACGTACTAGCACAGGTTGAAGGTGGGATTGGAGCGGTCGCATTTGGCTCTGGCATGGCTGCCATTCATGCCGCGCTCTTATCAGCAGGACTCGCCCCCGGCGCGAAGGTAGTTGCATCACAGGACCTCTATGGTCCGACGGTTGGGCTGTTGCAAAAGATATTCGCACCTCTTGGTGTCGAGGTGGTACTGGCTGATCTCTGTTGCATTGATGCCCCTCGTTTTATTCACGAAGAACAACCAGACGTGGTCTACGTAGAAACCCTCTCAAACCCACTAGTAAAACTAGTCGATCTGGATACCATCAGTGCCGCGGCAAAAGAGGTAGGGGCAGTCACCGTTGTTGATAGCACCTTCACCCCTCCCCCTCTCGTACGCCCTATTGAGCACGGTTTTGACCTCGTGGTACACAGTGCTACCAAATATATTGGTGGTCATGGCGATAGTAATGGAGGAGTTGTCATCAGCACGAAGCGCGCCTTGCTTGACCAACTGCGCAACTACTCAACCATGTTAGGAGCGATGCTCAGTCCTTTTGAGTCGCATATGATATTGCGCGGTCTACGTACACTCTCGCTACGCATGGAGCGCCATTGCCAGAACGCGCTGCAGGTTGCGCACTTTCTCCACGGGCACACAGCGATTGCACACGTCCATTATCCCGGCTTACCAGGGCATCCCCAACATGCACTTGCGACCCATCTATTAAGCCACGAACAATACGGTGGTCTGCTTTCTTTTGAGCTGCACGAGCAATCACGAGAAGCCGCATTTCGCTTTATGAATAAGCTGAAACTCTGTCTACCCGCCACAACATTAGGCGATGTCTTTTCGCTAGTAAGTTACCCCCCGATGTCCTCACATCGCACCCTCACCGCAGCCGAGAGAGCACAAATGGGTATTAGCGAAGGGTGTATCCGTTTGTCAGTAGGAATTGAGAACATCGAAGATATTCTGAGAGACCTTGACCAAGCATTAACCTAATACACCCTATCAAAAGCATGATGGGGAAAAGTGGCACAATCCGCTTTTCCCCATCATGCTTTTGATAGGGTGTATTCAACTCATCTCTTTTTGCCAAAGAAGCCACCACGTCTGCGTGCCGAAGATGGCTGGAAGCGATCTGCATCAGCGGCAAGAGCACGACCATTGAGAATGACCTCGTGTGCCCAGATCAGGTCTTCTGAAAGCACCTCGCTACGATCCATTTCCAGAGCGTGCATTGCACCCGCAATACATACTTCGCGGAAATGGCTACCGGGTTGACCTAACAACAATGGCACAAGCTCACTATGCTCTTCGCGATAGGCAGCAGCGAGGAAGTGCTTGAGAAAACGTGTTGCAATTTCCGCATCCTCGACCACACCTATCTCGATCAGCACATCAACGCGTCCAGGTCGGTCACGAATACGGGGGTCAATGCGCTCTGGATCATTACTCGTCGCAAGCAAAAGTGTCCCAGCAGAATTGTCGGGTGTTGCAACTCCATCAAGCGTATTAAGCACGATCTGTAACTCCTGGGGGTCAGAAACGAACATCTCGAAGTCCTCTACAAGCACCAGTGTTGGCAAGCGGCTCTCAACCGCACCACGCAATGCATAGGAGAGTTGCTGCCACGAGGTTGCACCACGATTTTTGGGTGGCGCACACACATAAAAAACTAAGCCACCCTGCCTTGCATGATATGCCCCTTCTGCCTTGAGCAACGTTGTTTTCCCCGTTCCAGGCGGTCCAATCAGAAGCACCTTGCGCAAGCGCGGTACGTGCAACGAACCATAGCGACGCAGTATCTCTTGATCGAAGATACGTCGCTGTGCCGCCACCTGAGACAGCGTCTCAGCAGGCAGGACAACATCATCAAATGTCGTTTTCTTGATGACATCCACCAGTTCATCTTGGCCGCCAATAATCTCAATACGCCCACGCCGTTGGCGACGTGCGATACGATTACGCAACTCATCCATTGCGGCAAGGAATGCTAACCACTCATCCTGATGACCTTGCGGTACAACGGAGATAGCCATAGGACCACTCTGCTCGCCATCGTCAGCATCAAAAAAGTGGACGGAAAGCGCACTCCAACCACGCTTGAAGGAATAGCGCAACCAGCCAAACGGCATAGAGGGTAGCGTATTGCGATCCGCAACCTCAACTGAACCGAGCATATCTGAAGTCATCAGGCGCCCCACTTCCTCTGTCGCCGCAATCCCATAAGCATAGGCAGGTACTTCCAAACGCTCCCAGCTTTCCAGCGCCCCCAAGTGTACGCGTTTTTGACGTTGACTGGCCGCCAGAAACTGGTCAAGCAAGAGAGGAAGATGTTCCGTATACATACGTCCCTGGACGGGTGTGTCAAAGATGAGCGGCTCACCTTGTAACTCTAACTCCTGCCAGAGCCGTCGTAATGCTTGCACCACTATTTCACGACGTAACACGCGCATATGCTGTATGACGCTTTCATATGATGAGCTACGTTTCTCAAAAGAGGAGAGAAGTTCGTGGTTCATAGAGCGGAGTTTTTCAAGACTTTCCATAAAACCTCTGCTTGATTTGGTCTTACCAAATGGACACTAGCACCTATGTTTTCTGCACGATATCATACGATTTGTGATTTGTCAACATTCTTATGGTGCTAGCGCGGTGCAAAATAGGCATAGTTATTTCGTATGGCGAATATACTTTCCTGGCACTTTGTCCACAGCTTCACTCGTTTCCGAGGCAGACATCACTGTGAGCAGGTCCATCTTGGGATCGACAATGAGTTCATTGGTGACAGAGCGCACGCCAGAAAAGTTGCTTGCGATCTCTTCCGCAACCGCTTTTTGCGTGGTGTTATGGACGGACCCACGCAGGCGCACATGCCCAAGTCGTGGATAGACACCAATAGGGAGATCACGTGTGCGCTCATCACGTCCTAACGCCATTGCAAGATCAGCAGCCAATTGATCATCACCAACCAAACGGTTTTTGATTTCGAGCAATCCCTGTACCCCCGAAGCTTGGTCCTGCACGATATCACTGCGTAGCGAACTGGAGATATTTCCCTCCACATAAAGCACGCTATCAAGCACGCGTATCATCATACCTTTGAAATCGACGTGCAGAGGTGTCAGGTCGAAGAGGATATTCTCGACCTCTTGTTGTAGCTCAGCATCGGAACGATACGGAGGAAGGGTCTGCAACGTAGCCTCTGGAAGAGAGACCGTCACATGTCTTGTGCTCAATTTCGTCACATACTGTTGCTGTAATAAGGTATCTTGTCCAGGGCGCAGATGATGTGCTACCAAATAAGCTAGCTCGCCAGTTTCAGGATGTACCGCGACCAGAGCCAATGTTCCTCGTGTAGCCGTTCCATCACACTCGATAACTGTCTTGCTATCCAATACAGCTCCACCTAAATCGTTCTTGCCTGCCGAGGCTAACTCGGCGCGTGCGATACGCAAAGTAACACCATCACCAGAAGCTGCCGCCACAGTATCAAAGGGAAGGTAGACATTTTTGCCAAAGAAGCGTCCCAAGCGTACAACAATATAGCTCATGTGCGGCTGCGAGGCATCGAAGCCCACTTGCGCCAGCACACCTTCTTCTCCATCGGAGCAGAATATCTTACTCCCAAAATGGAACTTGTACATTTCAGAGATCAACATGATTTTTTCCATAGTCGTTCGGCCTCATATATAAAATAGTGCTAACAGAGCATTACAACGTACTCTGTCCTCTTGCAAAAAGTGTAGCACGTTCTGAGCACATATGACAAGCTCTCCATTCCTGGACACATAGAGTGCTCTTACACATCCAAACACAGCCAAAATACTCGGCTAAAAAGTACTACTGTACTGTACAATTATGCCGTCTACTAGTATGCTAACAGGCAGCGATACCTTACTATACAGCAAAAATAAAGACTTTTCCCTTGCACCTACGACACGTACAACAGTGCCTTCTCTTGAAGACTGCTAAAGGGGCAATACAGCTTATGAAGATAGAACAGATGCGATGGCAGGACAATCAGTGGGATATCACAGTCCCTGGCAAGCTTCCTATGGCCCAATTGGTGTTACTGTTTGGTAGCCCATCACTTCTTAAACAACAGCATCTGCTTGAAGAGGTGCAAAGAGCCTATCCCAATGCACATCTTGTCGGTTGTTCGACAGCTGGAGAAATCTCTGGCACACAGGTACTCGACGATTCCTTAGTTGCTACAGCTATTCAGTTTGAACAGACCAAGCTACATGGAGTGCGCATCAAAGCCAAAGAGGAGATCAGTGATTTCCAAGCAGGCGAACTTCTGGCTCAGGAGCTTGATAAGGCAGACTTAGTGCATGTGTTTGTGCTCTCGCGTGGCGTGAATGTCAACGGAAGTGCTCTTGTCGCCGGTCTGACGAGCCGCCTACCCGCACATGTGACTGTGACAGGAGGGCTTTCAGGTGATGGTGCTAGGTTCCAGGAGACGCTTATCGTGTGGGAAGGAAAGCCAGAGCTAGAGAGCATTGCCGTGCTTGGCTTCTATAGTAAGCGGCTACGTGTGAGCTATGGATCATTAGGAGGCTGGGATGTCTTTGGTCCTAGACGCTTAATCACCCGTTCAGTGGGAAATGTGCTTTATGAGCTAGATGGAAAGCAAGCCTTATCACTCTACAAAGCCTATCTTGGTGAACAAGCACAAGGTTTACCAGCCACAGGATTGCTTTTCCCATTGTGTCTGCTCACTTCAGATAGTGATCCAGTAGTACGAACGATTTTATCCGTCAACGAAGCTGAACAGAGCATCACATTCGCAGGTGACGTGCCAGAGGGAACATACACACGCGTCATGCGGGCCAATTTCGACCGCTTGGTCGACGGTGCCATGGGAGCAGCCAAGACGAGTACTCAAACACTTCACACCTCTCCAGATCTGGCTGTACTCATCAGTTGTGTAGGGCGAAAACTAGTGCTCAAGCAACGCGTCGATGAAGAAGTGAAAGGGGTACGTACTATTCTGGGAGATCATACGGTGCTCACAGGCTTCTACTCCTATGGTGAGATTTCGCCTTTTACACCGGGGGCAGCCTGTAAATTGCACAACCAGACGATGACGATCACAACTTTCTCAGAAATGTAGATGGTCAATTTTGTAGGACACTGAGAAAACTTGACAGCTACTGTGCTCTATTATCGAAACATGTTATTACGTGATTTGGCCTGAGACAACTGTTCCTCGGCATAAGTAGCACCCCTCAGATTGGCTTCGTCGAGAATAGTCCCGCTTAGATCGGCATCGCTCAGATCGGCATATCCGAGTTTCGCTCTGTAGAGGAGAGCACCATTCAAACAAGCTCCACTCAGGTCTGCTCCACTCAAATCAGTTCCGTTGAGAGTCGCAAACATAAGATCTGCTCTATAGAGATTAGCATTACTCAGGTTAGCTCCATTCAGATTGGCTCCATTCAGATTGGCCCTGATCAGTTCGCTTCTGACAAGTAATGCTTGACTGAGATTTGCTCTACTTAGATTGGCTTGACTCATGTTGGCTCTACTCAGGTCCGTTCCATTGAGGTTAGCGAGCACAAAGTTAACTCCAGTAACGTCAGCCTCACTCAAGTTAGCTTTACTCAGATTTGCTCTACTCAAGTTGGCTTTGCTCAGCTCATTTCTAGCTAGGAATGCCTGACTGAGATCTGCTCTGCTCAGATTGGCTTGACACAGGTTGACCTGAGAGAGGACTATACCACTCAGGTTAGCTTCACGCAGATCGGCCCCGCGTAGATCTACGCTAGCGAGATTCGCCTGCCTGAGATCCGTCTGGCTGAGGTTTACGCCGACAAGGCTTGCCCTGATAATACTAATCCCGCTGAGGTCTGGCAATACATCTTCATGTGCTTTTCTCCACTGATTCCAGATCGTGCTGCCCTGCTTGAGAATCTCGTACTGTTGCTGGTCCGCCATACTACTTGGTGCCTCCCCTTGCTGGGCTTCCATATTATGTCCCAACTACCATAAGCACATACATTTGCGATGGTGATATAGCACATTGTAGATACAATGTTTCTCCTTGTCAATCCTCTTTTCCCCAATCCCCCAATTTCCCTTAAAGGACGGAAATTCTAGCAGATACCTCCATTGATAGACTGAGAAGAGATCAAGCTATTCGCCAACGACTCTAGACAGTGAGCTTCACAAGAATGTCTTCCATCCGCCCAAAAATAAAGTCTCTGGCCTCTGGCGCATAGCGTTCTACAATATCTTCGGTAATCGCGTTGGCGCGGCAGATCTCTCCGAACATGCTAGCACTGGGGCGCGGTGTACGTCTCTGCGTAATAGGGTCAAGCTCGATCAGGCCAAAGCGCACACCCCAGCCCTCGTTCCACTCGAAATTATCGACTAGTGACCAGTGCAGATAGCCGCGCACCGGAATACCGTCACGGATAGCGCAATGCACCATCGCCAGATGCTCCAGAATAGCGCGTGGGCGCCGATCATCAAGGGTATCACTAAAACCATTTTCTGTAACATACAGTGGTTTATTACCTCTGGTACTCTTATATACGGTTTTGAGCACACGGTACAGGCCCTCTGGATAGATTTCTCCGAGGTTATGCTCTAAGCCAGGGTCGTTACGTAGCGTATTCGGACGCACAAAACGCTTGCCAAAAAGCTCTGCGGGTACACTTGGGTCAAAACGTACCAAATCCCTTGTATAGTAGTTGACTCCATGAAAATCTCGCGCCCCGGCAGCACGTACAAGTGGCTTGAGCAGTGTATTCATTGGAAAAGGAAATTGCCCGCTCTCAGCGGCTCGTAAGGTGGTCCAATTGAAAAGTGTTGCTTGTAGTCCAGCAACAGCACTATCAAGCGGAGAAACGAAGAGTGCGGGGTCAAATAAGCGATAGTGCAGACAGTAGCCAATCTGTGCCTCTGGCTGAATACGACGTATAGCATAGAAGACTTCAATATGTGCAAGGAGCAGATGACGCAGAACTTGAAACGTGCGTAATATATTGTGCTCACCCGGAGGATAAGTCCCTAGCTGATAGCCTTCCGTTGCATAGACGTTCGGCTCGTTGATAGTGATCCAAAAGGTACACAGATCACGCAGGGCAGTCACAACATACGTGACATAGCGCACAAAGTAGCGTACATTCTCCTCTTTTGCGAACCCACCACGATCAACAAACCAGAGCGGCTCCGTAAAATGGTGCAGTGTAACAATCGGCTTTATATGCCGTCTGCGCAAGTCAATGAGCATGGCACGATAGCGATCAAGCGTACCACTGTCCCAGTATCCCTCTTGTGGCTCAATACGGCTCCATTCCAGGCTAAAACGTAGCGCATTATTCTCCATCTGCTCTGCTCGTTCAAAATCTTCCTCTGCCGCTTGCCACCAGTTTGCGGCATCTCCACACGAATCGCCACTACGAATACGCCCCTGTTGCTCCCAACGATACCATTGATTATTGGTATTCCCACCCTCACATTGATACGATGAAGACGCCGTTCCCCATAAAAACCCCCTGGGGAAGCGGAGGACGCGCTGCTTTGCCATATCAAACTCCTTCTTTGCCAGTTTGTTGTACCATTGTATCATGTAGAATCAAGGAATACGTTTGCACGAAAAAACAGAAAACGGTCTTGTACGAGCTAGCTCGCACAAGACCGTTTTCTGTTTTTTCGTGCAACTCTAAAAACTATTCACGAATGTTGCGGGCGGGTAGCGGACGCAACAGCGGATTCATAACCGGCACATCCTTTTTGCCACGTGGCAAACGCTGACGCACCAAGTAATTTGGAGCCTTCGCCAGATCATCCTTCTCAAGCGTCACATCCTCACCAACACGGTTGAAGAAGGACAACTCGAAGTTCGGTGTTTCACCAAGCGCACCATGTGGGCATACCTCGACGCAGTCACCACAGAAGATGCAGCGATCAAGCGCAAAGGCATAGCGTTTGAGAGTACGCTCAGCCATCATCAGGGAACCTGTCGGACAGACCTGCACACAGGCACCACACGAAACACAGTCGGTATCGTGCAGGCTGACATTAAACGGTGTCGCTACGATGGTATTGAAGCCCTTGCCGAACATACCGTAGCAATCGGGGCCAATCACATCATGACAGACACGTACACATTGTGTACAGTTGATGCACTTGTTGGGGTCACGCAGAATGAAACTGTGCGACAGGTCGAAGTCATAATCGTGGTAGTCGCTCGGCTCTCCATCGTGGAAACGATTGTCGGCCAAGCCATGCTCAATGCTATACTTCTGCAAGTCGCACTGTCCGGCAGCGGGACATGCACATTGCAGGCAGCGGGCAGCCTCGCGCTGTGCCTGTTCTTGGAGATAGCCCAGCTCGATCAACTTGAAGTTACGTCTGCGCTCCTCATAGGGCAACATAGGCATCTTCACTTTTGGCTCATAGGGCTTATAGGGCACGATGTCAAAAAGGTCTGGTCTGCGCTCTTCCAGTTCTAGGCGGCGAGCCACCTCATCCATATTCTCACCTGAGAGATAGGCGTGAATGGCACGAGCACCGAGTTTGCCTTGCCCAACACACTCAATGATAGTCTTTGCACCCATTTGGCAGTCGCCACCAGCGAAGACACCAACACGATCAGCCATAAAGCTATGAGGATTGGTCTGCACCGTGCCCCATTTGGTCGCCTTGACCCCATTAGGAGCTATTGCGTTCATCACCTTCTTATCGACGGCCTGTCCAATAGCAGGAATGACAGCATCACAATGGATGGTGAACTCAGAATCTGGAATGGGAATTGGACGACGACGACCACTGGCATCAGGCTCACCAAGCTTGTTCTTTTGGAACTCGACACCAGTGACCTTGCCATCCTTGGTCACAATTTGCGTCTGACTCACATAGAATTGCAGATCGGTGCCCTCGGCTTCACCGTCTTCAGTCTCTTCCATTGTCGCACCAATTTCGGCACGTCCACGACGATACATAGTGTGAACTTTCGCACCCAAGCGCAGAGAAGTACGTGTGCAGTCAAAGGCGGTAAAGCCACCACCGATGACGACGACCTCCTGGCCCTCGCTCACAGGCACCGGTTTCCCCTCAACCTTCTCGGCGAGGTACGAGATAGCGTTGACTACACCGTCAGCATCTTCGCCAGGGACACGTAGTTCGTTACTTATCCAACACCCTATACCGATGTAGACCGCATCAAAGCCCTGTGCGAACAGATCATCAATGGAGAAATCTTCTCCTAACTTCACATTACCCTGGAACTCCGCTCCGAGCTGCCAAACATGATCAATTTCACGATCCATCATATCTTTTTGCAAGCGGTATTCAGGAATGCCATAGCGCAATTGTCCACCTGGCTGTGGCTGCATATCGAAAACTTTGCAATAGTGCCCACGCAAAGACAGATAGTAGGCAGCGGTCAGACCAGCAGGACCAGCGCCAATAACCGCAACTTTCTTGCCAGTCGCCGCGTCCTTGAGATAGGGCACAGGTGGGTCAAGTAAACACGTCTCAGCAGCATGACCGTGCATGCGGCAGATAGCGATTTCTTCTTCCACCAGTGTGCGACGACACGCCTTCTGGCAAGGTGCCGGACAGGTCAAGCCCAGAATATAAGGGAAGGGCAGCACTTCTTTCACCAGACCTGCCGCCTCTTTCATGGCGCCCTTCGCAATCAGTTCCAGGTATCCCGGAATATCTATATGTGTTGGGCAGTCTATTTGACAAGGTGGCTGACAGTAGGCGTTGTGGTCGGAGAGCATCATCTCCAAATTGGTACGACGAATATGAAACAGTTCATCGGAGTTCGTCGTCACCTTCATACCAGGAAGAGCCGCTGTGTTACACGACGGCAGAGGCCGCTTCTCACCTTCGATATGCACAAGGCACATACGACAGGCGGAGGTTGGCTCTAGCTTTTCGTCGTTACACAGATTGGGGATATCCTCTAGTCCGTTATCAATCGCCACACTCAGAATGGTTTGTCCCTCATAGGCTTGCAGTACCTTGCCATCGATGGTGAGCGTGAAGCTGGGGTGCCCAACATCGTTGCGTACCATCGGTCCCTGCGGTTCCTGAATGGCGGGAGAGAAATTATCCCTGATTGATATTGCCATGTTCTATTTCCTCCTACGTCAGAACGTGCTTTGTTGTGAAACGATGGGAACGAACGGGAACACACGTTCCTGTTGGACATTGTTGCTCTTCGACATGTGCAGTGAAATGATGCGGCCAGTAGCGCTTGGCGGTCTTCAATGCATTTGTTGCATGCACACCAAAACCACACAGCGAACCATTTGGCACATACTCAGCAAACTCATCAAGTACAGTAAGGTCGCTCTTGACGCCAAGATCGCTTACAATGCCTTCGAGAATACCCGAGATACGATGCACACCAAGACGACACGGGACACACTTGCCACATGACTCTTTACTTAGATAGCGACTACGCTCCATCGCCCACGCAACCATGCACGTATTGGCGGGAAGTACCTCTACAATGCTAGAGCCTACAATAGCACCAGCTTCCTCAATAGGATCAAAATCAAACGCAGTATTTAGTAATGAGGCAGGAAGGGCACCACCTTCCGCGCCGCCAACGACAATCGCGCCAACGGCATCATCGCTCACACTCACATTAGCTTCTGCGAGAATGGCGCGAAGCGATGTGCCAAAAGGAACCTCTACAACTGTAGGCTGGCTATCGGGAGTGGCACCATACACCGTAACCAGCTTTGAGCCGGGCGTGGTTGCAGTGCCAACACTCGTAAATGCCGCAACACCATCACGTAGAAGCACTGGAACGTTGGCTAATGTCTCAATACTATTAATGGCGGTCGGCTTTTCCCACAGACCGCCAGCAGCAGGATAGGGAGGACGCTGTTCAGGCATCCCACGGCGCCCCTTGATGAGAGCCATCATCACGGTCTCTTCACCACCCATGAAGCCGATATCGACACCAAGTACGTTGATCGTACAACTAAACTCGGTCCCTAAAATGTCACGCCCCACAAGATTCGCATCGAGTGCCTCTCGCAGTGCAGTTTGTACCGCTGCGGCACCTTCATGGAAAAAACTTCTTGTGTAGAGATAGGCTTCTGAGGCCCCAACTGCATACGCGGCTAGTAAAATACCCTCAATCACCTGATGCGGATTCTGCTCTAGCAGGGTACGTACAGCATAGGAACGACTATCAGCGTCGTAGGCATTGCAGAGAACATATTTCTGATCGTCTCGTGCCTGACGCACGAGACGCCATTTCTCACCAGCGAGACGGCCAGCGCCGCCACGCCCACGTAATTTGGCGTCGAGAATCTGCTGAATTACTTGCTCTGGCGGCTGACGAAGCGCCGCTTCAAGAGCGGTATAGCCACCAGCACTACGATAGGCGTCTAGTAATCGCACATCGGGATTTCCCTGACGCCGTAAAACGCGATAAGAGAACGTATTATCAGGCATATGGCTGCCTCACATGATTAATATTACCCCAGACGCCACGTTTACTAGGTGCGAGTCCACGTTCGGGCTGGTCGTCACGCCTGATACCCTTGACAGCAGGGGCAGGCTTGAATTTTGGACTCATCGTTGCGATACCAAAGATATCGCTCAAGTCAACACCACGAGCCTGCACAATGCGTTTGGCAGCTTTGAGTGGCAAATACCCGTAGATATCCATCACCGTATCAAGCAGAGCAGCTAGTTCGCCGGCTTCCTGCGACCAGTTTTCGAGTAGCTCATCAACTTTACTTAGGTCTATATCCGGCTCTAGATAATCCTTCACAGGCATAGCGACACAGGGAGAGACAGGTTTATCATAATAAGCGATTGCATATTCAGAAATGCGCGGTTTATAGAAACCGCCCTTTGACGCACCCGTGGCCGGGGGCAACTTGCGCGGCGTCCATTTATCAGCACCATCACGTATATAGGATGTAAACCAGGGGCGTTCTTTCCATTCATCCATTGGCTCATACTCGATAGTAATGGCACGCGGAGGACACGCCTTCTCACATAAGAGACAAGACTCACATTTCAGATTAAATTCTGTCTTTAGCCCTTCTTCGGCGATAAGTTGGATTAAGCCTCGGCTGCGTGGTGGCAGCTTTGGCTTCTCGTATGGATAAAGTCTTGTGACTTTAGGACGGAAAAGATGACTGAACGTCAAGCCCATACCTTCAAGAATACCACGCATACGCTACACCTCAATTTCCTGCTCACCACGCACCTTGAGGCCCTGTTTTAGAATCTTTTCGCGCAGTTTCAGGATACCTTCAATCAGTGCTTCTGGACGGGGAGGACAGCCGGGAACATACACATCCACAGGGACGATAGTATCGACGCCTTGGACAGTATAATAGCTATCATAAAATTCTCCACCGGAATTGGCACATTGGCCCATGCTGATCACCCATTTTGGTTCTGGCATCTGCTCCCACAAAAGGCGCAGACGCGGTCCCATCTTGATGGAGACGGTGCCAGCAACAATCATCAAGTCAGCTTGGCGCGGGCTAGAGCGAAACACCTCTGAGCCGAAGCGCGATAGATCATAGTGTGCCTGGGCGGAGGCAATCATTTCGATAGCACAACACGCAAGCCCGTACCCAAAAGGCCATACCGACCTTGAACGTGCCCAGTTTTGTGCCCACTGCAACATGTCGGCAACACTCGTGAGCTCAACGGGCAATTCTTGGTCGCCAGGGATATATTCATGAGGGCCAGCAGCCATAGTAATTGGCACCGGCTTCTTGCGTGCCATCGATGCCGATTTGTTCTGATTAGAATTCATTTCGCTGCTCATAATAATAATAACTCCTATGCAAAGGTTTAGCAGCACCTATTGCTCGGTTAGATCGATCTATGGGTGTATTTCGAGCCTTATCTAGAGGGATGAGGCTAGATGGCACCTTGCAGGAAGTCAGGAAAATCTGTCTCCTACTCTTGCCCTATTATACCACGCTCAGACAATGCGTGCTATTCAGTATAGAGAAGTGGCGTTGTTGCATAAGGTTGCTCGCATCGTCTATTGGGCTGTCGGAGCGTGTTTCTCCGCTTTAGCCTCGATGACAATGCCGCCACGTGACTTCTGCCGGACTTCGACCACTAGCGAGTGCGGTTCGCAGTCCCTAAAGAGATCATCACAAATCGTGGTGGTCAGTTCTTCTGCAAAGATACCGATTTGCTCGGTGAGGAAGTGATCGAGATAGAGTTTGAGCGACTTGCTTTCGATACATCATCGGTTAGGAACATAGCAATAGAGACAGTGTAAAGATCTTTTTGGCTGGTCACTGGACAGAAAGTGACCACCTCGTCTGAGATCATGGTGACGAAGGAAAGTCCTGCAGGGGCATCGAATGTTTCTACATGCGTGAGCGTTTTCTGCACAACTTTTCCTAAAACGGTTAAGTTGCTGGTATCCATATCTCCTTTTTCTCCTGTCGAATGGTAATGATGAGAGTATACCATAGTAACTGTAACCCTCTCACGTATTGCCTACTGAAAGTAGTTTACCTATACGAAGATACTTCTCAAATAACGTGTTTGAGAAGTATTCATAGTACAGTCAAACAGACAACATGTCAGGAGGGTATAGTGATGATATTGCTTAAACGTTCTTTCTTTCTTCTGGGAGGACTTGTTCTCATTCTTCTTATGAGTAGTTGCGGTAGTTCGACGAGTACTGGCTCATCATCAACATCGAGCCAGCCGTCTCCTGCCACAGCTCCTAGCATTGTCAAAACGGCCTCGGCAACCGTCGCTGGAAAATCTGTGACCATCTTGACGAATTCTCAAGGGATGACCCTCTATTACTTTACACCGGATACGAGTACAAAAACGGTATGTACAAGTGGTTGTACTTCGACATGGCCTCCCCTTCTTTTCACAGGCTCTGGCTCTCCTACTGCATCTATCAACTTGCCCGGGGCATTAGCAGTTTATAGTAATGCGAATGGCAAGCAGATCATTTATAACGATCATCCCCTCTATACCTTCACTGGGGATAGCGCCCCAGGACAAACCAATGGCAATGGCGTCAGCGGCAAATGGTTCGCCGCCACTATTGATCTGGCAAAGAATCAGACTGATACATCCTACTCTCCTTACTAGCCCGTTAGGAGGAGCTACGGCCTGAGTCGGGGCAGTAGTTCCTCCTCCCATGTGATTCACATACTCAGAACATCTAGCGTGTTAGTGTTATCATCGGTGAAGAACACTTCCAAATTGCCTGCATTGCCTCGTGTTGCAGCCACACCAAAGAGTGCCGAACCGTTCCCCGTCCCCTTATCAACTGGCACATTATCGAGCAGATGTGTGCCCACCACCTTTCCTTGTGACAGGTTCAGTTCCACGAGATCGTTGCGGTCCAGGTTGACCACGAGAAGGTCCCCATTGAAGGGAAATACACTATCGCCCTCACGTCCAAACATAGTCACGGTTACACCTCCTCAATCAATTTGAAACACGTTGGCACTTCCGTAATAACTGTTGGGATAATACCATGACGTCTCAGAGATATTCGCACAAATCGATGAAATGCTGGCAAAAAGGTACTGCTCTATGGTAAAGAAAAGAAAGAGTAATTCCTTGCTAATACGTATCACACTAGATATAATTGGCAAAGGAGAAACTATTAAACCCAAGACTTTGCAAACGATTCTAAAACAAGCAGGGTTAAGCATTACTGAGTTTGAAGAGTTGTTATAAAGGAGAGCTGTGCATGAGAGAATACACTATTATTATGGAACCCGACTTGGAAGAAGGGGCTATACAGTTACAGTACCTACACTACCTGGATGTGTCACACAGGAAGAAACGATAGAGCAGTGTATTGAGCGTGCTCGTGAAGCCATTGCTGGCTATATTGAGAGCCTCAGGCTAGATGGTCAGCCAGTGCCGGAAAAGAAAGAACGTCCACAAATGCTGACTATCTCAGTAGCTGCTTAGGGTTGTATCGAAAAAAGGAGTGAAAAATTGGGAACATACACGATCACCGTTCTGGGGGGGGACGGTATTGGACCGGAGGTGACAGAACAAGCCATACACGTTCTGCAAGCGATTGGGGAACGCTATGGGCACACATTTACCTTTCATAAGGCGTTGGTGGGCATTGCCGCTATTGAGGCTGAGGGCGATGCTATTTCTGATGCAACAATGGCTTTATGCCAACAGAGTGATGCCATTTTATTTGGAGCAGTCGGCAGTGCGATCCATGGCTCGAAACTGCCACCGGAACGTGCTCTCTTCCGTTTGCGTAAAGAGCTTGAGCTATTTGCGAACCTACGTCCGGTGCGTCCATTCCAGGCATTGGAAAATGCTTCGACGATCAAGGCAGAGGTTGTTCATGGCACTGATTTGCTGGTCGTGCGTGAGCTAACGGGTGGTCTCTATTTTGGCAAACCGAGTGAGATTCGTGAGACAGCACAAGGTTATGAGGCGATTGATACACTACTTTATACAGAGGCAGAGATCGAGCGTATTGTGCGCATAGCCTTTGAGCTAGCACGCGGACGGCGTAGCAAAGTGACATCGGTAGATAAGGCTAATGTGCTTAGCTCATCAAAATTGTGGCGCAGAGTCGCAGAACGCATAGCCGCAGACTATCCTGATGTGGCTTTTGATCATCTCCTGGTTGATTCCTGTGCGATGCACCTCATTCGGCGGCCAACATCTTTTGATGTGATTGTAACCGAAAATCTGTTTGGCGATATTCTCACAGATGAGGCTTCGATGCTGGCAGGCTCTATGGGTATGCTCCCCTCAGCAAGCCTTGGGACACGTAAAACGGAGCATGGACTGTTTGGTCTCTATGAGCCTATTCATGGCTCAGCACCTGATATCACTGGTCAGAGCAAGGCTAATCCCGTTGCAGCTATCCTATCAGCTGCCCTGCTATTGCGCTACTCGCTTGGCTTAAAACAAGAGGCAGACGTGATAGAGGCAGCGGTTGAGCAATGTATCAATGCTGGCTATCGTACAGAAGATATACGTGAAGCAGGGAAAGCGGCCATTGGCACAGAAGCAATGGGCCAACATATTGTAGATGCTCTTACCCACGTAGCTGTCTAGCCAACCTAGTGCATACCCACTTGACTTTTATTACTAGCCCATCATTGGCTTAGGGCAAGGCCCAAGAGCACGTAATCGCTCCTGGGCCTGTCTCAGCCTTTGTGCTACCTCTTCTTGGACATCAACTTGCTCTAAAGGAGCGCTTTCTGGCTCGCTTGGCTCTGTCTCCCCTTCATCCTGAACAAGCAATGCTTCGAGTCTGGCAATCTCTTCAAGAAGAGGCTGCCGCTGAATGTACCAGCGCGTCACAGCGCGTTCGACACCCATGTATTCCATTACCTCTCCGCATTAACGAGTCACAGCGCCATAGACGAGCGAGTTGAGCATAGTCAACAACTCTTCGTCCTGATAGGGTTTGATGACGTATGCATTTGCCCCTAACTGGAGAGCATGTTGCTGATGCTTCGCGGCGGCACGAGAAGTGAGCACAACTAGTGGCAATGTACGATATTGCTCCTGCGAACGTATAGTCGCTATCAATTCATAACCGTCCATACGCGGCATCTCTATATCAAGCAAGACGGCGGCGGGTATTTCGCGCGAAATCGTATCAAATGCTTCGACACCATCACGCGCCATCTGCACATCCCAACCATGCTGTTTGAGCATATTTCCAACAACGCGCCGTACACTAGGACTATCGTCCACAATGAGCACATACTTTCCACGCTCAGAAGGCGCAGAAGTGGGTATATTCGCCAGCGGTGTGTTCTGCCTTTCGACACTCACAGTTTGTTTCAAGGGCGTTGGCGGCACTTGTGCTGCTTGTATGGTATAGGGTGCTGCTGTGCCCTCACGACGTTGTGGCACGGAAGTAGCAATGCGCGGACGAGTTGAGAGCAGTTCGGCCAACTCAAGTACAAGCACGACGCGTCCATTACCCAGGACAGTGGCACCTGCAATACCGTGCAGTTGGCGTAGGTGCGGCCCAAGGTTCTTCATCACAATATCAACCTTGTTCTTGATATCATCAACAACTAGCGCCACACGGTGTCCACCCGCGTTAATCAACAGAAGTGGCGATTTATCGCCTAGCAGTCCGGTTGGCAACGAGAGGTATTGCGCCAGAGGTGTTAGCGAATAAAGATCATTGCGCACCAAGATAGCAGGTTGCCCCGCAAGTGTCGAACGCTTGAAGTTATCCAGTCGTCCAATAGCTTCCACCATTGAAGTGGGAATAGCAAATTGTTGTCCAGCGATGACAACCATCATCGTACTCTGAATAGCCAAGCTGGTCGGGAACTTCATTGTGAAGGCTGTCCCCTGGCCGGGCATTGACTCCACTTCTATAGTTCCACGTAGACGTGAGACACTATCACGAACCACATCTAGGCCTACACCACGTCCGCTCTCCTCGCTCAATATATCTGTCGTCGAGAAACCGGGGCGGAAGATCAAGTCGATCAGATCACCTTCATTCAAAACTTGATCAGAACGAATTAATCCACGCGCAACCGCTGTATGATACACGTGCTCTGCATCAATACCAGTTCCGTCGTCGCGCACAGTGATGACAACCTGATTACCTTCGTAATGTGCAGAGAGCTTAACCTGTCCAGAGGGAGATTTTCCCTTCTGAATGCGAACGTCCGGCGTTTCAATAGCATGGTTGATAGCATTACGCATTAGGTGTTGTAGGGGACCGGTGATCTCTTCATAAACGGTGCGATCAACCTCTGTCTCTTCGCCCTCCAACAAGAACTCAAAGTCTTTGCCTTGCTTGAGTGCCACAGCACGAGCAGTACGATAGAGACGCGGTGTCATGGTGGAAAGAGGCACCAAGCGTACCTTCATCAAGCGATCCTGGAAAGTGGTGCTCAGACGATTTTCGCGGGCAAATACTCCCTCACATTCACGTATGATAGTATCCATCTCGGCGCTGAGCGTAGTCATATCCGAGATACCTTCGCTCAGACCACGTGCCAAGCGATGGAACTCTGTATAGCGGTCAAGCTCTAATTCATCAAATTCTGCCAAATGCTGCGGCTCAACAGCGCGACCATTTTTCCCTTTTCCATTAAAGCCATAACCATTGCTTTGCTGTCCTTCTCCTGGCATAACCTGGACCGAGCGCCCACTCGGTAAGGTAGCTGCTTCAAAATTGCTTTCCAGCTTTTGACCAACATCACGCAGACGCGTACTACTAATACCAACATCGGCCACTAAGCGGAGCAGGCGTTGTACTCGCTCTTCCAGCACACTACGATTAACCAGGAGTTCACCAAACAGATTGACGAGTTCATCCAGTTTTCGCAGTCGCACGCGGACGCTCAAATCCTCGCGTACATGCTGTACATTTACTTCTGAGAATTGCTCACTGATGACGCCAGCAACCAACTTTGTATCAGTAATAGGTTCATCAATCTCATCGACATCAATATCTTCATTCACATTAAATGGCGTACTCTGTTCGCCTAGAAGGGCTGTATAACGTACGCGTAGTGCCTTTACTTTCGCTTCGTCGCTCTGCTCTGTACCTTTGCCATTGATGAGCATATCCAGAGTCTCAGTAGTATCAAGAATAATGCTAAGCACTACAGGGTTGATGGAAGTCGTTCCTTCCATGATGCTATCGAGAAGGTCTTCAGAGATATGACAGAGATCAGCAATGGCGCGGAAGCCCATCATCCCTGCTGCTCCCTTTAGGGTATGGGTAGCACGGCGCACACCCTGAATCAGTTCCCGATTGGTTAAATCCTTTTCAAGAGCCGCAGTATAGACACTGATTGTTTGCAGATGCTCTTCTGCTTCCAAGCGGAAGATTTCTGCCGCCTCCTCACCAAGCTCGCCAACGTATGGAGCGGGGGTTGCTTGTCGGGCCGATAGACTTGTAGGAGGCTTCTGCTCACGAGGCTGCGGTGCTGTTCTTACTAAAGGCGCTACCGATTGAGTTGAGTGAGCGGCAGGCGGTGTCGTCTGAGCAGCTGCCATGGGTTTCTGTTGTGAGAGAGGCGCTTGGATGGTATTTCCACTGGCCTGAAGTGCCTTATCTGTAAAATTCGATATCACGGGAGGGGCTGATGGTGTGCTCCGCAACAACGCTCCTATATCACCACCAGCGGCACTCAAATTACTCAAAAACTCTTGGCGCACTTGAATTTCTATGTCACTACGTAAACGCGTTTCCATCTCTTGTATAGACTCAGCATGGACCTGCGATGCAATACGCTCACGCTCTTGTGTGCGCAGTTTCGCCTCAAACTCCCGACGTATCTCGTTGCGTATCCGCTGTTCCATCTCAGACATCAGCTGATCGGGTAACGGGCGAGACTCATACTCGCGGCGCAGTTCTTCACGAACAGAAGTTTCTAACTCAGCGCGCAACGTTTCTGGATCACCACGTCGTTCAAACGTCACACGCTCTTGTACATCGCGTACATCAGTGCCATGCTCAATTTGCATTTCCCACGGTGTCCAACCTTGATCGTGGGTAAACGCAAGCGACTGAGCTGTTTGTATCTGCTGGAAGGCATCCCCACAGGATGCAATTGAAGCTTGCAATTGCTGTAAGACCACACTCATTTGCTCATCAGTCATCTCTACGCCATTGGTAATCTGTACAAGCAAATCAAGCACTTTCTTTAACTTTGTATTCGATACCCACATGACCGAGAGCGGCAGGTAACGCCGTACTTGTTCTGGACTATTAAGTAGGTTAAGGCCCATAGCCTTCCCTGCCCAGTCCTCCATGCGATCTAGTGCGTCCTTAGAGCCATCCAGAAAGCCCTTAAATTCGCTACGTTGTCCCTCGATAACAGACATTGCCGCACGAAGGTGCATCACAATATTCTTAAAAGATGATGCCTGTTGTTCAACAGTCTGTGCCTCTTGTTGAAGCTCCCTGTACGCTTGTGGAAACTCTTGGGTGATTGACAACGCTTGTGGTGTTACAATTACTGCTTGCTCTGTACGTTGCGGACTCTGACTTACTGGTTGTATATCAACAGGCACTAACTGTTCCTCCTCTTGGGAAGGATACGGAGTGCTTATAGGTGTTACCGGTTGAGGAGATGATTGGCGCGTTGAAGCAACCAAGGCGTCTAACGCACTTGTTGCCTGAGTTGGCGCAACTTCAGTGTATACCACAGATGGTTGAAGCTGAGGTTGCAGAGGTTGTGACGGCTGCACAGGCATAACTGTTTGCTGTGGAGCAGGAGCCTCTTGCAGCATTGGTGCTGGTTCTTCAGGCCAAGCAACCTCTTCGCCAGAAGCAACAGCGGGCGTGCGGAACGAAGCCAGTACCTCATCAAATGATGGCATAGATGAAGTTAATGGTGTAACTATCTCAGACATATCAAAGGTATTTGACCCGTTCGTGCGGTTTTCGGGCGCTTGCTGAGAAGCAGTATTGATTGATCGTCCATCTTTATTCATAGCCGCTCGATAATTGGAGTAGTCATTATCATCTTCCGCGATAATGGCCGTTTCATCAACGCCTTTACGAATGCCGTTCAGGAGGATACGTAATCGCCCAAGCGAGCGTTGCAGTAGCTCAATAGTCGGCTCTTCGAGTGTTGACAAGCCATCAAGCACATCGCCCAAGATATCTTCCATACCATGCGCAACATGAGCAAGGCCGGGAAAGTCCATCATTGAGGCAGAACCGCCAATAGTGTGTGCGCGACGATACGTTTCTTCCAAGACATCCATAGCACGGGGAGACACTGCCAGATGCTCAAGGTTCGTCTCAATTTCCGGCAAATAGCTATTCACCTCCTCGATAAAAGGCTCGAGGACTGATAGTTTATCAAACGTATTTGACATAATGCGCACACCACTCATTCTGGCATCAGGTTCTACTAGGAGAACAGCCTGATAGAACCTAACGCTCAATGTTATTAATTAACCAAAAACTACCCATTATTTTGAAATGGGAATGAATCTTGATTATATGACTGCTGCCCTTGTTGTCCTTGTTGTCCTTGCTGGATGCCAGGACGACGTGGTGGGCGTGTAGGAACAGCTTGCCCAGGCCTCAAAGCAGGGGGCATACTCCCCTGATGAGAAGATGGAGGCATTTGCTGCTGTATGGCTTGCGGGAAACCCTGAGGGCCAAAATTACCCGGCATATCGAATTGCTGACCGTTGTAGCCCTGCTGATCGTCAAACGCACCCATTTCACCAAACTCGAACTGGCTGAATTGCTGACCATTGCTATAGCCACCAGAGTTTTGATTACTAAAATTCTGTTGGCTGTTAAACTGACCGGCACCAAAGTTCTGTTGGCCACTCTGGTTGCTTCCATTCGTCACATATCCTTGCTGACCATTTCCAGTTGGGAAACCCTGACTGTTGAAGGGGGAAGGATTCCCAAAAGGCGGTTGGCTATTCCCATTCGAAGGTGCAAATCTAGGTTGCCCTTGATAATAGGGCTGATTACCACTATGCTGCTGATTCCTTGCGGGAAAGAAGTTCGACTGACCAGCATTATTGAAACCGTAAGAGGGGGAAGAGAGCGCAACTAGAGAATCCGCATTGTTTGGTTCAGGCAAAGGTGGGAAGTTACCTGCAAAATCCTGTCCCCATGTATTCTCCATGCCAGCACCGAGGGTAGAGAATACCTGACCTCCGTGACTGGCAGACATCTCGGTAATCGAGGTCACAGGAGAGAACGAGCCGATCATCTCGTTGCCACGTTCTGGAAGCTGGAAGGTTGAGACAGAAGCACGCAATTGCTCAGAAAGTTCGGCGAGATAACTCACATTGATAGCAGCTTCCTGCGTACCATCGTTTGTCTGCCGTGTAATTTCAGATATCTGAGTCATAGCATTTGCTACGGCATCAGAGACAGGTGCCTGCTCATTAGCAGAGCGGGCGATATTCTCAATCATTTGCGCCTGTCGTTCCACTGCTTTATAGATTGAGTTGAGTGAGTTACCGGCTTCATCAGCAAGTTGTGATCCCTTGACAACTTCCTGTGTGCTATCTTCCATAGCAACCACCGCTTCATAGGTATCCCCTTGAATACTCTTGACGAGTGTTGCAATGCGCTTTGTAGACTCGGTAGAACGTTCTGCGAGAAGACGGATTTCGTCAGCGACGACAGCAAAACCGCGTCCGTGTTCACCAGCCATTGCGGACTGAATAGCTGCATTCAGTGCCAAGAGGTTTGTTTGGTCAGCGATATCCTCGATAATACGTATAATTTCGCTGATCTCATTTGACCGCTCACCCAAGCGCTTAATCTTCTTAGAAGTTTCTTGCACATTCTCACGAATGAGTACCATACCATTGATGGTTTGACGCACAGCCTGTTGACCGCTAGTAGCATTACGTAGCGCCTCTTGTGCTGCCTCTACGCTCATTTGCGCATTACGGGCTACGCCTTGAATGAAAGTTGCTAATGCCTCTACTGCCTCAGTGGTCTGTGAGATTTGAGCTACCTGTGTCTCAGAAGCCTGGGCCAGTTCTGCAGAGCGATCAAGAATGCGTCGTGTCGCATTAGTGACCTGTCCTGCCGTCGCTTGTACACGTCCGACAACCTTAGCAAGCTCTTCAATCATATAGTTGAAAGAATCGGCAAGAACACCAAGCGTATCTGGGGTAACTTCCGCTTGGACACGCAGATCTCCATCACCAACCGCACTAACCTCTTGCAGCAGTTTTTCAATCTGAGCTTGTAGTGCGACAGCATCACTGCTACTACTACTATTGAGGGAAGGCCCGCCAGTGACACTGCCTTGAGTATCCAGTAAAGTATTCAGTGACATGGCCAACATAGCGAAATCATCATCACCAGTGACACTTGCACGTACTGTACGGTCACCACCAGCATAGTCGCGACATGCATCAACCAATCCCAGGAGGCGATCCTTAATTTTTCGTTGCACGATGTAGTTTGTGATAATAATGCCTAGCACGGCCACAATAGCAGCGGCAAGAATTACGAGAAAGAACGTTCCCGAAGTGTTTGCCATTAATTGTGCAGATACAAAAGCAAGCGTGGCGATACAAATAACTGCAATAGCAATTGAGATACCCACTCCCGTTTGCATCAGTGCATTTACTGTCATTCCGCCTTTTGTGCGATCAGGATTCATCTACCCAGCCTCCTGTTAGCAAAAATATAGTACTATAACTTCATCAAATCGGATGTTTGACCACTAGAGGGAATAACCAGTGACAAACGGCTCATCTATGTGCTCCAGGTTTGCTCTACGTACCTGGACACATTCATTAACCACCTTGGATTTCGTAGTGTTGTATTTTGTCTGAAAAGAGTAAACGCTCTACATCTAAAAGCACGATTGTACGATTAGCAAGCAACGCACTTCCGACAGCATAGGGAGCGATCCACGGTGGAATAACGGACTGGCGTGTATTCCCGCCTCCATACATAATGGCAGTAGCAGGAATTGGCAGCATCTCATTAACACCATCAACAATCAGGCTGATCACCATATCATTGCACTGCAACGATAGTAAACGAGTGCGGAGACCATAAGATTGTTGCTCCAGACCCAAGAACATAGGAAAGTCTACCACAGAGGTGATGGACCCACGCAAATTAATCACCCCTTTTACCCATGAGACGATATTGGGAACGGGAGTAACATCGGTGAGACGCTCTACTCCTTGTACCAGTTCAGCTCTTACCGCAAATTCGCGTTCACGCAATAAGAATACAAGATACTGATCTCCAACGACACCTGTTGGCGCAATGCTTGCCTCATTCCTTTGCGCCGTTACTTGAATTTGTGCCAACTGTTGTTGCAATGCCGCAATTGCAAGGGAAGCTGTTCTTCCCCGCTGTTGAAGAACAGGAACTCCTTCATTTTGCAATGCATTCAAATTATTACTGGACATAGGAAAGCTCCCCCCTTTACAAAACCTCGCAGCCAAGCACGACGCCTCCTACACGAGGCGTCGCACATTAGCTACCAACTCATCGGCATTAAAAGGCTTTGTCACGTAGAGATCGGCGCCTTGCCTGAGTCCCCATGACTCGTCAAGAGGTGTATTTTTACTAGTAAGTAAGATAATCGGAATATGCTTAGTTGTTTCTGCATTTTTGAGTTTGCGACAGAGTTGGAAACCGTTCTGTTTAGGCAATACAACATCAAGCACGATACATTGCGGTCGCTCTCTTAAAACCTTTTCGATTGCTTCATCACCATCAACTGCCGTCACCACTTCAAAACCACTATTACGCAGAGGAGTAGCGATCATGGTCAACTCTGTCCAACTATCATCGACGACAAGTATTTTCTGTCCTGGCATTCAATTTATACCTTTCTTCATCGAGCCACGGCGCCAGCCCAAATTATAGCATCACACTTGGGAGGCCTCGTTTGTGGAGGTTGTGAATTAGGTTATACCTCTACAATAAACAAGGAAAGCTCGCCACATTCTCAAGAAATACCTCATTATGAGTAATAAGTAACCTCTAGCCTCGATAGCGCATACGCGGACGCATACCCCCATGTTGAGCTGGCATACGCTCTTGCCAATTCGCAAGATGCTTTTTTACTGTTTGTACCAATTCTACAGAGTCAAACGGTTTGGTCAGATATTCTGTTGATCCGGCTAATCTGCCCCGCATCTTATCAAACAAACCATCCTTCCCACTCAGCATAATAATGGGTATTTGCCGAAACTGCAAGCTTTTCCGTATTATCTGGCAAATATGGTACCCATCCATACGTGGAAGTTGGATGTCGAGCAGAATAACTGCCGGAGTTTCGTCTGCTACTGCCGAAAGAGCGCTCAGGCCATCACTGGCAGTAATGACCTTGATGTGCTCACGTTGCAGAGTCATCTGGACGATTTTTCGTACTGTCGGACTGTCGTCCACCACTAACACCGTCGGTTCTATCATACTCGTTCCGACACGCCTCACTGCTATCTTTCAATAGAAGAAGGCTGCCGTTCTCCTTTCTCAGCTCCCTACATAAGAGCATATTGTACGTTCTGTCTACTCCGTACAAATGGTCCTCATGGACTACCAAACTAGATCGATCGTTGTCGTGATTCGGAGGCCCACGGCGGCTCTCCCTGGTTGCCCACACCATCACTTCTAGGGCCTGAATTCCCATTTTGTACATTTTGCACAAAGCTTACTGATGGCGATGGCCCTACTTCACGACCACGGGCTTGTTGCGCATTGCGATGCGCACGATAGACCTGATAGTTTTGTATTTCGCGGTCAATCTCCGAGAGGAATACCTTCCACGCAACATTTAACTGCCGCCCTGTATGCGAGTTCCCAACCTCGTCACGCAATAAGTGATCAAAGATCATACGTAAAAATGTCGCTAACCCCTGAACTGCTTCCCAATAAAATTCCTCGAGTTGCTCACCCTTCACGACTTTGTTCAAAGTGAGAATATCATGGCAGTCGAGATGACCATTCACAAAGTTGGTTGTCTCCAAGATAGGATACTGTTGCTTCTCCAACAGTTGCAATGGTTGCGCAAAGCGGCGCTCAAGATAGCGTGCAATCTCTACAGATGGCACTTGTCCCTTGCCACGCAAACTACGTGCATATCTGCCATGATGATATAAAAGGCCATTAATACATTCTGAAAGCGTGGTTATTAAACCCAGAAGATGTTGCTGTGGGGACACACCCTGCCGCTGTCGGGCCAGAATATGCTGACATCTAATAATAATGTTGGCTAGATCTTGTTGCAACTCTGTTTCTAAAGCGGTATCAACCACTTCAACCAAGCGCAATTCAATGAGATGTGCGATTAATCGTGCCACACGGGCCTCAGGCGTCATTAAGACTAATGCTATAGCCTGAAGTGGTAACTCACCATTGGAGAGATAGAGCACATTGAGCGCCTCCTGGGTCAAATTCAGACTACGCACATCCCGTGTCACCTCTGGCAACCAACGCGCAACTGTGGTACGGTTCAAATGCGCAGCGCTCTCATTGGCAATCTCTTCCCATTCGTCCGCTTGGCGCAATGCTTCAAGGAGCACCGAATCAACATCAAGTGGCTGCATCTTACTTCCCATAGACAACATACTACGATGGAATGCAAAACGCCCATTCACCCAGCACAAAGCATGGCTAATAGATTGTGTCACTGCAAATTCAAGACGCTGCTGCATCTCACTCTGGCTCATCCACCCACGCTCAACCAACATGGTTAACGCGGGTTGCATATCACCTTGCACTAACTCCCGAATCGCTTGCGCTTTCGACAACTCGAGCTTATGCACCAAGCAGAGCATACTCAAAATATCGAGCTGCACGACACCTTCTTCATGCAACGCTGCGATTTGGCCTTTATTCAATGCAATGGATATGGTTTCTGAGCCTGAATGCACAAATAACTTGCCAGTCTTTCCACTGAGTGCGAGCATTTTTAAGATGGCCTGAAGACCTAAGGTTTGTAGATCACCGTCCATAATGCGATCTTGTTGCTCCATCGTATGTTCGTTCCTTTTATCAAAATAACTCTACGTGCTTTATCTACTTGCAAAACAACGTAGAGTGAAAGAGTGAACTGACTTTATTTCGTGCATACTTGCTCAAGAGCTGTGAGCAAATCATCAATGAGAAATGGCTTATTTACGTATACCACCGTTTTGCCCGTTAAGTATGTGCGATTAACTGGTACTTCAAAATGGGTAAGAGCGCTCATGATGACAAAAGCTGGCATAGCAGACAGGTCCCCTGCCGATAGGCAGCGCATCACTTGATACCCATTCATCAAGGGCATGATGACATCGATAACCATACAGTGTGGTTCCCAATCCAAGCACTTTTCGAGTGCATCTAAACCATCATGCGCCACCATCACATCATATCTGTTCTCTGCTTCATACACAAGACATTGTTGTATTGCAGCTGCGATATCTACATCATCATCAACAACAAGCACACGCATTCTCTCATGCGGCTTGCAAGACAGCGCTATCCTTTCTACCTGTGCAGGCGGATATAATAAGCGCTCTACTACCTGCAAATAACGATGTAGTCGTCCCATTTCAAATGGCTTCTGCAATACCGCCATTGCATTGAAATACTCAAGCGTCGTACGAGCTATAGATTGGCTACTGAACACAATGGAGAACCGTGTCTTAGGTACTACAACTTGTTCTCGCTCGTATACTCCCTGTGAAGCATACCACATCTCTGACGTTTCCCTGTAGGAACGATAAGATTGCCACCCTGGCATATCGCTTCTTGCGCTTAGTGTTACGTCATAGGATGATTCATCTATGTCATACAAAAGTATATCTCCTTCCACATTACACTCTTCATCCATACATATCTGCGTCATCCCCACCCTACTCTTTTGTCCACCTTCATTGCTCGTTTGCGGTATCCAATCCTTTGTGTAGCTCTTCCTCTCATTTTGCAGAGCTATTACCAATGGTACGATAAGCGCTTCATAGCCCCAATTATGTAGATTCGCCATGAGAACACGGTCGAGTTTATTCTGTTGGCTCATGACCAGCACACGGAGCAAACGTTGCTGTTTTTTACCTTGCTTCATGGCTTTCACTTTTCTGCTTACATTGCCCATCTGTCTCTTTGTGGACTACCTTCTCCTCATCTGCTTATCCTTAATGGACACTAGTATACAGTGTATGCCAAAAGGGGCGCTCTGGCTATTAAAATTGTATTAAATATTTTGCGTTTCGTCTTGCGCACGAAACACATAGCCAATGCCTGGCTCTGTCAGAATATAGCGTGGGCGTGACGGCTCCTGCTCTATCTTACGCCGCAACTGCCGCACATAGACGCGCAGGTAGTCTGCCTCTTCACCATACTCAGGACCCCAAACCGCTTTTAACAAAAAACGATGCGTTAACACTTTCCCAGCATACAACATCAACTGTTTGAGCAACTCAAATTCCGTTGGCGTCAACCGTATCTCTTGCTCACCTGCTCGCACTTGACGCCGTGCGACATTCATACAAATATAGCCATCATCGCTGGATAATAGGCTTGGCTCATTCTCATTGCTATTGTCTACCACACTCGCACGTCGTAGACAAGCACGTACCCGCGCCTGCAACTCATCATTACCAAAGGGTTTTGTCAGATAATCGTCTGCTCCTTCATCTAAAGCACGCACCTTTTGACGTTCATCGCCAAGGGCAGACACTACAATTATAGGCGTCTGTGTCAGTTGACGTACCTGTATACATACATCCAGACCATCCAGTACACCTGGAAGACAAAGATCAAGCAAAATGAGATCTGGTTCATGTAAACGTGCCATCTCAACAGCTTGCTGACCATCGCCCGCGACCAGAACATCATAGCCTTCCATCAATAAGTTTTTGCGCAAGGTACGCTGAATGAGAATTTCATCATCGACTATGAGAATACGCTTACCCTTTCCTTTCATCGTTTCCCTCCTGGATAGGCGACGTTGTACTGAAATGCATACGCGATTGGGATGTATTCTGCGCATACGTAGGTAAGGTAAAGACGAAACACGCTCCTCCTTGAGCTTTCTTCTGTCGCAGTTCCCTCGTTACCCGTGCCACAATATCAATCTCTTCTGCCTGACCCGTTTCTTCTATCCCCTGTGGTGGAGTTATAGAGAAATTTTCCACCCAGATACGCCCCTGGTGCGCCTCGATGATGCCTTTGCAGATAGCCAGTCCCAATCCATTTCCATACGAACGCAAACCATAAAACGACTTGAAGATGCGTTCTCGCTCATACTCTGGTACACCAGAGCCATGATCGATCACCTTGATACGTAAGAGCGAAGTATCAGTCGGTGTATCAGGCTGCGTTTGCATATAGGGGATAGTATCTACTTCCACAGTAATCTCCGTTTTCTCCGGGCTATTGTGTACGGCATTTTCAATCAGGTTATAGACGACGCGTTCTATTTGTACATGATCAACATGGACAAGTGGCAAATCGGGCTGTATGTGTATCTGTACATTGCGGTTTGCCAGCAACCGTCCAGCTTTTTCCACTACCCCATAAAGTATCTCTACCACATCACACCACTCTTTTTCCAGAGTTAAGGCCCCCATTTCGATACGTGAGAGTTCAACCAGTGCGTTAATTAACACGGTTAAATGATCCGTTTCGCTATCAATATCCTCAAGCATGGCCCGCAAGTCTTGTGCATCCCACTCCACACCAACTTGCAAGAGTCCTGTCACGGCGGCTTTGATCGTAGTTAATGGAGTGCGTAGATCATGTGAAACGGAGGCGAGTAAGGCAGAGCGATTTTTCTCATCGCGTACTTGTTCAGTAACATCACGCATTTGTAATGCATTGCCCACTAATTGTTGTCTCTGGTTATGTAAGGGATACCGTATCAGTTGATAATGATAATCCGATGGGGCACTCTTAGGCTGCAAGCTACTACGCGCATCTATAGTCTTACGCGTAACGCCTTCCTTGCTCTCTAACTTCTCGCTATTGCCTTTGAGAGGTTCATTTTCCTCTTGAATGGAAAGTGGTTCTAGAGCGATCACACAGCGCAACTCTTGATGATAGACATTACCAGACAGATATTCTTGTAGGTAGAGATACACCTCTTCCGCATTGCGCATGCGTGGGAGCATGTTTGCGAAGACGTCGCCTATTGTATGGCTCATCTCTACGTCCTCCAAGCGCATACCACAAAGGATCTCTGCCGCCGGGTTCATGTAGAAACATGTGCCATTCAGATCAACCACGAACCAAGCATCTTTCACACTGTTTGTTGATTGACGTAGCTGCATCAATAGCTCACCAAGTTCACCAAGCATACCAATGCGCATTAAGGCTGTCTTTGCATTACGCGTGAGAAAGGCCAACGTATCGGTTAAAGGCCCTTTTTGCTCAATTTGGGTCAATACATGATCGCTCATAAAACGTAGGAGACTACTAAAGCTGATGCCAAAAGCACTCTCGGTTGCTTCACGTATCCGCAGTAATAATGTGTATTCTTCAGCAATATCTGCTGGCTGACCATCTCGCTGCTCTGTTGTGTTTCCCCGAAGATCGTTGCCCGCTTTCAGAGGCTGTTTTTTCAATTCTGCCTGCTCGAATTGTTCAATGGCCTCCTGAAACTGACTACGACGATGCGCTGCTTCAAGCAGCAAACCATTGTGTATAGCAATAGTGGCCTGACTTGCAAATAGAGTGAGAATATCTACTTTGAGGGGGGTAAATCCACCTAGTTCTGGCGAGCAGAGGAGTAAAGCACCGTATAATGTTGTGCCGCTCATAAGTGGGTAGCTATACATAGAGCGAATACCGAGCACATGCGCAAATATACGTCCCTTGGGAAACCGTTCATCGTTAGCGACATCAGACGAGACCACAGGAATACGGCGACGCAATGCATAGCTCATCATATACAGGTCGCTAGTAAGCACACAATCATGCACGATCTGACCGAGCAAGTTATCATCTAATCCAGCCTGTGCTTCTAAGCGTAATCGCTCTCCATGAGAGTCGAGCATTACGATGGCTGATGCAACTCCCAACGCCTGCGTAATGCCTGCGACAATCTGCGCAAGAATGGTTGAGAGGTCCACTTCAGAGGTTAACGCACTGGAAACATCTTTCAATGCTTGTCGTTGCCGATTCTGGATTTCGTCACTTCCACCTAACTGAGCACGATCAATGGCGGCTGCAAGCACATGAACTACCGCTTCTATCAAACGCTGTAGTGCTACATCAGTATAGATGTCAAGAGTGGTGCTTCCCAATTCAAGGGCGCCCAGCACCCGTCCGGAACCCGTCTTTTGTAGGCTGTGTCTCTCTTGTTCGCTCTGTTGCTCTTCTTGCTCCTCCACGACTAAAGGAGCAATGAGCGTTGCTTTGAGCTGTGGATATCCACTCAATGCATCGCCACTCGTCTCCGGAGTACCTTGGAGACCATGGGGAAAATTCATGGTCATTAATGCAGGAGTTTGTAATAGTTGTGCGAGCATTGAACCTTCAAGAGGATGTTGATGATAGGAAGCATTCCATGTCTCGTCCTGATAGCCATCACGAATGCAGACAGTGACACGCACCGCTTGGCGATCATGACGCAACAAAACGACTCCAAACACATCAAAAGGGATCGTTTGCGCAAGCTCCGCAGCCAGACGTGTATAATCCGGCTTTGGTCCACGCACGCTAGCCATCATGCGAGCGACCCGCTCAACGGTCATAAAGTCTTCTTTTGTACGAATGCTCTCTTCTTGATTCTGAGAGACTGGAATGCTTGCTTCCATCAAATTCTCTGCAAGTTCCCGTTACCAGATTGTATGGCAACGCTGTTCCCAATGCATATTACGTTCTTCTCTACCCACCTACCTACGAATTTACCAACAATAGATCAATACATTGTAATACGTTTGTTAGGACAAATGAACTACGAAATAATAAAAAAAACATTTTCTTTATACATCGCAACAAAGTATACCATACCAACTCATGTTTTCGTCAATAAGCATGGCATTCTCTTGTAGAGATAGGTAAAATGGTTCATCCTTGTCACAGAATTGTATTTTCCTCCAACATTTCTCTGTCCGATGCCGTATAATAGAGCGTGCTTGCTCTCTATAGCACACAAGAGAAGAATGATAGACAAGGATAGCATCCATGATTCAGTTCTATGTTGGGCCGATGGTTCGTGCGATAAGTTCCACAAATGCAGTCATCTGGGCCGAGTTTTCGCAGCCATGCTTCGTAACTGTACAAAGTACTTCCGAAAATACGCAAGATACTGCCGAATCTCAGTGTAGAGCAAGCATGCACACTGTCACAGTCGGAGGGCGTCATTATGCCGCACCACAACTCCTGGGGCTGCAACCCTCAACATGGTACCACTATCAGCTCTCTACCAGTATGACGCCGAATGGCCCTTTCACAATAGCAGAAGATAGAGAAGAACATACCAATACATTTCCACAGCGCCTCTGCTTCCGCACCTTGGATGCTGCTCCCCCTGTTGAACATCCATCTCCAGAAAAAAGTGTGCCACTCCGCTTGGCTTACGGTTCCTGCCGTAAAAGTGGAGACCCCGCAAGCGATGTGCTCAGCGCATTCGGTGACTGGTTGCTAGAGCACTATGAGCAACGAGAGGTCCTTTGGCCTCGTTTGCTGCTGCTCATTGGAGACCAAATCTACGCCGATCAGCCACCACAGATGCTCAAGCAAACTCGTCCCACACTACAAAATGGAGCAGCCACATTCGCCGATTTTGCCGCACTGTATGAATACGTCTGGACACAAGATGCCAGAGTACGCCAAGTATTTGCAATGCTTCCCACATTTATGATCTTTGATGATCACGAAATTACCAATGACTGGGATATATCCCCTGACTGGCGACCAAAGATGTTGCAGCAGGGAAAAGAACAACTACTAGTTGATGGACTCGTTGCTTACTGGGTCTATCAGGGATGGGGCAACATTGATAGGAGCACAAGTAAGCAACCTGCATCGCTGCTTCACATCATGCAACAAGCAGAACAGAGCGGCGAGGATGCATTGGAGACGCTACGCACATACATACGGCAAGAGATTTACGGCAATATTGACCCACACTGGCACTACACCATTGCAACGACACCGCCACTTTTTGTTGTTAATGCACGCGCTGACCGCTCTGCCGTCTTCGACAATAAAGAAGAGCTACTCGATGCTCCCGGACGCATTATGAGCAAAGAACAAATGGCAGAACTACAAAGCTGGATAAAAGTACAAGATGATCAACACTCTGGACTCTCTATTATTGTATCATCCATCCCTGCACTGCTCCCACCCATCATCGGGCTAGCAGAATATGTCATGGGAGCACGCCCTTGGCAAAGAAGTATAGCACCATTACGTTGGCTCAGCCTGCGCCTAGCGCGTTTTCAGCGTAAGCTCGCCGTTACCACTAGCTTTGATCACTGGCCTGTTTTTTCAGCTACTTGGTACGAGCTACTGCACATTTTGGATAAAAGCCAACAAAATATAGTAGTACTTTCGGGCGACATACACTTCTCTTATGCCATGGAGGGACGCCGTAAGAGTACACATTCTAAAGATCACAAGCATCAGCAAACGCACGCTACCCTCTATCAGCTTGTCTGCACACCCTTCCAAAACAAGCTGAACCAGAGAGACCAGCAGATCATTATGCGACAAGCAGCTATCAAGCGTTTATCTTATGGAGGCTTACAAACACGTGTCTTACCTTTGCAACATGCACAAAGCCAAAAGCACGTTCAAAATGATCTGCTCTTCCAAAACACACTCGCACTGGTGACATTCTCACCTCAAGCACAGAATGGCTATACGATACAACAAACCTTTCTGGGCATCATGAATGGACGAATGGACGTGATAGCACAAAACAACATAGTAGAAAGAGGGAGACATAGAGATTCGCTGAAAGGATATATTGCAGGTTAGATCGCTTCCCACACCTGTACACTTTTGTCTTTACTAGTAGAGACCACTCTTCTGCTATCACCTGCCCATGCGACCGATGTAACAGGTGCTCTATGCCCTGAGTAATTATAGAGGGTCCCACCAGTGCTCGCATTCCAGATGTGAACAGTCATATCATCACCAGCAGAGGCCATATATTGTCCATCGGGAGACCAAGCTATGCACCGTATTATGTCAGTATGTTCTTGATAGGAAATGCCTACTTTCCCAGTCGTTATATCCCATAACTCTACAACATATCCTTTCTCTTTATCAGATACAGCCACAGCAATAGACTTGCTGCCATCGGTGGGAGACCACGCAAGAGCAGCAATAGGTCCATGATATGTTGCTATAGTGTTTTCATTTTGCTCGGTGAAAGCATCCCGCACTCTCACCGTTCCATCATCCCATCCTGCCACGATTTGTTGTCCATCAGGTGACCACGCAAGAGCTTTTAATGAGGGAAAATAGGTGATATGTTGTACTGGCCCACCCCATTTAGGGGATTCCGCTCCCGTCGTAGTATTCCAAATTTGTACGACGCTACTGTATCCACCAAACGCTATATATAACCCTTTAGGCGACCATGCTAGTGCGAAATCAGATGTTGATGGAGAGATACCTTCCGAGTAGGTACGAAGAGTCAATTGCGTAGCAGCTTCCCAGACGCGAACCTGATCGCTTTTATCAGCAGAAGCCACCAGTGTCCCATCAAAAGACCATGCGACCGCTACAACAGAAGTACTGTGCCCCGTATAGGTGACGAGATTATTGCCAGTAGTCGCATCCCACAACAACACCTTGTTATCTTCGCCAGCAGAGGCGATACGATCAATGCTATCTAAAAGCCAGCCCCCACTATACCAGGAGACGGCATTTACGCTAGCAGTGATATTTGGATACGAATGGATCAATCCTTGCGGCGGATGAAAAATAAGGTGATGTGAGAGAGTATAGTATCCACCGCCGCCAACTACCACTACGGCTATTCCACCTAGTAATATGGTTTTGATGATGGTACGACGTGGTTTTGATGGTACCCTTTCACGAGTGTCGGATTGTAAGAGAACCTGAGTCCCAGGAGGCGGCAATTGCATCGTAGGCGGTATTAATGGCACGGAGGAAGGCGGCAATTGCTGTGTTGGTGGTACTTGAGGCA
>JRHI01000489.1_pt1 | contig 42709 bp, 36 predicted proteins | sample 215371 | NCBI WGS metagenome assembly JRHI01 (sample SAMN02929681, study PRJNA255918) | sediment metagenome | biome: cave system; feature: Ice Cave; material: Sediment; isolation source: sediment from deep within a dark volcanic ice cave with no known source of... ... | reverse complement strand
CCGGTCGCCTGGGCGTTCATGGCCTCGGCGTGATCGGTGGGAGAGCTGGATACTGGAGCTGGCTGGTTGAGATCGCTCATACCCTCAGCGTAGACAGCCGGTGGCCGGCGGCCCGGCCGGGCCCCGGCAGGGGGCCAAGCGGTATCATCCGCCTGTGGCAGCGCCCTCGAACGAGGTGACCACCATCGCCGCTCGTCTGCGGGAGGCGGCCGAGGCGCATCCGCTCCGGCTCCCGGTCAACCGGCGGATCGATGACCGGCATCGTCACCGCACCCGGGACGGGCTGCTGGTCCAGTTCACCGTGCAGGTGTCATCCCACTCGCTCATCCACGAAGCGCTTTTCGAAAGGGCCGACGGGGCACCTACCGACGCCGAAGTCGGCCCGTGGTTGGAGGCGCTGTTCGGCGTGCCTCCACCGGACGAGGAGCCGGGGCTTCCGGGTGCCCACGTGAGGCGATTCGAGCGCTTCGACCAAGGCCCGATCGGAGCCCCGTTGGCCTGATGCCGCTGCCGGAGGCGGTGATCCGCCAACTGGAACGGACGGTGGGGGCGGCCAAGGTGGTGCACCGGCCCCACGACCTCGTGATCTTCGAGCGGGATGGCTCGATCGCTGGTGCCAGCCCCGATGCGGTGGTGTTCGCCGACACCACCGAGGAGGTGGCGGGGGTGGTGCGGATCGCCGCCGCCCATGGTATCCCGCTGGTTCCCCGGGGGGCGGGGACCGGCCTGTCGGGCGGAGCGGTGACGCTGCACGGTGGGATCGCGCTCTCGCTGGTGCGGATGCGCCGGATTCTCTCCATCGATCCGGTGGCCGGCAACGCCCTGGTCGAGCCGGGCGTGGTCAACTCCGACCTGGGCGCGGCCGCCGCCCGCCACGGCCTGTTCTACGCGCCCGATCCGTCCAGTCAGAAGGCCTGCACCGTAGGCGGCAACGCGGCCGAGAACTCAGGAGGCCCGCACTGCCTCTTCTATGGCGTCACCAGCAATCACGTGCTGGGTATGGAGGTGGTACTGGCTGATGGCTCGGTGCGATGGCTGGGGGGCGAGGCCCTCGACCGGCCGGGGATCGACCTGCTCGGCCTGCTGGTAGGGTCTGAGGGTACCCTCGGCGTGATCACCAAGATCCTGGTTCGGCTGTTGCCGCTGCCGGAATCGATCGCCACCGTGCGGGCCGCCTTTTCCGACATCGAGACGGCGTGCGGCGCGGTGTCTTCGATCATCGCCCACGGGATCGTGCCCGCCGCCCTCGAGATGATGGATCGGGTGACCATCACCGCGGTCGAGGCGACCTAYCATGCCGGGTATCCGGACGACGCCGGTGCCGTGCTGATCTGCGAGGTCGAGGGCATCGAGGAGAATACCTCGGAGCAGATGGAGGCGATCACCCGGATCCTGACCGCCGGGGAGGCCTACGATCTGCGCCTGGCCGCAGACGCCGAGGAGCGGGAACTGCTCTGGGCCAGCCGCAAGGGTGCGATCGGTGCTTTGGGCCGGATCCGTCCCAACTACTACCTGCACGACGGGGTGGTGCCTCGAACCACGCTGGCTCGGGTGCTGCACCGGGTGGGCCAGGTCGGAGAGGAGTACGGTTTCCCGGTCGCCAACGTCTTTCACGCCGGCGACGGTAACCTGCATCCGCTACTGCTCTTCGACGCCCGCCAGGCTGGCGTGCTGGAGCGTGTGGAGATGGCCGGAGAAGAGATCTTGCTGGCCTGCATCGAGGCTGGGGGCACCCTGTCGGGAGAGCACGGGATCGGGATCGAGAAGAGCGCCTTCATGCCCTGGATCTTCAGCCCAGACGACATCGCCGCAATGCAGGCGGTCAAGCAGACGCTCGACCCAGCCCAGCAGCTGAATCCGGGCAAGATCTTCCCTCCTCCGGGCACCCGGCCCCGGCTCCGGCCGCGGGTGGGGATCGCCGCCGAGGCCAGTTGGTGGTGATCTGCACCCGGTCCCGGCTCCGGCCGCGGGTGGGGCCGCGGGTGGGTATCGCCGCCGGGGCTGGTGGGCGGTGATTCCGGCCCCGGCGATGGTGGTGGACGACTTGGTCCCGGCCGCGGTCACCACCCCGCGGACACCCGAGCAGCTGGCCGCCGAATTGGGAGCGGCGGTGGCCGGCGGCCGCGCGGTGGTGCCGGTCGGAGGTGGTCGCGCCCTCGGCCTGGGCAGCCCGCTTACCGCTTTCGACCTCGCCATCTCCACCCGCGAGCTCGACCGGGTGCTGGAGCATTCGGCGGCCGACCTGATGGTCACGGTGGAAGCCGGCATCACCCTGGAGGCGCTCGACGAGGTGCTGGCGCGGGCCGGCCAGTTCCTGCCCTTCGACCCCTTTGCCGGTCCCGGGCACACCATCGGCGGTATGATCGCCACCGGCTGGTCGGGCCCTCTGCGCCTGGGTTACGGCACCGCCCGCGACCATTTGGTCGGGATGCGAGTGGCACTGCCCGATGGAAGGTTGGTGCGTTCGGGTGGGCGGGTGGTCAAGAATGTGAGCGGCTACGACATGCAAAAACTGCATCTGGGCGCGCTCGGTTCGATGGGGGTGATCGTGGAGGCGTCGTTCAAGGTCTTCCCCCGACCCGCCGCCGACCGTACGGTGCAACGGACCTTTGACCGTCTCGAGGCCGCCCTCGACGAGATCGCCCGCACGCTCCGGCTCGGCATGCCCCCGGTGGCGCTGGAACTGCTTTCCCCGAGCGCCGCCGGCCTTCCCGGGTATCTGCTGGTGGCCAGGCTGATGAGCAACCGGGCCGCGGTCGACCGCAGCTGCCGCGACCTGGGCTGGGAAGAGGCCGAGGGCGGCTTCTGGGCAACCCATCGCCGGCGGAGCTCCGGCTCCTGGGCCCGGGTGTCGGTGCCGCCGGCCAGGCTCGGGGAGCTGCTCCGGGCGCTGCCCCCCGGAGCCCGATGGACCGCCCATGCCGGAGCCGGCGTCGCGCACTGGTTCGACGCCGCCGATCCCGAGGCGATCCAGGTGGTGAGAAAACTGGCCGAGTCGCTGGCCGGCAACCTGGTGCTGCTGGCCGCCCCGGTTGCGCTCAAGCAGCAGGTCGGGGTCTACGGCTCGGAACCTGAGGGAATCGACGTCATGCGGGCGCTACGCTCCACCTTCGACCCCGGCCGGAGGATGTCTCCAGGGCGCTTCCTGGTATGAGCCTCGACGCATGAGCCTCGACATCCGGGATCCGGCCACCTTCGCTACCGACGTCTTCAACGGACCTGATGCGCCTTCCAGCGACGACCTGGCCACCTGCGTCCACTGCGGCCTCTGCCTCAACGCCTGCCCCACCTTCCGGGTCACCGGGCTGGAGACGCAGTCGCCGCGGGGAAGGATCTACCTGATGACTCAGTGGCAGCGGGGAACGCTGCCATTCACCGAGGATCTGGCCGATCATATCGACACCTGTCTGGGCTGCCGCACCTGTGAGGCGGTCTGTCCCAGCGGCGTGCCCTACGGGCGCATCATCGAGCACGGCCGGGCCGAGGTCGAGCGGCTGCGCCGGGGCAGCCTCCGGCGGGGCGCGGTGAGTCGCCGGCTGGCCAGGGCGGTGATGCGGGTCCTGCTCCCGTATCCTGGGCGGCTGCGGGTGATGGGGTGGCTGGCCCGGGCCGCCCAGATCACCCATCTCGATGCGCTGGCGCCCCCGGCTCGCAACCTGCCCCCTCTGCACGGCGCCTGGCGGCCGCCCGCCTCGGGGATCGCGCCCGCCGAGGGCGAGACCCGTCATCGGGTCGCCTTCTTGAATGGCTGCGTGATGCCGGTGATGTACCGATCGGCGATGGCGGCCTCGGTCCGCCTTCTCCAACTGGCCGGCTGCGAGGTGTGGTTTCCGTCAGCGCAGACCTGCTGCGGGGCGCTGCTCGCCCACAATGGCGACCTCGAAGGGGCCCGCCATCTGCGCGCCGTCAACCTCGAGGCCTTCGGTGGCCAGGGTTTCGATGCGCTGGTCGTTAACTCCGCTGGCTGCGGCGCCCATCTCAAGGACTTCTACCGGGCGGAGGGAAGCGTCGCCCTCCCCGGCCCGGTCAAAGACCTCTTCGAATGGCTGGACGAGATCGGGCTGCCGGCGCCCCGCCGCGAGGTGCCGCTTCGGGTCACCTACCAGGACCCCTGCCATCTGGTCCACGCCCAGCGTATCCGCAAGCAGCCCCGGCACCTGCTCCGGGCGGTCCCCGGGCTCACCTTCGTGGAGATGCCCAACGCCGACATCTGCTGCGGGTCGGCGGGCATATACAACACCCTGGAACCCGAGATGTCAGGCCTGATCCTCGAACGGAAGATGGATGACGTGCTCTCTGTCGAACCCGACCTGATCGTGACCGCCAATCCCGGCTGCCAGCTCCAGCTCGAACAGGGGGTGCGACGGCGCGGACGCCGGATCCCGGTCCGGCATCTGGCGGAGCTGCTGCTCGAAGCCTACGAGGCCCCTGCCGGCGGCTGACCGCCGGCCAGGTCAGGTCTCGACCGGGCTGGTGGCCCGGCTGCCCCCGTCGAGGGTGACCAGGCCGCATGCCACCCCGGGCACGGTCAGCTCGAACTCCAGTTCCAGCCGGTCGGCCATCGGTATGAACCCGGTGTCGACGTACACCCGAAAGGCCCGATCGAGAGGCAGGTTGAGGCGCCTGGGCAGGCTGGCTCGGCCCTCCAGGTAGACCGCGTCGGCATCCGACTCCGCCACCCGCTGGCCATTGAGGCGGAAACCGCGCAGGCCGGTCAGCACCGCCGGTCGGGTCCGGTTGCGGATCTCGAAGCTGAATCCGTCCAGTTCAGCCCGCAGGCTGCCGGCGACCAGCAGGCGCTCCGCCAGGTATCGGGGCACCACCGCCCGCGGACGTCGGCCGAGGTGAGTGCCGGCGAAAATCGGCAACTCGGTCCTGGTCACCGGACGGGAGTCGGCCAGCATCTCCACCGAGAGGCGGTACACCCCCTCCGCCCCGATTGGGAGGTCAAGGATCTCGACCATGATCGCCGGATCGTCGATGGTGGGAATCGGGAAATCGACGTAGCCAGCGAACGCGCGCCGGCGCAGTTGATCCATCACCCATCCCATCGCCCCCTTCTCCGGGGCCTGGTCGCGGGTAAAAGTCCAGCGCAGCCGTCCTTCGCCGGCCAGCCGGGGATCGTCATTGACCACCACCAGGCGGATCTGGGCGTTCTGGTGGGGGGCATAGCCTACTCCCCAGGGGTGCACCGGCCGGAAGCCGACCGGGTCGATCACGATTCGGGTGGCCGCCATCGCTTCCTTCAGGGCGAGGTAGGCAAGACGAGGCGTCCGGGCGTGGTCGACCATCCCGAAGCCGATTCCGTTGAAGGAGTCGACCAGGTGATACGCGAAAGCGCCCCAGCAGGGGCTGAACTTCCGTTTGCGCAACTGGTCGACCGCGTAGCGGATCAGCCACGCCTGATACTCCTGGCTGGCCTGGACATAATCGGTCAGGCGCTCATGCCAGGAAGGGGGGCCGACTCCGCACTCCATCCAGGCGTTCGACTGATAGCCGGCGAAGAGCCAGTCGGGATGGTCGTCCTCCACCGGCCACCGCCAGCCCAACTCCTGCCAGACCTTCGATTCGAAGGAGGGCAGGGCCTGGGCGCCGAACTCGGTGACCAGGCCGCCGGTGACCTCGCTGAACTCAGTCCAGCTGCCGCCCCGCCAGCCAGGGAAGGCGTGGGTGTCGTACTGGCCGGAGGCGGCCAACGCCGGGCGGGAGGGATCGAGCCGCTCGAACAGGCCTTTCGCCTCCTGGTCGACGTTGTAGTTCTGCCTGACCGTATGAACGTCGCCGAGGTCGGCGTTGCCGCCAATCCACGGCGGATCGTCGTGGGCTATCCACATCGCCACCGAAGGCCGGTTGCGCAATGTGTCGACCATTTCGCGGATCTGCTCGCGCACCGCCTGCTCGAAGAAGCGAGCCTCATCGTCGGCCGCATGATAGCCGTAGGCATAGGTGAGCGGCATGTCAGCCAGCACCAGCATTCCCTTTTCGTCGGCCAGTCTGTAGAAGCTGCTGGGCAGAACGTGCCCGTGCACCCGGACCGCATCCAGGTTGGCCTGACGGGCGAGTTCCAGGTCGGCGGCGAAGAGGGCGGGGGTGAGAGCGTCAAGGCGCTGCGCCGGCATGTAGTTGGCACCTCGGAGGAACAGCTTGCGGCCGTTGACCACCACCCGCCATCCGTCCGGTCCCACCCCGATGTCGAGCTCGCGAAAGCCGAAGCTCTCTTCGGCTCGGGCCGACACCCGGTTCTCGTGCCGGAGTTCGACCACGCATCGGTAGACGGGCTGCTCACCGAGCCGCCAGGGCCACCAGCGCCGGGCTCCAGGGATCGACACCGACATCGCCACCGTGCGTTCAAGGCCACCTTGCACCCGGTAGTCGCGCAGCAGGCGGGTGGGGGGCAGGCCCGGCCCTTCCACGGTCAGGCTCAGTTCTCCGGCCATCTCCCGGCCGTCGAGGTTGCGGACTCGGATCTCCGCCGCCAGGCGGCCGACGCCCGCCTCCATCGCAGGGTCGAGGCGAATCCAGTCGATGGTCACGGGGCCCACGTACTCCAGCCCCACCTCGCTCCAGAGGCCGAGCGGCATCTCCCAGCGGTAGCGAGGCGGCAGCGAGAGAAACGCCGAGGGTGGGTAGGGACGGCTGTCGCCGTCGCCGAAGATACCGGTGAGGTGACGCTTGCGGGACGGATTCTCCTCGATCGGGGATTCGCAGCAAATGACCAGCAGATTGGCGGCGGTGAGAAAGGGGGTGACGTCGAAGCCGAAGGCGCCGAAGTACCCATAGTGGGAGCCGAGCAGGCGGCCGTTGAGCCACACGTTGGCGGCCAGGAAGGCTCCGCCCACGCGAAGCAGCACCCGACCGCTGTGCTCGGGGTTGCGGAATTCGCAGCGGTACCACACCGCCTGCCGCTCCCGGGTGGCGGCTAGCTGGCCCGGCACCGGCACCGGCTGCCAGCCGTCGCCAGCGCCCCGGGGCAGTCCCTCCGCCTCGCCCTCACCTAGTGGCATCCATACGCATTCCCAGTTGTGAAGCGGTCGCACCCCGCCGATGCCCTGGACCAAGGGCAAGTGGAGACAGTCGTTCATGAACACCGACCCCGGACCCGGCCGGCGAAGGCACCGGCGGCGGGCTGGTAAAGCTCTACCGGCCGCGGGCAGGCAGCGGTGAAAGCGGCCGCCCGGGTGCTCTCCACCAGGGCCAGCACGGCTCCMCCGAAGCCACCTCCCATCAGTCGGGCGCCGAGGCAGCCGGGCAGCCTTCGGCAGGCCGCCGCCAACCGGTCGATCTCCGGCAGGCTGACCTCGAAATCATGGCTGAGGCTCTGGTGGGAGGCGTCGAGCAGCCGCCCCAGTGCCTGCTTCCGGCCCTGGTCGAGAGCGGCCGCGAACTCGTAGACGCGGCGAACCTCGGTCACCAGATGGCGCAGGCGGCGATCGCCGGAGAGGTCGGGAGAGGCGGCCGCCAGCTGCCCGAGGCTGAGGCCGGTGCGGGCGATCGCCGCCTCCGCCTCTTGCCGCCGCTGGTTGTAGGGGGTGTCGCTGAGGCGATGGCGGATGCCGCTGTCGACCACCGCGGCGAGCAGGTCCCGTGGCCAGGGATGGGTCGTGACCTGGAGGCTGGCGCAGTCGATCTGGAGTACGTGGCCGGGCTCCCCCAGCGCGCAGGCGAGTTGGTCCATGATCCCGCAGCGGACCCCGGTCACCGCCTGCTCCAGAGCCTGGGCCCGCCGGGCGGCCTGAACCGGGTCCGCTTCCGGATCGATTCCCGCGATCACCGCCAGCAGAAGCGCCGCCGACGAGCTCAGCCCGGCCCCGGCCGGCAAGGAGGCGGCCACCGCCATCCGCTGGGTGCCCTGGCCGGCAGCGGCGGCCGCCGCCAGGGGTTCTCCTCCGGGCACATCGGAGTCGACTTCCCACGCCGGCCCCGGACCGCCGGCTACCGCCACGTACGCGTCGATCGCCATCGGAAGCACGACTCCGCCCACATAGTCGACGTGTTCGCCGATCAGGTTGACACGGCCGGGAGCCACCCCGATCCAGACCGGTTCCTCACCGTGACGAGCCCGGAAGCGGGCGGCCGCCGCCTCCCTGAGGGTGAGCGGGGAAGGCCGGTTGGAGGCCATCATCTCCGGCTTCATTCTGAGCCATCGAAGGGCCCCGTCATCCACCGCCGCTGGCCTCGCGCCGATTCCTGCGTTCCCGATCCGCCGGCGGTGGCCCGCCGCCTACCGGACGCTTGACGGCCGCCCTCGCAGGTCGATAATCGTCCACAGCGATCCGAGTCCAGTTGGGTTCGGCTTCGGACGTCGGGCCGTCGATGCAAAGTGCCGGGGAGGCAGCTTGACCAGCGCGATCGAATCCTGTCCGCCGGTGCTCGAAAGACCGGGTGCTGCACCCGCCGGCTCCCGGTGCGGCCGGCGACGGGACTGAGGGCCGTGTCGACGCCCGCATCCCCGGTGAAGCGGGTGGTGATCATCGTTCAGGAGAACCACACCACCGACAACTACTTCCGGCTGCTCGCGGCCTATGGGGCCAACGTCGCGACCGGCTGGCCTACCAGTCCCAACCCACCTCTGGCCGACCATCCTCATGACCGCATGGCCTACTTCAGGTGGCTGACCGGCCAGAGCAAGACGGTGCAACACGTGCAGTTCGACACCGCCGCCGCCTTGCCCTTCTACGCGTACCTCGCCCTCACCGGCTGCTTCTTCGAGAATCACTGTTCAGGCATCGGCGCCAACTCCACGCCCAACCACATGCTGCTGGTGGGCGGCCAGGCGACGACCTTCCGCAATCCCCCCCCAGGTACGGCGCCGGTATGGGATCTGCCTTCGCTGCCCGGACTGGCGGAAGACAGCGGGCTGACCTGGAGGTGCTACACAGGACGTGACGGGTATCCATTCCGCTTCTATCAGCAGCTCGCCGCCACGCCGAACGTGGTGCCCAACAGCCGGTTCCCCGCCGACGCCGCCGCGGGCGCCCTGCCCCGGCTCGCCTATCTGTACCACGACAGCCCCCAGAATGAGCACCCGCCGGCCAACGTCACCGACGGCCAGAACATCATCTGGCAGGCGGTCGACGCGGTGGTCAAGGGCGGTCTCTGGGCGGAGACGGTGTTCATGCTCACCTGGGATGACTGGGGCGGATTCGACGATCACGTCGCCACCCCGGCGGTCGAGTACACGCCGGACAACGTGCAGCTGGCGTACGGCCCGCGGGTGCCGCTGATCATGTTCGGAGGCTGTGTCAGGCCGGGCATCGACAGCCGATGGTGCTCGCATGTGAGCGTGCCCAGGACCGCGATCCAGTTGCTCGGCCTGCCTGGGCTGGGCGTACCCAGGCTGGACGGCGATCCCGGGCTGGCCGACCGGGTGGAGGCAAGCCTGAAGAATCCGGCGCCGCCCGGATTCGGAACCCGGGTGGTGCTGCCGCCGGCCCCAGCGCCACCACCCAAACCGCAGCCGTTGCCCCCGCCGCCGGTGGCGGCCGCGGTTCCGGTGCCTCCCATCAACCTGCGCGGTGGCCAGACCCTGCCGCCGCCTGACGACGCGCCCCTCCCTCGACAGCCGCAGCCGCCGAAGAACCGGTAGCCGGCGCCCCGGCGGGAGTGGTGGTGCCGCGTACACCGGTCGGAGATGGGACGCCGGTTTGGTCAGGGAGAGCGGCTGGCCGGGGTGATCGGAGTCGTGGCCCCACGGATCCGGTCCGGCGCGGTCGCCGCCCGCTCAGCGCCTGGTTCAGCTCCGGTCGACGTGCCGGTCGCCGCCGAAAGCCCGGATCCTGCTCCTGGCCGGGAGCAGGATCGTGACTGGCCGGCCGCCGAACCCGGGTATACTGGGCGCAAATCTGTCGCCCCACATGACGGGGAAAGGAGGTGATAGCGCGTTGGAGATACCCAGTCGTGGAGCCAACCGCCTCGTTAGCCCGCCGGAAGTTCGGGAGGTGGCAGAGACCTAGGCTTCCGAACTCGTGAGGCCCGCCCTGCGATACCGGCTTTCGGAGTCGGAGGCGGAAAGCTCCACGTATCAGGGTCAGCAGGCAGGCCTACGGAGCCTGCCGAGCTGAACAAAGGGCCGGGTCAGCTGACCCGGCCCTTTTCATTGCCCAAGCTCATCGCCCTGCAGATGGCCGTGGCGGGTCGGGCGGTACAGTGAAATCAGTCATGGCCGCGCCCACGGCCCGGCCGGCCGCCGGCAATCGCGAGCTGTGGTTGAACGCGGTCGCTCCGGCTGTCTTCGTCTTCCTGTGGTCGACCGGGTTCGTCGGTGCCCGCTTGGCGCTGCCCTTCGTGGAGCCGGCCACCTTCCTTACCGCCCGATTCGGCGTGGCCTCGGCCCTGCTCGCGCTGCTCGGGCTGGGCCTGCGCCAGCCCTGGCCCCGGGGCCGCCGCCTGCTGCATGCCGCGGTTGCCGGGCTGCTGCTTCAGGCCGCCTACATCGGTGGGGTCTTCTTCGCGATCCATCAAGGACTCTCTTCCGGGATCACGGCCATGATCACCAGCCTCCAGCCGGTGCTCACGGCGATGGTGGCCGGAGTGGTGGTCGGCGAGAGGGTGGGCGTGGTGCAATGGGCGGGCCTTACCCTCGGCTTCGCCGGAGTGGTGATGGTCCTGGCCGAGAAGGCGGTCGGCGGTATCGCCAGCCTGGTCCCGCTGGGGGTGGGACTGGCCTTCACGGCGTTGCTGGCGGGTACCGCCGGCACCCTGTACCAAAAGCGCTTCGGCGGCGGCACCAATCTCATCACCGGGGCCGCGGTCCAGTTCGCCGCGGCGGCGGTGGCGATGCTGCTGGTGTCACTGCCTTTCGAGTCGCACCGGATCGTTCCCGACCCCCGGCTGGGACTGGCATTCGTGTGGCTGACCCTATTCAATTCCCTGGGTGCGATCACCATCCTGCTCTATCTGATCCGTCGCAACACGACCTCCCAGGTGACCGCGCTGTTCTACCTGGTGCCGCCGGCGACCGCGCTCGAGGCCTTCCTGCTCTTCAATGAGCGGCTGGGCGGGTTGGCCATGGTGGGGATGCTGGTCACGGTAGTGGGGGTGGGGATCGTGGTGGTCAGGCAGCGGGCCTGAATTCGGGCCAGGGCTGGGATCGGGTACCGGTCTATGGCGACATAGAAATGTCGAATAGTGGCTTGTGGCGGGCGATGCCGGGTGCTCCAATGAGGCGATGAACATCGAAATCTACTCCCGCGACGAATGCAGCGACTCTGTGGCTCTTCGCCGCCTCCTCGATGAGCAGGGAGTGGAGTACCGGGTGCGCCCGGTCGACGGTGACGCCCGCGCCCGCCGCGAGTGGGAGAACCTGGGCGGCACCGTGACCCCGCTCATGGTCATCGACAAGTACCAGGTGGTGCGGGGCCTCGACCAGATCCAGGTCGCCCAGCACCTGGGCTGGATCGGCTGCTGATCCGAGCCGGATCCGCACCCGCGCCGCCCTGGGCCGCCGGCCCGGGCGGCGCTTCTGTTTTCATCAATCTGTGAGCGACGCAAGAGCACGGGTCGAGGCCGCGCTGCGGCTGTCGGTGGCGGATCGTCCGCCGGTGGGGGCCTGGGGGCACAGCTACCTTCTGGAGTGGAGTCCGGCCGAACTGGCCGAGGTAACGCTCCAGCGCCAGGCCGCCTATGGCTGGGACTTCGTCAAATTCCAGCCCCGGGCATCGTGCTTTGTCGAGGCGCTGGGATCGGTCTATCGCCGGAGCGGCGATCCCCATACCCAGCCGATCATGGAGCGCTCGGCGCTGTGGCCGGACTCGAACTGGGAACGGATCGCGGAGGCGGCGGGTCGGTCTCTCGCCACGCCGCTCACCGACCAGGTCGAGTCGATCCGCCGGGTGTGCGCCGCGCTGGGCGAGCGGGTGCCGGTGATCCAGACCGTGTTCAGCCCGGCGACGGTGGCTGCGTACCTGTTCGACCGCGACCACCTCCAGGTGCTGCGCGCGGTGCGAGAGACCCCGGACGCGGTGTTGCCCGCGTTGGAGGCGATCGCGGGCATGCTCCGGCGGTTCGCGGAGGCCTCGATCGAAGCCGGAGCCGCCGGGATCTTCTATGCGATCACCAATTTCAACTCGCGGTCGGTGATGCCGGTCGACGAGTATCGGAACACGTTCCTGGCAGGCGACCTCACCGTGCTCCAGGGCGTGCCTGACGCGGCCTGGTTCAACGTCGTGCACCTGTGCGGTGAGCAACTCCAGTTCGACCTGCTGGCGGATCTGCCCGCGGCCGTGGTCAACTGGGAGATCGGGGCGACCGGCAACCCGGGGCTGGCCGAGGTGCGAGACCAGTATCGGCGCCCGGTGATGGGAGGGGTTGATCAACGCCGGCGGATGCTGGAGGCCACCCCCGACGAGGTGGTAGCCGAGGTCCGGGCCGCGGTGGCGGCCACCGGTGGCCGCGGTCTGCTGGTGGCGCCGGGCTGTTCGGTGCCGACCAGGGTCCCAGAGCGGAACCTGGCCGCCCTGGCCAGTGCCCTGAGATGAGCGAGTCCGCTCCCCGAGGAGCTTTGGTCGGGGGCCTGGCCGAGGTGGTGATCTGGACGCACGACATCGAGTCCAGCCTCGCCTTCTACCGCGACCTGCTCGGGCTCGAGGTGATTTCCCCGCCGAGTCTGCCCAACCGCTTCCTGAAGGCCGGCGAGGCCGGCGCCGGGGTGCCGGCGATGGTGGTCCTGGTGCCCCATCCACAGGCCGGCCACCGCTTCCCGGCCGCGAAGTCTGAGCGGGTGCTCCACCACCTGGCTTTCAGCACTGGTCGGGATCAGGCGATCCGGTTGCGGGCGGCTTGCGAAGCCGCCGGGCTCCCGGTTCGGGGTGGCGTGCATCCGGTGCTGTCCGGGGTCGAGACCTTCTACATCGACGATCCGGACGGCAATGAAGTCGAGATCATCTCGCCGGCCTGATCTCCCCTGTCCCTGGCCGAGGCGGGCTCAACCGGCCAGCGCCGGCCGGGGAGCGCCATTTGCCACCTTGCGGTAGACCAGGCCCCCCAGCCCGACCAGAGTGAGCATGGCCAGGCCGCCCAGCCAGAAGGCGAGCGTGGGCGAGATCCCGAAGGACCAGCCGCCCATAACGCTCCCCGCCGCCTGGCCGGCCACCAGCGCGGTCGACACCGCCGAAATCGCTCGCGCCCGCCGGCCCGGCTCGGTGTGGTCCATCAGCAGCGACGAGTAGGCCGGTCTGGCGACCGAAATCACCAGACCCTCGAGGACCGAGAGGGCGAGGATCGGCGGGACCGAGGTGAGTATGGGGTAAACCGGTGCCAGTAGCGCCATCGCCGCCAGCGCGAACAGCGCTAACCGCCGGCGGTCGAAGCGGTCGCTGAGCCGACCGGCCAGCGGTTGGGCCGCCACCACGGATACGCCGTAAACGGCAAAGGAGAGTCCGATCACCGCCTCGGAAGCCCCGACGCCGCTCATGAACAGCGGCCAGATGGTCTCATAGACGCCGCTCAGCACGCCGAAGCCGCCGGCCAGGGCCAGGCTGGCGACCAAAACGTGGCTGAGCGGCAGCCGCCGGATCAGGTCCGCCGGCCCGGGGTCGGGCTGCCGGCCGGAGTCGAGACGGGGCGGCATGCCGACCAGCAGAACCATGAATGAGGCGGCGAAAACCGCCATGCTGACGGCGAAGACGCTGGTGAGGTTCGCCTGCCCGATCAGGCCGCCGAGCAGCGGCCCAAAGGTCAGGCCGCCAGTGGTGGCGGCGGTCTGCCAGGCGTAGGCCCGGCCCCGCCGACCGGGAGCCACCAGGTCGGCGATCCCGGCCTCCGCGCTGGGCCAGAACAGGGCGGAGCCGACGCCGGCCGCGACCCGCATCAGCAGCAGCCAGACAGGGTTGATGAAGAGCAGCAGGCCCAGGCTGGAGCTGGCGTATACGGCGGTGGCCAGGAGCAGCAGACGGCGACGCCCGATCCGGTCGGAGAGCCAGCCCGAAGGGTAGGTGCCGGCGATCCTGGCCGCGGGTTCGGCCGCGATGATCAGCCCGATCCAGGCTCCCGGGAGGTGCTGCCGCTGCAGGTAGAGCGGCAGTACCGGCAGGAACACCCATCCGCCGACCGAGACCATGAAGGTGGTGCCGATCAGGCTGGCAAATCCTCGCCAGCGTCCGGCCGATCCCGCCAACTCGATCAGCCGGCAAGCCTCAGCTGCGAGCCAGCTTGAGCAGGACCTCCACCGGCGAGAGGTCAAAGGGGGTGCTGTCGTCCTGCTTGCGAATCCCGAGGATGAGATGGCCACCTCCGGCCTCCAGATACCGGTCGATGGTGTCGAAGTCCTCAGGCGGCACGCTGAAGGTGCGTTCGATCCGCTTCGGGTCGCGGCCGAGCCTGGCACACCAATCGTCGACGATCGCGCACTTGCGGGCGTACTCCGCGGGATTGCCGAAGGTGTGGTACATGTCCGCATACTGCGCCACCAGGCGGAGCATCACCTGCGCGCCGGAACCGGCGATCATCAAGGGCAAGGGCCCGACCGGACCTGGGTTCAGCCTGGCCAGCCGCGCCTGGATCCGGGGCAGGGCCGCCTTCAATGCGGCCACCCGGTCCCGCGCCTCGCCGAACTCGTAGCCGTACTCGTCGTAGTCGCGCTGGAACCACCCGGCCCCGAGCCCGAGAATGAACCTGCCGTGAGAGATGTGGTCGATGGTGCGGGCCATGTCGGCGTACAGGTCGGGGTTGCGGTAGCCGATGCAACTCACCAGGTGGCCAAGCTGGGCATGGGAGGTCTCGACCGCCGCCGCCGCGATCAGGGTCCAGGCCTCGTAGTGACGCCCGTCGGGATCGCCGTAGAGCGGGAAGAAGTGATCCCACAACCAGATGCTGTCGACTCCCAGGCGATCGGCCTCGCGCCACGCCTCACGCAACTCGTCCACCGAGCAGTGCTGGGGATGGAATTGAACGCCGACCTTGAATCTGGCCATAGGATGCCCTCCGGGTGATATTGGCTGAGGGGATGGGGGGCCGCCTCGGCGCCGCGGGGTGGGCGGCACCGGCTGGAGCCAGGGTATGGAACCTGGTCCAGCCCCGGCTGATTCCAGGCATAGTTGGGGACGATGCGTATCGTTCGCGATGATCCCGATCGGCCGGATCCCGGGTTCGCCGAACTCTACCGGGGGCTGCCCGAGGCGGAGGCGGGCCCCTGGCTGGAGCTGGCGAAGGCCGCGGCCGGCCCGGTTCTCTACCTGGGGATCGGTGCCGGCCGGCTGGCCGCGCCGCTGGCCAGAAGGGGGGTCGATCTGGTGGGAGTCGACTGCCATCCGGGCATGGTCGAGCTGTGCCGGGTACGGGTGCCGGGCGCGCGCCTGGTCCTGGCCCGGATCGAGGATCTCGATCTGCCGGAGCGCTATCGGTTGGTGATGGCGCCCTCCAACATCCTGGTCGACCAGACCCGGCTGAGCCGGGCCGCCCGGCACCTGGCTCCGGGCGGCCGCCTCGCCTTCGAGCTGATCAATCCGCACTGGCTGGCGGCCGGCGCGGATCGGGGCGTGGAGGTGGTCCGGATGGATCGTGCGGTGGCAGCGCTCCGGGTCAGCTACGCCGGTACCGGCTTCGTACAGGAGGCGGTGGTACCTCTGGTCTGGCCAGAGGAGGTCGAGCCCTGGCTCGGCCAGGCCGGGTTGCGGCTGCTTCGGATGACTGGAGAGGGATCTGGTCTGGAGGAGGCCGCCACCTTCCACGTGGTGGCCGCCACCGGGGCTCGCCGGGTGCTCGCCACCGCGCGCTCCCGTACCCTCTGATGGGAGTGACTACTTCCTGCGCGAAGCTTCCGGCTCCAATCGGATTGATCGGTGCCGGACGGATGGGCGCCGCTCTGGCTGCCCGCCTGCGCACCGCCGGGCACCGGGTGACCGTGCACGACCGCGACCCGACCGTCCGGGCCCGGCTTGCCGCCCAGGGTTTCGAGAMMRYGRMSRCSGCSSMSGCCSCCGCNGCGGGGGCGTGGGCGGCCTTCATTTGCGTCCCCGACGCGCCCGCGGTCGCGTCGGTGGTGGAGGGGCCGGAGGGGATCCTCCAGGCGACCCCGCCCCGGCTCGTGATCGATGTCACGAGTAGCCTGCCCGCGGTCACCGAGCGGCTGGCGGCCCGGCTGCGGGCGGCTGGCTCGGCTCTGCTCGACGCCCCGGTCTCAGGCGGGGTGGCGGGGGCGATGGAGGGCAGGCTCACCTCGATGGTGGGCGGGGATCCTGAGCTCCTGGAGCTGGCGAGGCCGTTTCTCGAGACCTACTCGAGCGAGGTGCTGTGGATCGGCGGGTCGGGCGCCGGGCATGCGGTCAAGGCGGTCAACAACATGCTGTCGGCGATCTCCCTGACCGCCGGCTCGGAAGCGTTGGTTACGGCCGAGTGCCTTGGCCTGCCCGAGGTCGAGATGGTGGCTGTTCTCAACCGAGGCCGGGCCCGGAGCCAGAACAGCGAGGTCAAGTTTCCTCGGGACATCCTTTCCGGGACCTATGGATCGGGATTCACGACTGGCCTGATGCACAAAGATGTCACCAATGCCTGCGCGATCGCGGCTCAGGTCGGCCGAGCCATCCCGCTCGGAGCCGCGACCCAAACCCTGTGGTCGATCTTCAAGGCCGGCTTCGGGGCCGGCTCGGACTTCACCGAGATCCATCGCCAGCTGAAGGCATGGCGGGCGCCCGGCTCCGCCGCCGGTAGGCGCCGCCTGCCTGACCCTGAGTTCGAGTCGCTCGAGCTGGCGGTGGCCGCCGCCTGCCTGCTCGGCGCCGCCGAGATGCTGGCGGTGACCGACGCTCTCGGCATCCAGCCCGAGCGTGTGCTGGCGGCGGTCAACTCTTCCAGTGGCCGCTCCGAGGCCACTCGGGCCGATCTGCCCGGCGCCATTGCCGGCCATGCACCGGGCCGTGATCTTGCCGCTGATCGCGCCGCCGCCGGCCGCGCCGCTGAGTTGGCCCGGGATGCCGGGGTGCCGGCGCCGCTCATCGCTCTGACCGCCGAGCTGCTGGGGGCCCTGGACGAAGGCCGCTCCGGCCAGGCCACCGGGAGCCAGTTGACCAGCCTTTACCGCGGCGGTCCTGGCCGCCGTGCGGGGGATTGACACATGCCACTGGTCGACCTCAGCCAGTCCTTCACCGACGGGATGTTCACGATGGGTCTGTTCGAGCGGCCGGTCGTCGAGCAGTGCGTGTTCTACGCCGAACGGGGTGTGAATGTCACCCGCATGCAGTGCGCGGTCCATACCGGGACTCATCTCGACGCTCCTCTCCATTTCGTGCCCGGAGGCCAGTCGATCGCCGACCTCCCGCTCGACCGCGTGTGCGGCCGGGCGGTGGGATGGGAGGTTTCGCGCCGGGGCGGCGAGCCGATCACGGTTGCCGACCTGGAAGCCAACCGGCCCCGAGCCGAGCCCGGCGACATGGTATTCATCAACACCGGTTGGGGTCCGCATTTCGTGCGGGACTGGGACGCCTACCGATTCCATCCCTACCTCTCCACCGAAGCCGCCGGGTATCTGGTGGAACGGGGGGTCAAGCTGGTCGCCTTCGACCTTCCCACCCCCGACATGCCAGAGCCGGTACGCCCGGCGGGATTCGCGTGGCCGGTCCACCATACCTTGCTGGAAGCGGGGGTTTTGATCGCCGAGCACTGCGCCAGTCTGCACTTGGTGGTGGGCCGCTCCTTCACCGCCTATGCCTTCCCGCTGCCTATCACCGGTGCGGATGGATCGCCGGTGAGGATGGTGGCGGAGCTCTGAGACAACAAGGAGGACTCCGATGATGGACGACCAGCAGCGACGGGGCGCCGGGCTCGAGGTGAGGCGCCAGGTGATGGGACCCGAGTACGTAGAGCGGGCGATGGGCAGCGCCGACGACTTCACGGCCGAGTTCCAGGACTATCTCAACACCCAGTGCTGGGGCATGGTGTGGACGCGTCCGGGGCTCGACCACCGCACCCGCAGCATGCTGGTGCTGGCGATGCTCGCCGCGACCAACAAGTGGACCGAGTTCAAGGGCCACATCCTGGGTGCCCTGCGCAACGGCGTGACTCCCGATGAACTCCGCGAGGAGCTTTTGCAGATGGCGGTCTACCTCGGGGTGCCGACCGCGGTGGAAGCGTTCCGGGCGGCTCAGCCAGTGGTCGCGGAATGGAGGGCGAGCCACCGCGGCTGAGCCCTCGAGCCGCCTGTTTGGGGGGAGCCGGGATTCGTCCAAAAAAAACACTTTATCCACAAGAGCCCGCAGGTAGTATAATTGCGTTCACCTACCTAAATATAGGTAGATCAGGAGCTAATCAAGCGGGGGAAGGCGTGAGAGTGGATCTTGGCGGAGGATCGGCGGAGGAGCGTGGGGGATCTGCCCTGTCAGGCTCGCGCCGCGACAAGCTGGCCCTGAAAGGGGGGCGGAGGCAGGAGCCGGCCGGGCCGGCGGTGGGACGCCCGCCGCGGGAACCGCGGGAGTGGCCCGGAGGGCCTCCCGAGCGGCCACCTGATCCGGCGGAGATCCGACCGGCACCGGGATTCGCCCGGCATCCGCTGGATCCTGGTGAGCCGGGGCCGGCGCCCGTGTTCGAACCCAAGCCGAAGGCCGCGCTGGCGCCACCCCGGCCGGCCCCCGATCCTCGAGTGGTGCAGCCGGCTCCGGTCCATCCCCCTCCGGCCCATCCCAACCAGGCGGGTCCGGGCCTGGTCGGGGCGGGGGGAATGTCGCCGGCCGTTGCCAGTCTGCCAGGCGCCCCGTCCACGGTCCCACCGGGTACCTCGCAGGCGGGCCTGGCGGGCACTCCGCCCGTGGCCGCCGGACCCCCGTCCACCCTGCCCGCGCCTCCCCGACCGCACCGGCCGCCGCCTCCGTTGGTGCCGGATCCGGTGCCGCCGCCACCGGGACTGGCCAGAGCGGTGGTAGCGGATCCGTCACGGCCCGCCCCGCGCCCGGAGGCCAGGGCGGTGGTGGCGGTACTGGGCCTGGGCCCGGTGGGTATGGGCATCGTCCAGGTGTGCCTGCGGTCGGGCCATCCCACCCTGGTCTATGAGGTGACCCCGAATCTCCTGGCGGCGGCTCCCGACCTGATCGCGGCCGCACTCCAGCAGGAGGTTGACGCCGGCCGCCTGACCGGCGCCCAGCGGGACACCGCCCTCGGCCGGCTGGTGGTGGCCGGCGAGCTCAACAAAGTGGCCGGCGCCGACCTGATCATCGAGGCGGTCGCCGACGACCTCCAGGTGAAGAGCGCGCTGCTCATCAAGTTGCACTGGATCTGCCGTCAGGACGCCATCTTCGCTACCACCACGTCGGTGTTTTCGGTCAGCGAGTTGGCGGCGCTCTCAGGGCGCCCGAGCAACTTTTTGGGGCTGCATTTCTGTGCGCCTGGCCGGCTGACCTCGTTGGTGGAGGTGGTGCCTGGTCTGGCTACCGATCCGGCCGCCTTCGAGAGGGCGTGGCAGATCTGCCGGGAGCTTGGCCAGGAGCCGGTTCGCACCGAGGACCTCCCCGGGAATGTGGTCAACCGCCACCTGGTGCCGTTCCTGAACGACGCGGTCAGGCTGCTCGAGGCGGGGGTGGCCGAGCCAGAGGACATCGACCGGGCGGTTCGGGCTGGCCTGGGCCACGCCCGGGGACCGCTGGAGTTGCTCGACGCGATCGGTCTGGACCACCATCTACGTCTGGCCGATGCGCTGTACGCGGCCACCCAGGATCCTCGGATGGCCTGCCCGCCGCTGCTCCGGCGGATGGTGGCGGCCGGTCGTCTCGGGCGTTCGACCGGCCGGGGCTTCCACACCTACGACGTACTCCGGGTGGAGGCCTCATGAACATGGCCGACCACCTCGAGTTCCGCTTCCGGGGGCACAGCCGTTCCTTCCCGGTGGGGGTGATGGGCGTCCCGGAAGAGATCCCCGGGCCAGTCCTGGTCCTGGCCGGCACCGAAGCCTGGCAGTTCCTGGCCGAGATCGATGATCTCCGGGCCTGGGCTGCGGTGCTAGTGGAACTCCATACCGAGTGTCTGGCCGATCACATCGCCGAGCCGGARRCGGGCGGTCCGGACCACGTTCTGGGGTTCAGCCGCTTCCGGATGGGCGACCATCTGCCCACCACCTTGGTCGAGTTGGTGAGGCTGCGTGGAACCTCGCCGGAGGCGATCCATCTGGCCCAGGTCACGTTCCAGTCCATGGGCCTGGAAGTGGTGGTGTGCAGGGATGCGCCGGGGCGGATTCTCGACCGCCTGTTGCGTCCTCATCTGAACCAGTCGCTGGACAGCCTCGACCGTGGCCTCGCCGAGCCGGCCGCCATCGATCATTGCCTGAGGGTGGTTTTCGGAACCGAGGAGGGCCCGATCGAGCGGCTGCGCAGTTCGGGTCTGCACCATCACGCCCGGATCTCCCGATCGCTGTTCGAGGCGACCGGAGACCCGGCGCTGGCTCTGCCCCGAGAGGCGGCCGGAGCCCATCGCAGACATCTGCTGGGCTGCGCCCCGGGCTGAGCCGGGGAGGCCCAGGCCGGATCCGCCGCCGCCTCCAGGGCCCATGCTTGAAGAATGAGCATGAGCAAGGTGATCGCGCTGTGAGCGCGCTGGAAGGAATCACGGTCCTCGACTTCAGCCGGCTGGTGCCGGGTCCGCTCGCCACCCGCTGGTTGGCCGACGCGGGGGCGAGGGTGATCAAGGTAGAGCGGCCCGGCACCGGCGACGAGATGCGCCATTCGAGAGGAGGCGACGACTCACCGCTCGCCCTTTTCGCCCAGATCAACGCCGGCAAACTGGCGATCAGCCTCGACCTGCAGCAACCGGGAGCGCTCGACCGGCTGGCGCCGCTGATCCAGGAAACAGACATTCTGGTTGAGCAGTTCCGGCCCGGGGTGATGGCCCGTCTGGGCCTGGACTACGCTTCGGTGGCCGCACTCAACCCCGGGCTGATCTACTGTTCGATCTCCGGTTACGGGCAGACCGGGCCCAAACGGCTTCGAGCCGGGCACGATCTCAATTACCTCGCCGATACCGGCATGGCCTCGCTGGCGGTCGGTCCGGACGGCACGCCCAGCCTGCCGCCAGCGATGATCGCCGACATCGGCGGCGGCTCGTTGCCGGCCGTGGTCAACATCCTGTTGGCGCTGATCCGGCGCCAGCGCACCGGCGAGGGCGCCTACCTGGACGTGGCGATGACCGACAATGTCTTCGCCTGGATGACCTGGGGCCTGGGCAATGCCTTCGGGGCCGGGCGTTGGCCGCGGCCGGGCGCTGAGCGGCTCACCGGCGGGATCCCCCGCTACGGGGTCTACCGGACGCGGGACGGCCGTTACCTTGCGGTGGGGGCGCTGGAGGACCGTTTCTGGCGCGAGCTGTGCGATGTCGTTGGCCTCAGCCCTGAGGAGGCCGACGACAGGGCCGATCCGGAGGGAGTGCGCCGTCGGCTGGCGGCGAGGATCGAATCGCGCACCGCGGCCGAGTGGGAGCAGCTGATGGCCGGACGGGACACCTGCACCAATCTGGTCCTGAGCCTGGAGGAAGCGGTGGCCGACCCGCACCATCGCGGCCGGGGCCTGTTCGACCGCCGGGTAGAAACTGGTGGAAAGGAGGTGCCGTTGTTACCGAGCGTGGTGGTCGCGCCCAACCTGGCTCCCGCGAACCGCCTTCGCTCACCGGACGTGATCGGGGCGGACAACCGGCTACTCAGCCGATCGGCCTCGAAAGATTAGCGTGAGCCGGGCAGTGGCCAACCGGGCACCGTCTGCCTAGACTTGCCACTGTGGCACCGCTTCCTGCCGCCGTCTTCGGATACGCCGCCCTCGAGCCCGGGGGCTTTCTCGCCTGGATCCTGGTCGGTCTGATCGCCGGGGCGGTGGCTGGCCGGCTGGTCAGAGGCCGGGGCCTGGGGTGTTTCACCGACATCGTGGTGGGAGTGATCGGGGCGGTCATCGGCGGCTTCCTGGTCGGCCAGATCTTTCCCGGTAGTGTCTTCGGCTTCTGGGGCAGCATCGTGGTGGCGATCATCGGCGCGGTGTTCCTGCTGGCGGTGCTGAGGCTGATCACCCAGCGCTGACCGGGCCCCACCGGGCGGCAGGCACGGCGGGCTGCCGCCTGAATTGGTCTGACCACAGTACACTCTAGGAGTGCACGCCGAGCCCTGGCGGCGGGTCCGCCCGCAGGGCACCCTCTACTCCCGGATCGCCGATGAGATCCAGCGTCTGATCGCCGCGCGGCACCTCCAGCCCGGAGACCGGTTGCCGCCCGAACGTGATCTGGCCGTACTGCTCGGCGTCAGCCGGGCGTCAGTGCGGGAAGCGGAGAAGACGCTGGCCGCGCTCGGCCGGCTCCAGGTGCGCCACGGCAGCGGGGTTTTCGTGGCTCCGCCCGACCGGCTTCGCGACCTGGCCGCCCCCGAGATCGGGCTTCGCGAACTGTTCGCCATGCGCGAGGTCCTGGAGGTGCCGGCGGCCGGCTGGGCCGCGGAGTCGGCGGGCCGCGAGGAGGTGGCGGAACTGCTGGTCCGGCTCACCGAATTGGAACGCCCGCATGATTTCGACGAACTGAGAAGACTGGATTCCGAGTTTCACCTCTTCATAGCCGGGGTGGCCGGCAACCGTTTCCTGGAAAGAACGATGAGCGTGCTCCACGACATGCTGACCGCCGGCATGGAGACCACGCTCAAGATCCCCGGCCGGCTGGAGCGATCGCGGGAGGAGCATCGGCGGATCGCCCATGCGATTGCCGCGGGGGACGCGGCCGGCGCCCGCCGCGCCATGCGCACCCACATCGGCAACGCCCGCAAGGCGGCCGAGGGGCGCTTGCTCGAGACGGGCGATTGAAGTTCGCCGCGGCTACCCTGGAGGCCTGGCTGGTGGCTGCCCTCCGGGCTCGGGGGGTGCCTGACGCTGACGCCGAACTGACCGCCGAGTGCGTGTTGGGGGCGGAACTGGAAGGTCAGGGCTCACACGGGTTGCTGCGGGTGCCGTTCCTGCTCCGCCGGCTGGATGCCGGGCTGATCGAAGCCCGACCACGCCTGCGCCGGCTGGAGGAACGGCCGGCGGTCGTGCTGCTCGACGGCGCCAACGGCCTGGGCCCGGTGGTGGGGGTACGAGCCATGGACATCGCGATCGCCAGAGCGCGGTCGGCCGGAATCGGTGCGTGCGCGGTGCGGAACGGCAACCATCTGGGTTCGGTCGGGTTTTACGTCGAGCGGGCGGCGGCCCAGGGCCTGGTCGCGCTGGCCTTCGGCAACACTCCTCCGGCGATGGCGCCGCCCGGAGGCCGCACCGCGTATCTCGGCACCAACCCGATCGCGGCCGGCTTTCCGACCTCGGGCCATCCGGTGGTGATCGATCTGGCCACCAGCCAGGTCGCCCGGGGCAGAGTGCTCAAGGCCCAACGAGATCATGAGCCCATACCCGAGGGCTGGGCGCTGGACGCCGCTGGGCGGCCCACCCGAGATCCGGCCGCCGCTCTGGCTGGCTCCCTGGTGCCGCTCGGTGGCGACAAGGGCTTTGCCCTGGCCCTGATGGTGGAGGTACTGAGCGGAGTTCTGGCCGGCTCCGCGATCGGTCCCGAGGTGGGGGGCACTTTCGCGGGCAGCGACCGGCCGAGCAACTGCGGACATCTTTTCCTGGCGCTCGATCCGAGCGCGTTCGGCCCCGGCTTTATCGGCCGGATGGACAGCCTGGCGGCGGCGATCCGGGGAGTCGAACCGGTCGACCCGGCCCGGCCGGTGCGGCTTCCCGGTGACCGTCGTCGGGCCGAGCGCGCGCTGCGGCTGGCCGCTGGGGTCGAGCTTTCGGAGGCGCTGGTTGCCGAACTCGAGGCGCTCGGAGGTCGGATTGACCCCGCCGCCTAAGGTGCTGATCGCGGAGGCGGTCAACGCCAGTTTGCGGCCGCTGGCCGGTCTGGAGGTGGAGGAGCGCACTGAACTCTGGCGGAACCGGGGGGCGCTTCTGGAAGCGGTGGCCGGGGCTCACGGGCTGGTGGTGCGCAACCAGGTCCGGGTCGATGTCGAGCTGCTCGACGCGGCACCTGGATTGCGGGTGATCGGCAGACTCGGAGCAGGTCTGGATAATCTCGACCTCGACGCACTGCGGGACCGGGGAGTGTCGGTCGTGCACGGGGGAGGCCTGAACGCCCGGGCGGTGGCGGAGTACGTGATCGGGGCCGCCCTCGACCTGGCCCGCCGCCTCGCCCGATCGGACCGCGAGGTGCGAGGTGGTGGTTGGCACCGCCGAGTCGGCTTCGAACTGAAGGGGAAGACGCTGGGGGTGATCGGGCTGGGCGCCACCGGCGCCGAGACCGCCCGGTTGGGCCTGGCGATGGGCATGACCGGGCTCGGGTTCGATCCCCATTTGGAGCCGCCTGAAGGAGTGGCCGCGACCTCCCTGGACGATCTGCTCGTCCATGCCCACGTGCTCAGCCTCCACGTTCCGCTGACCCGGGCCACTCGCGGTCTGATCGGCGCCCGTGAACTGGAACTACTGCCGGACGGCGCGATCGTGATCAACGCCGCCCGCGGTGGCGTGGTCGACGAGGCGGCTCTGCTTGCGGCTCTGGAATCGGGCCACCTGGGCGGAGCCGCCCTGGACGTGCGCGAGCAGGAGCCGCCGCCTTCGGGTGATCCTCTGGCGGCACGTGACGACGTGTTGCTCACCCCCCATCTAGCCGGGTTGACGCTGGAGTCGCAGCAGGCGATCGCCGCGCACGTCCTGACCGGGGTGCGCTCCTGCTTACTGGCCGCTTCAGAAGCCTGAAGCCGATCCCGGTTCCAGTTCCGATTCCGATTTCGGCTCCAGCTCCGACTCCAGCTGCCCGGTGTGCTGGACGACCGGCCCAAGCGGGATCACCGCCCCTGCCCGCCGGTAGAAGGGGAGGCGCTCGAGCGGGACACACACCTCGATCCACCGGCCGCCGGCCAGTTGTTCACCGGACCACCAGTCGACCCATTCAGCTCCTGCCGGCAGGTACAGACCCATGGTCACCGGGTCGGGTGACTCGCTGAACACCGGGCAGACCAGGAGGTCGGCGCCGAGCAGGTACTGGAGGTCGACGGCGCGGCAGCCGGGGTCGTCGGGGAACTGGAGGCGCAGCGGTCTGAGCACCGGGAGTCCGAGATCACGAGCTTCCGCCGCACAGCGCAGCAGGTAGGGAATCAGGGTGTAACGCAGTTCCACGAATCGGCGGGTGATGGCCAGGGCCCGCTCGCCGAACTCCCATGGCTCCCGAGGGCTGAGGCCATGGGCGCGGGCCAAAGGAGTCAGGCAGCCGAATTGCATCCACCTGACGTACAGCTCGGGGGAGGGGGTGGGGCCGTAGAAGCCGCCGATGTCGTGCGACCACAGACCCGGTGCGGAAAGCGCGTAGGAGAGACCGCCCCGCAGGGTGGCCGCCATACCGGCCAGGCTCGACTCGGGATCACCACCCCACTGAGCCGGATACCGCTGCGAACCCGCCCAACCGCTGCGGGACCAGACCAGCCCCTGGCGACCGGTGAAGCGCTCAGAGGCCTCGAAAGCAGCGGCGTTGTAGCGGAGCGGGTAGAGATTGTGCCAGGACCGGCCACTTCGGCCGTCGCTCATCACGGCGTCTTCCGGCAATCCCTCGCCGAAGTCGGGCTTCATGACCGCGATCCCCATTTCGAAGAGGCTGGCGTGCTTGTCTTGCCACCAGCGGGTGGCTGCCGGGCTGGAGAAATCGACCAGCCCGCGGGGTCGTCCGTCCCGGCTCATCTTGTCGGCCTCGGCCGGGCTGCCGTCGGCCCGCTTGACCAGGTGTCCCAGTGCCTTGGCCTCTTCGTACACTGGTGACGCTGGGTCGATGTACGGCAGCTCCCAGCAGGAAACATGGAAGCCCTGTCCGGCCAGCGCCGCGATCATGCCCTTGGGGTCGGGAAACTTCTCTTCTGACCAGATGAAGTCGGTGTTCAGTTTGTCGAGCACCAGCCAGTCGGGATCGATATGCATGACGTCGCAGGGAATTCGGTGCCGGCGCATCCCGGCCGCGGCCGCCTCCAGTTCGGCCCGAGTCCGGTACCGGCAGCGGCCCAGCCACAGGCCGAAGGCCCAGACCGGGGGCACCTTAGGCCGGCCGGTCAGGTCGGTGTACCGGCCCAGCCGCTCAGCCAGGTCGCCGCCGGTGATGACGAATAGGTCCAGCGCCTCGTCCTCGACCTCCACCTGGAGCAGGCTGGTGACCGAAGCCCCGACGTCGGCTGTCACCACCGAGCCGGTGTGGATGAACAAAGTGGCGTCGCCACAGTGGAAGACGGGCACGGGCTTGTAGGCCCGGTTGATTCCGCAACCCAGCGCATCCGCCGTCCGGAGAGTCAAAGCCTGGCCGTTCTTGACCAGCCTGCCAAATTGTTCGCCGAAGCCGAGCACGTCGTCATCGGGCATGAGTTCGACGCTGAAGCGAACCCGGCCGGGCCCGAAGCCAAGCGCGGGGGCGAGGGGGAAGCCAGCGACCTGGCGGCGGTCGCCTCCGGTTCGGAGCACGCCGCCGACCTCGAGTCCGAAGGGCCTAGGGCGCACCCGCACCAGGGGAGGGCGCCGGGTTGAGGCCAGGCCAGGATGCGGCACGAGGATCCCTAGCCCACCGCCATCGTCGGGAGGCATAGCGGCGCCGTCAGGCCAGAAGCGAATCCGGGAGATGCCGGGGGCAGGCTCGGTGATCCGCAGGTTGGCTTTCACCTCGGCGGCGCCACTGCCACCTACCGGAGGCAGGTTGGGTAGATCCAGCTGGAGACCCTGCTCCTCGGGCGGTTCGGCGGTAACCAGGCCTGGGATGCCGGGCAGGCGCTCGTACTCCACGCAGGCGAGTTCCAGGTCGCAGCCCGAATCCGCGACCACCCTGCGGACCAGGTGATCTTTCACTCCGCCGCCGGCCTCCGCATCGCCTCCAGGCGGGCGGCATCCTGCATGAAGAGTTCGACCGCCTGGTCGGTGAGGGGATGGGTCAACAGCTGATCCAGGATCGCGCTGGCCATCGTCACGATCTGGGCGCCCGCCTTCCAGGATTCAACGGCGTGGATCGGGTTGCGGGCGGCGGCACTGATGATGTGGGCCTGCGCATGGTGGGCTCGGAATATCTCGGCGATGTCCCGTACCAGGCGCAGTCCATCCTGGCCGATCGAGTCGAGCCGGCCCACGAACGGGCTGACGTAGCTGGCGCCGGCCGAGGCGGCGGCGACCGCTTGCCCGGCCGAGAAGATCACGGTGGCATTGACTGGAACTTCCCGCTCCAGAGTTCCCTCCCGCTGGTAGCGGTCGCGGATCGGACAGCCGGGCAGGTGCGGACAGCCCCGGCAGGTGGCCGTGTGTCGCTCGCGGGAGAAGATCGCCATCGCCTTCAATCCCTCGCGAGTGGTAGGCAGCTTGACCACGACGTTCGGCGACCAGGTGGCGAACTCGCGCGCCTGGGCGATCATCGCGTCGTGATCGACCGTGGTCACCTCCATCGAGGTGGGGACGTCGGACGTATGACAGATCTGCTGGATCGCCTCCCTGGGGTCGGGATGCCCGGCTTTGTACATGTGGCTGGGGTTGGTGGTGACTCCGCGCAAAACCCCCAGCTTCTTGGCGGAGCGGATCTCGTTGAGGTCCGCGGTGTCGAGGTAGATCTGCAATTCAAGGCTCCTCGGTCACTTGACGGCGCCGGCGGTCATGCCAGAGATCAGCCGCCGCTGGAAGGTCAGGATCAAGAGCACCAGCGGGAGCACCGCGACCACGGTGGCGGCGCTGATGGTACCCCAGGGAAACGTGAACTGGCCCTGGTAGAGGGCGATGCCGACCGGGAGTGTCCGCATTTCGGGGTTGGACATGAAGGTGAGGGCCAGCAGGAATTCGTTCCAGTTGTAGACGAAGACGACAATCCCGGCGGTAACGAACCCGGGTGCGGAGATCGGCACGATCACCCGCCAGAAGGCACCGATACGGGTGGTGCCATCCACCATCGCCGCTTCTTCCAGGTCGCGTGGGATATCTCGCAGGTATGCCGCCAGCAGCCAGATCGCCATTGGCAGGGTGTGGAACGTGTACGGGATGATCAGCGCCGGGTAGGTGTTGAGCAGACCCGTGTTCAACATGAGGTTGTAGAGCGGGATCAGCTGAACGATGGCCGGGAAAAAGGAGGCGGTGAGAATGGAGATCAGGACCAGTTGCTTGCCGCGAAACCGGAGCCGGGCGATCGCATACCCGGCCAGACCGCCCAACCCCAGACAGAGGGCGGTGGCGGCCAGTGCCACGATCGCGCTGTTCAGGTAGTAACGGGTGAATGGGGCCTGCTGGAAAGCGATCACATAGTTGTCGAAGGTAGGGTGGGCGGGCCAGTATCCGACCGGTTGGGCGCCCACTTCGTCCGGCGGTTTGAGCGAGGTGATCAAGATCCAGACCATCGGGAAGAAGGCGAAGACCGCGAAGAAGGCGGCCATCGAGTAGAAGCCGAAGTTGGCCGAGGCGCGCCCGGGCCGCCGGGCCGCGACGATCAGGCGCGGAGCCTCCTGGCTGCCGAGGGGGGGTGGGGCGAGGGTTGCCTCAGGCAAGGGTCTCCTCCCGGTAGAGCACCCGCATGTAGACGACGGCGAACACCAGGATGAGGGCGAACAGCACCAACGAGGCGGCCGAGCCAAAGCCGAAGTCCTGGGCTCCGTTGATGCCCTGGTCATAGATGAACAGGGGCAAGTTCACGGTGCTGTTGCCGGGGCCGCCGCCGGTGAGTCCGTAGATGATGTCGAAGGCCTGTAAAGCTTCCACCGTACGCAGGACGAGGACGACCATGATAGTGGCCCGAAGATAGGGCAGGGTGATCCGGAGGAACGACTGCCAGCTGCCGGCGCCATCCACCGACGCCGCCTCATAAACGTCCTTCGGGATCGATTGCAGGCCCGCTAGCAGCACCAGGGCGACAAAGGAATTGACCTTCCACACGGCCAGGATGAGCAGCGAGATGGTCGCCAGCAGCCCGCTGCTGCCCAGGAAGACGATGTCGTGGGGGAGGCCGAGTCGGACCAGCGTACCGTTGAACAGGCCGCTGGTGTCGGGCTGATACATGAACCGCCAGGCCACGGCGGTGATGACTGTGGGCATGGTCCAGGGGAAGAGCATGGCCGCCCGGACCACCCCCCGCCCCCGGAATTCACGGTTGGCGGTAAGCGCGAAGACGAACCCCACGAAGAATTGGAAGGCCACGCTCAGCGCGGCATAGAGCAGAGTGAATCGAAGCGCCGACCAAAAGGCGGGGGTCGCGGCCAGCCGCGTGAAGTTCCTGATGCCGACGAAGTACACGTTCTCGGGCTCGGTCAGGCGGTTGTGCTGGAACGCCCAGACGATGGTCTGGGCGACCGGATACACGGAGATCCCCAGCAGGCCGATGCCGGCGGGCAGCAGCAGCCAGAAGGCGAGCCGGGCTTCGGCCGCTTCAGGTCCCCGCCGTCCCGTCCGCCAGCGGAGTCTCGACAATTCCAGGCCTGCCTATGAGTTCTGGACCGCGTCGACCGCGGCCTGCGCGGCTTTGAGAGCGTCTGCCGGCTTCTTCTGGTTGGCCATCATGGCGTTCAGCTCGGTCTGGATCAAGGCCGACACCTGGGCGTAGTTGGCGATCTGAGGCCGGCCCTTGGTCTGTTTGAGAACCGGGGCCATCAGTTTGAAGAAGCCGTTCTGGCTGCTCTGGACGGTTGAATCATTGAAGGCATCGGGCCGCACCGGGCTGACCGACTGGCTGGTGGCCATGGTGATCTGCGCTTTCGGGCTCTCCAGATACTGGATGAACTGCCAGGCCCGATCCGGATACATCGAGTTGGCATTGATGGCCAGCATCCAGCCTCCGGTGCAGCCCTGTCCGACCTGAGCCGATGAGAGCCCGGGGATGGATGCGAGGCTATTCTTGCCCGACACCTTCGACTGCTTGGGGTCTTCGATCAGAGCCCAGCTGAACTGCCAGTTGCGCATGAAAGCAACGTGGCCCTGCTGGTACAGATTGTTGAGGTCGGCCGGCTTGTAGGTCGACGTGCCGGGGGGTGAGATCCGGTGGGTGTACACGGCGTCGTACATGAACTGGGCCGCCCTGAGGCCATTGGCGGTATTGAGCTGGATCTTGTTGTTCCGGTCGACGATTTCGCCGCCCAGGCTCCAGAAGAGTTCGAGGAAGTGATCGAATACGGCCTCGATCTTGGCCCCTGGGAAAGCCCAGCCCCAAAAGTTGGGGTCGCTGGCACGCTCGCCATCCTGGATCTTCCTGGCCGCTGTCACCAGTTCGTCGGTGGTCTTGGGCACTGAGAGCCCGTACTTGGAGAGTAGGTCGGAGCGGTAGTACATCTGGCCGGAGTCGTACCAGCGCTGAATCGCATAGACCTTACCGTTGAAGGTGCCGGCCTGGACCGCGCTCGGGAAGAGCTGGCTTTGAAAGGCAGAGGTCAGATAGGGGGTCAAGGGCTGTACCCATTTGGCGCTCGCGAACTCTCCCGGCCAGATCACATCGACATCCATCACATCGGGCGTGGGCGATTTGGCGGTCAGCTGGGGCACCAGCAGGGTGTGGTCGTCGGCTGAGGTCTTGGGCATCGCCTGGTACTTCACCTGAGTTTTGGGATTGGCCGCGTTCCACTGGTCGACCAGCTTGACGGTGGTGCCGGAATCTTCGGTGGGGGCCGCATAGGTGAGAGTGACGACCTTGTTGGGGTCGGTGGTCGGCCGTCCCGACGTTGAACTTGCCGGCCCGGCCCCGCAGGCCTCGATCAGGTCGATCGCGTTGAGGGCGGTCACCGCGCCCAGGCCCCATCGGAGAGCGCTCCGTCGGCTCAGCCGGGAGGCGAAGGCGCTGATCTCGAGGTCATGCATCTGGTCAGACATGGGTTCCTCCTCTATGACCCGGTTCGGGCGTCCTGGATCAACACTCGACGAGTTCAAGGCCCAACTCAACGGCCGCCCGCCGCAGCTGGGGTCGGATCTCGGCCCAGGCCAGGACCGTGTGATGCTCGAATCCGCGCTCGACCAGAGTCGAGACCAGTTTGTGCGCGTCCGCGTCGAGCCGCACGTCCACGCTGTTGCCCTGGAAGCGATTGGGAGTCGCCAGCGCCTCGCCTCCAGACAAGAAGAGCCGGTAGCCGTGAGAGTGGCTGATCCGGGTGATCGTGACCCGACCGGGTCGGAGTGGAAAATCGCCAGCGACTCCCAGGCCACGGTTGGCGTGCAGGCCCTGGACCGCTCGAGACGGGTCGGCAGCCAGCCGCAAGGGGGCCTGGCCGCAATGCCAAAAGGTGACCACACCGGCCTTCTCGTCCAGCCACACGCAGTCCACCAGGTGGCTGTCGGCGGCTCCCAGAGCCTGGACCAGCAGCATCGTGGCCGCTCCGTTGACGTCGCGCTCGCACTGGGTTGCGATTCCGGACGAACCGATCCGGCCGAGCGCTGAGCAAGGGCACACGCCCAGGTCGAGCGGAAATTCCGGCCAGCAACGCAGACCGAGTGAGGAGAGCCGCTCTTCCCGGCAAAAGTCACCCAACGCGGCGGTGATCGCGGCGAAGCGGTCGACCTGCGCGAACGGTAGCTGGGCGATCGATGGGGCCTCCGCGGTCGCGGCTTCGACCTCCTGACGGCGCCGATCCGCGGACACTGCGTCGATCCGCCGGAACGCGTCTTCCAGTCGCAGCGGAACCACCTCCAGGCCGAGCCGGCGGTTGAGCCACGCGGGGTCGAATTCGCAACTGGTGAAGCCGGTGGGCACTTCGCCGACCACTCCCATCCGAAGACCTCTGAGGCCGGCCAGGGCTACGTTCACCTCCGCCTTGGAGGCGACTGGACCGAGCGGCTGTGAATTTCCCGTTACCGCCGGCCACGGCTCGCCGCCGAGGGCGCCGGCCAGCCGTTCGCGCACCGTTGGTTCCTCCGGATTGCCGTAAAGCAGGCGCACCTCGACGCCATCGCGGACCAGGGCGTGGGCGGCCAGGTTAGCCCCGGTGAGAGAGTTGAGGTGAAGGCGCTGCCCGAGAGCGGCCGGGTCCCGGAGCGCCCAGAGGATGACCGGTTTCGAGCAGCTCCCGAAGGCGGCGAGGGCCACGCTGGCGTCGGCAAACGTGGCGCAGAGCAGCACGTTCAGGCTGGCTTCGGGATCAGGGAAGCCAGGCGGAACCTCCGAGGCGAATTCGATCAGGTGATCGGGACCGCGGACCGTGGCGCCCAAATCAGCCAGCAGAGACCTGGCCGCCGCGTGGAACCGGCGGCCGGCTTCGACTATGAAGGTACGCCGGCCGGTGGCGAGCAGGGCGACGGCCGGCGCCGGGCTCACGCGGCCGCCTCCGAACCCGCTCCTGGGGCGCCGAGTGAGAGGCCTTCAGGCACTGCGGTAGAGCTTGGTCAACACGAACTCCCGATGGCCGAGCGTTTCGGCGCAGGTGAGCCGCCCGTTGACGGTGCGATCGACGATCGCCAGCAGCCGCTCGCCGGCCTCGCCCAGCCCATATTCCCGCCAGAGCAGCCCGGACACGTCGAGATCGATGTGCTCGCTCATGGTGCGCGCGGTGAGGGGATTGGCGGTCAGCTTGATCACCGGCACGATCGGGTTGCCGATGATGTTGCCCTGGCCGGTGGGGAACAGGTGTACCACCGCTCCCGCCGCTCCCATCAGCGTGATGAACTCGGCCGCGGCCGACGAGCTGTCCATGAAGTTGAGCCCCTTCCGGGTCGGGGCCACGCCCATGTCGAGCGCGTCGACCACCGGCACTGTGCCGGTCTTGGCGATGTTGCCGAGCGCCTTCTCCTCGATGGTGGAGAGTCCGCCCCGGATGTTGCCCTCGGTAGGCTGCGATCCGAGCAGATTGGCATTCGAGCTCTCGACCTCCCGGACGTATTCGTCATAGAAGGTTTGGAAACGCCGGCGCACCTCGTCGGTGGCGCAGCGGGCGGCGATCAGGTGCTCGCCGCCGGTCAGCTCGGTGGTTTCCCCGAAAATGACGGTGCCGCCGTCGGCGACGTGGCGGTCAACGACCTGGGAGACAGTGGGGCACGAGCCGAGCCCGGTGGTGGTGTCGGATTCGCCGCACTTGATGCTGATGGTCAACTGGTGGCGCTGGATCGGCTCGCGAGTCAGCTCGGAGGCGTCCCTGAGCAGCTGCTGGGCGGCCCGAGCGGCGGCGGCCAGAGTTGCCAGATCGCCCGTCCGCTCGATCGAGAAGGCCTCGACCGGCTTGCCGGTGCGGGCGATGCCATCCGCCACCTGACGGGCCCAGTTGGGCTCGATGCAGATGACGATCGCCGCCGCCACGTTGGGGTTGGCGCCGGTTCCGATCAGAGTGCGAAAGGTCAGTTCGAGGTCGCTGCCGTACTGGAGGCGGCCATAGTGGTGGGGCAGGGCCAGGGTGCCCGGAACCACCGCGGCCACGTTCTGCGCGACGGTGTTGGAGAGATCGTCAACCGGGATGATGACCACATGATTGCGGACCCCCACCCGGCCGTCGGGCCGCCGAAATCCCTTCAGGTCGCTCATCGGCTGCTCTCCCACCGCGCGCTGCGGACGTTGTGGACATGGACCAGCCGGCCCCGCTCGATCGGCTCCCGGGTGATCGCCACCCGGACCCCGTACTCGAGCACTTCGGCTCCGGCTCCCAGGTCGACCAGCGCCACCTTGTGGCCGAGCGGCACCGGCTCCACGACCTCGACCGCCAGTTCGCGATCGCTGTCCATGTGAACCGCCCGGGCGAAACCCGGGGCGACGTCGTGGACCGCCACCGCCACATGGTCGCCTTCTTTGTGAACAAGGAAGTCAGGCGCGCCGGCCGGCGCCTGAATCGGCGGGGTGGGAAGTGGTTGATTCGTTTTCAGTGGTCAGACCTCCGGCCACACAATAGCATTGTGACCGCCTCCCGGGGGAAGCCGGGGCAGGTGCCAGCCCGCGGCGGTGGGCCATGGCAGTGGCCGGCGATCGGTCATCTCACCGGCCCGGTGGCAGCCGGCACCAACTCGGCTAGCAGCCGGGGTTTCCTCCGCATCGCCCCGCGCGGTCGGGACCGGCTCGGGCAGTTGCGGCGGTTGGCCGCGACCGCAATCGATCGAGTCCGAGCGTAATTTTCCGCTGGGGTGGAGGCCGGGGTTCGGGGATCTGAACTCAGGATCCCGAGTACTGCGGTGGGGTTCGCAAGAAGGTCGGGGTCAGGCGTTGGCCGGGCTCGCCTCCGGGCGCCGCTTCGAACTCAGGAGGTGGAGCACGGTGAAGCCGTCGACCTGGCTGCGGCGGACGCGATCGAGAGCTACCGCCGGCAAGCCACGCTGGTCGCCGTCCAGCACGATGGTGTCGTGCGGGGCGACCGTCCGCCACACGTCGCCGACCGCATCCTCGCGAGTGCCGGCGCGCACGTACACGTACCGGCGTTCCTTGACCTTCCGCCGGCTGGCGCGTTCGGCTCGGGAGAACGCCACCTGCGCGGCGCGGTCGTTGAGGTAGGGGTCGTTGACCTCCATCAGCTGGCTCGGACGGCGCAGTTCGGTGCCCCGGTACATGAAGACCACCGGACCATCCACCGCGGATTCGGTCACCGCCTTCACCACCGCTTCGGCCGCTTCGGGGTCCTGGGGAAGGATCGCCATCACCTGGGCATGACCGAGCTCGCGGGCGGCCGGGGTGCCCGCGCTGAGGGCGACCGCACGGTGCAGCAGCGGGAAGACCACCGGCTCCCGGCTCCGCTTGTAGTAGACGGTGGCCAGGCCGATGATCAGGCCGAAAATGGTGAGTCCGCCGCCGAACAGGGTGGCGGCCGGTTTGGCTACCAGATTGGTCAGCCAGGCGACCAGCACCGCCAGGGTGGTGAGCAGTCCGATCACGAACATCGCGAAGCTGCCAAGCGAGCGTCGATAGACACGCTCCTGCAAGCGCACGACGTCCAGTGAGAGGCAGGTCAGCACGAAGGCGCCGAGCAGTCCGAAGGCATACAGGTCGCCGAGCAGGTTTACGTTGGCGGCGGTCGCCACCACCACCAGGATCGGCACCCCGATCGCCATCGCGATCGCCCAGTGCGGCGTATTCCGCCACCGGTTGCGCCGCTCCAGGGCGCGAGGCAAGAATCCCATCCGGGAAAGCGCGATGAATACGTGATAGCTGCCGATGATGGCGGTGTTGGAGGCGAAGATCAGGAGCAGCGAGGCCGAGAGCGCCACGTAAGTCTGCAAAACGGTGCCCATCCCTCCGCGGGCGACGTGGCCGCCGAGCAGCGAGATGAACTGGGAGGGATCGCTCTCCGGACCCAGTAGCGTGGTCGACCACAGGGTCAGCAGCGGGCTGGTCAGGGCCATGGTCAGGATCACGGCGCCGGTCGCCTGCTGGGCGACCCGGATCCGGGGCTCCCGCATGGCGGGTGCCAACTGGGCGATTGTCTCCAGGCCGGAGAAGGCGAGGAAGGCGGCGCCGTATCCGGTGATCAGGAAGATCGGGGTCAGGGCCGGTCCCGAAAACATGCGCTGGAAGCTGTGCACGATTCCTTCGTAGCCGAGGAAGATCGCTGTCGCCCCCACCACCGCGAACTGGCCGGCGGCGGCGGCGATCGCGAAGGTGGCGTTGACCCGGGCGCTCTCCTTGATCCCCAGGGCGTTGAGGGTGCCCAGGGCCAGCAGGGCGATCACGGTGAGTGGCAGCACCACCGGACTCATCTTCGGCAGCACCACCGAGAGGTACTGGAAGCCGGAGACGGTGCTGATCGCGGCGGTCAAAAAGTAGTCGACCATGATGAAGAGTCCGCCCAGCAGCCCGACATAAGGATGGAAGGCATGGGACGCGACGTTGACCACCCCGCCTCCCTCCGGGAACCGCCATGTGACCTCGGTGTACTTGATGGTCAGCAGCACGAAGACGACCAGGGTCATGGTTACGAACAGGGCGGCGCGGGTGCCGAAGGGCCCGTAGAGAATGCCCGGCGTGTAGTAGACCGAGGTGCCGATGTCGGCGAAGACCACCGCCCAGCACAGGAACCAGCCGAGGGTACCGCCGCGCACCTTGATCCGGCGGCGCGGGCGCGCAATGACTGGCGAAGGTGCGTTCACAGAGGTCATTCGATCAGGTGGGCCAGGCCCGGCGGCGAGCACCATGACCGCCCGGTTGGGACGCCGCCGGCAGGGGCCACCTGCTCACGATACCCGATGCCGTTTGCCCGCACCGGACTCGACCGGGGTCGGGATTCGGCAGCGGCGGCCGAGCCCGGCTCGAGCTCGCCGCCACTCGGGGGCGGCGCTGATCGGAAGCGCGGGAAAGCCGGGGCGACCAGCGGCTCCGAGATGGCTGGCGGTTACGGTCCTGGCCGGCCAGGCTTTGGAGACGTCTGGCGGTGGCGCGGCGCGGCCTGGCCGTGTCACTCTGGTGGCGGTGGCCCCGCCGCTGGTGGTCGGAGTCTGAAAAGGTCCGTCTCTGGAGTGATCGACATGGGCAGCACGGCCGACAAGCTGGTTTTCAGTTTCGATGAGGGTGGCCGTGACATGGCCGACCTGCTGGGCGGCAAGGGCGCCGGGGTAGCCGAGATGACGCGGATCGGGCTGCCGGTTCCACCCGGGTTCACCATCACCACTGAGGCCTGCCGCAGGTTCCTGGCCTCCGGCGGCCGGGTTCCGACCGGCCTCTGGGACCAGGTCGAGGCCGCGCTGCTCAAGCTCGAACGGGCTACCGGTAAGAGATTCGGCGACCCCGCCAACCCGCTCCTGGTGAGCGTTCGCTCGGGAGCCCGATTTTCCATGCCGGGGATGATGGACACCCTGCTCAACCTGGGCATCAACGACGAGGTCGCCGAAGGCATGGCGCGGCTGTCGGGCAGTCGCCGGTTCGCCCTCGATCTTCACCGGCGATTCATCCAGCTCTACGGCAAGATCGTGTGCGGGATCGACGGTGATACCTTCGAAGCGGTGCTCACGGCCGCCCGCCGGGCGGCCGGGGTGAGCCATGAGCACGATCTCGATGAGAGTGCCCTGGCCGAGGTGGTCGAAAGTTTCAAGCGGATCTACCGGTCGGCCACCGGCCAGCCGCTGCCCGCCGACCCGCGGGCCCAGCTCCGCTCCGCGATTCTGGCCGTCTTCTCGTCCTGGAACAACGACCGGGCCCGCACCTATCGGCGCCTGGAGCGGATTCCCGATCACCTTGGCACCGCGTGCAACGTGCAGATGATGGTGTTCGGAAACCTGGGCGAGGGCTCCGGCACCGGCGTGCTCTTCACCCGCAACCCGATCGACGGCAGCCCGGAGCTGTTCGGTGACTACCTGGCCGGTTCGCAGGGTGAGGACGTGGTGGCGGGCAGCCGCGCCACCTTGCCGCTGTCGGCGCTGCGGGCGGAAGCCCCGGCCCTGTACGAGCAGCTGGCGGCCAGCGCGCGGTTGCTGGAGCGGCACTACGCCGATCTCCAGGACATCGAGTTCACGGTGGAGCGAGGATCCCTGTACATCCTGCAGACCCGCAGCGCCAAGCGCACTGGCGAGGCGGCGGTGAGGGTCGCGGTCGATTTGGCCGAGGAGGGCCTGATCGCCCGGCCGGTCGCGGTGTCCCGGGTGGAGCCGCGCCAGATCGAGCAGCTGATCCACCCGCGGGTGGCGGCCGACGTCGACGCCGAGCCGATCGGCAAAGGGGTGCCGGCTTCGCCGGGGGCAGCCAGCGGACAGGCGGTGTTCGACGCCGATACAGCCGAAAGCTGGGCCCGGGAGGGGCGCGCGGTCATACTGGTCCGGATCGAGACCAGCCCCGACGACGTCCACGGTATGATCGCCGCCAGGGGCGTGGTGACCGCCACCGGTGGCACCGCCAGTCACGCCGCGCTGGTGGCCCGCGGCCTCGGCCGTCCGTGCATCGTCGGCGCCACCGAACTGGAGGTCAATCTCAGCGCCCGCCGGCTGACCGCTGGCGGGGTGACGGTCGAAGAAGGTGACGAGATCACCATCGACGGCACCAACGGAGCGGTTTACCTGGGGCGGCTACCGACCGTGGAGCCGGTGCCCAGTGAGCACCTGCAGACCCTGCTCCGCTGGGCCGACGAACTGAGCCGGCTGGAGGTGTGGGCCAACGCTGACTACCCGCGAGATGCCGCCCGGGCCCGGCAGAACGGGGCCAGGGGGATCGGACTGTGCCGTACCGAGCACATGTTCATGGAGGCGGACCGGCTGCCGGTAGTGCGCGCGATGATCATGGCCGACACCTCCGAGGCGCGCGCCGCCGAGTTGGCGAAGCTGCTGCCGATCCAGCGAGGCGACTTCGCCGGCATCTTCGAGATCATGGACGGGCTGCCGGTGGTGGTGAGGTTGATCGACCCCCCGCTGCACGAGTTCCTGCCCGATCACGACGGCTTGATCGAGGAGTTGGCGACCCTGCGGGCGAGCGGCGGCGACCCGGCCCGGATGGCTGAGATCGAGCGTGTGCTGGGCCGCCTGGAGGAGCTGCGGGAGTCGAACCCGATGCTCGGTCTGCGCGGGGTACGGCTGTCGATCCTGAATCCCGAGATCACCCGCATGCAGGTGCGGGCGATCATGGAGGCGGCCTGCGACCTGGCCGGGCGCGGCATCGACGTCCGGCCCAAGATCATGATCCCGCTGGTGGGCGATCTCGCCGAGTTGCGGGCGGTCAGAGCTGAACTGGAACCGGTGGCCGAGGCGGTTCAGGCGGAGAAGGGGATCCGGGTGCCGTACCACTTCGGAACGATGATCGAGTTGCCCCGGGCCGCGCTCACCGCGGGCGACATCGCTCGTGCCGCCGAGTTCTTCTCCTTCGGAACCAACGATCTCACCCAGACCACCTTCGGCATCTCTCGAGATGATGCCGAGCGGCACTTCATCGTGCAGTACCTGGAGCGGGGGATCCTGGCCCGCAATCCTTTCGAGACCATCGACCCCGGCGGGGTTGGCAGGTTGATGCGGATCGCGGTCGAGGAGGGCCGTCAGACCCGACCTGATCTCGAACTGGGCATCTGCGGCGAGCACGGCGGTGATCCCGAGTCGATCGGCTTCTGCCACCGGCTGGGTCTCGACTACGTGTCGTGCAGTCCCTACCGGGTGCCGGTGGCAAGGCTGGCGGCGGCCCAGGCGGCCATGGGCGGGGCCGCTGGCGCCAGCACTACCCGTTGACTCCAGCGACCCCCTGTCACCACTTCTGCCCGGCGTCGAGATCGGAGGCGCCGGCCGGGATCGAGCCGCCGGCCGGTAGGCCCCGCCGGTACCCTCCGCGGGGGCCGGGGCGCTGTCCGGAGCGCGGCTCGGCGTGAGACCGAGGTGGCTACGATGGGACGATGCCGGACGATTCAGTGTGCTTCAGCACCGCCACCGAACTGGTCGGCCGCATCCGCCGTCGCGAAGTTTCAGCGCGCGAGGTGATGGAGGCGCACCTGGCCAGGATCGAAAGGGTCAATCCGCGGGTCAACGCTTTGGTGACCCTGGTACCGGAGAGGGCGCTGGCGGGAGCCGAGGCTGCGGACCGGCTCCTCGCCTCGGGCGGGGAGCCGGGACCGCTGCATGGTCTGCCGGTGGCTGTCAAAGACCTGCACCCGACCGCCGGGATCAGGACCACTTCGGGTTCCCCGCTCTTCGCCGACTTCGTTCCCGAGTCGGATGCCCTGATCGTGGAGCGGGAGAAGCGGGCCGGCGCGATCGTGGTGGGCAAGACCAACACGCCGGAGTTCGGCGCCGGCTCTCACACCTTCAACCCGGTCTTCGGGGCCACCCTCAACCCCTACGACCCGACCCGCACCTGCGGCGGCAGCAGCGGCGGGTCGGCGGTCGCTCTGGCCTGCGGACTGGTCCCGCTCGCCGACGGCAGCGACATGGGGGGCTCACTGCGCAATCCGGCCAGCTTCTGCAACGTGGTCGGGCTGCGTCCCTCGCCGGGCCGGGTGCCTTCGTACCCAGCCCTCAACGGCTGGTTCACGCTGTCGGTGTCGGGTCCGATGGCCCGCAGCGTGGGGGACACCGCCCTGTTCCTCAGCGCCATCGCCGGCCCCGATCCGCGCTCGCCGATCGCCATCGGGGAGCCCGGATCGAAGTTTGGCACCGGCCTGGACCGGGACTTCCACGAGGTGAAGGTGGCTTGGGCCACCCTTGGTCTGCCCTACGAGCGCGAGGTCCTGGAGGTTGTCGGCCGAGCCTGGAGCACCCTGGAATCATTGGGCTGCCGGGTGGAGGCGGCCGAGCCTGATCTTTCGGGAGCGGACGAAATCTTCCACGCCCTCCGCGCCTGGTCCTTCGAGAACTCCTTGGGCGACATCTATCGTTCCAGTCCCGACCGGCTGAAGGCCACCATCCGGTGGAACGTGGAGCGGGGGCTGGCCCTCACCGGGCCCCAGCTGGCGCGGATCGAAACCTGGCGGACCGAGCTTTACCACCGCCTGCGGGGGTTCATGGAGAAGTACGAGTACATCGTGCTGCCGGTGGTCCAGGTGCTGCCGTTCCCGGTTGAACAGGAGTACCCGACCGAGATCGGCGGGGTCCGGATGGAAACCTACATCGACTGGATGAAGTCCTGCTATCAGATTTCCGTCACCGGTCATCCGGCGATTTCGGTGCCGGCCGGCTTTTCCTCCCGGGGGCTGCCGGTGGGCCTGCAGATCGTCGGCCGGCACCAGGCCGACCTGGCCGTTCTCCAACTCGCCCACGCTTTCGAGCAGGCGACCGGTCACGGCCTGCGCCGGGCTTCGGCAGGTGGCCTCGCCAACCTGATCGCCGGTTCTACACTGCCAGAGGAAACCTGACCCGCCGTCCCGGCGAGCAGGCGTCGGGGGCCCGTAGCTCAGTGGTAGAGCGTCCGACTCATAATCGGCTGGTCGCAGGTTCGATCCCTGCCGGGCCCACCAGACCTTTCAGCCGGTCCTCAGCCTGTCCTCAGGTGGGGGCGCCAGACTGGAACCGAGGGCTCGAGTACGGCCCATCCATCAACTTGTGGGGCGGAGACTGTGTGCGAGTTATGTGAGATCTACGGGAACCGGAGCCGGAGGAGCACGCTGCAATCGCTGATGAGGCGTCGGCCGGCTCTCGATCGGGGTGGATGGCGATGACCAGGACGCGCGTGCTGGTGGCGCTGGCCGCGGGGCTGGTGATCGGAGCGGTCACGATTGGGGTTCTCGGCCGGCTGGGGACTCTGAGCTCGCGTCCGGCGCCCAGGGCGATCCCACCCACCGGGCAGGCGGAGCAGCCGGAGGCCGGCGGCTCGATTCGCAGCTTCGACCTGACCGCCGCGGTCACCACACACGAACTGGGGCCCGGGTTACAGGTGCCGGTCTGGGCATACAACGGCAGCGTTCCCGGTCCGGAGCTCAGGGTGACCACCGGAGATCTGGTCCAGGTTCGGTTCCACAACCGGCTTCCGGAAGGATCGACCATTCACTGGCATGGAGTGCCGCTTCCCAACGGTCAGGACGGGGTGGCCGGTGTCACCCAGGACCCGGTGGCGCCTGGCGCCGACGTCACGTATTCGTTCGTGGCACCCCGGCCGGGAACGTATTGGTACCACCCTCACCAGCGCTCGGCCGAGCAGCTCGACCGCGGCCTCTATGGGGCGCTGGTGGTGGAGTCCAGGGCCGCTACGCAGCCCGGAATCGATCGGGTGCTGGTCTATGACGAATGGCCGCTGGGTACGCCGCAGACCACGGTGCCGGTCGGCGACGACATGTCGATGGTGCGCTACGGGGTGTACGCGGTCAACGGGAAGAGCGGGACCGGGATCGCACCGATCGAATTCCGGCCCGGCCAGACGGTGCGGCTCCGGCTGGTCAACGTCGGCTATCTGACCCATCAACTGCACGTGCATGGAGCGGCGGTCGTGATCACCGGATTCGATGGCCGCGAGGTCACCGGTGGACCACCCACCGATCAGGCTCTGCCGCTGGCGGCCGCCGAACGGCTTGCGATCGAGTTCACGGCGCCAGCGGCGCCGGTGGTGATCCACGCCCACGACGCATCGGCTCCTGCCGCCCAGATCAGGGTGGCGATGGTTCCCACCGGCCAGCCGGTGCCCGACCAGGTGCCGGGAGAGTCCGACTCGGTGCCCGGCAAAGTCCTCGATCTCTACAATTACCCGGCCCGGGTGGCGGAACCGGTCTGGCCGGCCGGGGCCGCACCCAACCGGCGCTTCACGCTGAAGCTTTCCGAGTCGATGGAGCACGGAGGGGCCGGCTCCGGCGGAACGAGCGGAATGAGCGGAATGGGTGGGATGAGCGGAATGGGTGGGATGGGCGGTATGAGCGGGATGCAGATGCAGAACTTCACCATCAACGGCAAGAGTTTCCCCTCCACCCAGAATTTGGAGGTCGCGCGGGGCGACCTGGTCCAGGTCACCTTTATCAACGCCGGCAAGCTGGAGCACCCGATGCATCTTCATGGTCACGACTTCCAGATCCTCGACCTGGATGGCAGGCCTGCCCTGGGGGTGCTGGTCAAGGACACGGTGGACGTGCGGCCCGGGCAATCGATCACCATCGGCTTCCGGGCCGACAACGTCGGTTGGTGGATGCTCCACTGCCATGAGCTTCACCACGCGGCCGGAGGCATGGATACCCTGGTCGCCTATCAGGGCGCTCCTCGTCTGGCCCGCCTGGGAGGAGCGTTCCAGGCCTCTCCGGAGTAGGCGAAGTTGGGGGCGTACGCGCGGGCGGTGCCGATATGGCCGCGGCCGGGCGCCGCCCCCCTGAGCCTGATCAGGATCGGGGGCAGGCATCCGGCGGCCGGCGGGGCGCCGCAGTCGCCAGTCGCCGGAGTCGCCGGTGGCCGGAGATGGGGATCTGACCCCCAGGAACAGGTCCATCTGATATGAGGGTTCCACCACCGCCCAAGCGGGCAAGGAGGAACTCGAATGAAAGGCAGGAGGCACACGC
>JRHI01000488.1_pt1 | contig 42719 bp, 33 predicted proteins | sample 215371 | NCBI WGS metagenome assembly JRHI01 (sample SAMN02929681, study PRJNA255918) | sediment metagenome | biome: cave system; feature: Ice Cave; material: Sediment; isolation source: sediment from deep within a dark volcanic ice cave with no known source of... ... | reverse complement strand
ACCGAAAGATACTCAAGAACCGGAGCAGCCTCACGTCCGAGGAGGCAGCTGCGTAATCCCGCACGGTCATTTAGACCCGCAGCCTTATGTTGTCGCCGATCCACCGCGGCGCGTCCGCTGCTACGTCCGCGGCTGCACGGAGATGCTTCAGCCGCCGGCGCGCGGCTACGCGGGTGATGTCTGTCCAATGCACGGCATCCGTTGCCATTATTCCGCAAGCGGAGCCACTTATTCTTACGCCGACGTTCGCCGGAACATCATCATCGCGCCGGAGTTACTCGCTATCCAGATCGTAGGGAATCCGGACAAATTCGAGAGTAACCGGCTCAACTGCGAAAAATCCGAGGACGCCCTGACCTGGAATGTCTTCCGCACTCTGCAAGAATGCGGTCTTCTGCACGTGGTGGCCGGACGGATCACGGGGCTGGACATTCAGCAGGAACCGCGCCTATACCTTTGGGGTCTGAGCATCAGCGACGAGACATTCGAGCCGTGGGATTTGCTCATTGCGGCCCGCAATCGCTTCGAGAGCAACCTCCCCGTGCAGCGGCCGCCGACAGAGCCGGACATTGCCTTGTATCTACCCGGCTACTACCTGATCCTGATCGAGGCGAAGTTTACCAGCCCCAACCCGTTCTATACCGACGGGCTGCGACGAGATGCGCAATCGCTGACGAAAAATGAGCTTCTGGACATCTACCAAGACCCGGCCCTACTCATGCTTGACGTGGAGAGGGCGCGGCGGGCCGAGCGGGTTTACTACCAGCTTTGGCGGAACGTTGTCTTTGCTGAGTGGATGGCGCGGGCTGCAAACCCAGGCACGATTGGGTACGTTGCGAATCTGACCCGCCTTGGTCAGCATCGCGAGAGTTTCGGAGAGTTCCAAGGTCTGATGAACGCGGATTCCATCGGGCGTTTCGTTCACCTATCCTGGGAGGACATTTACCGCCGGATGACCGAATCACCCGGCCTCTCGAGAATGCGGCGATTCCTGGAAACAAAGACGGCTGGCCTTCGCGCCGCCTTTAGTCTCACAGCCCGTAGCGATGGTTTACCTCCTGAATGATCGCCCTCCACTGGTCAACTTGCTCGGTTCGAGGCCGCCGGGCACCACAGCGTTCTTCGTCCCTTGCCGCACGCAGAACTTCCATCGTACTCCGGATTTCGTCCGTGGGCGGATTCGGAATGTAGTTCCGCAAGCAGCAGCTATTGCGCAGCCAGGAGCAATGCAGGAAGGTGTGTGGGTTGATCGCAGGTGCGAAGAGAAGCGACACACCCCTCGGAGGTCTGCCGGGAGGCCAGTCGGGAGGCAGATTCGGTGCCGCCCCGACAGGCGGTCCATCATCGCCGTCCGCGGCTCCGGGCCCGAACACGTTCGGAAGATTAAACGCCAAGTTATCTGGGAACCGGGCGGGCGGATCATGCCAGTTTTGGGCTAAAGCGTGAAGGCCATGCCAGTTTGTCCAGCCAAAGCGGTGGCGTTCGCCTGCCCAGGCGTCGGCCGGGCCCGCTGCGACGAAAATCTGTGGCAACAAAGACCCACAGCCGGATCGATGAGCGGGTTCTGCCGATCTCCCGTAATGATCACATGAAGGTAAAAGGCTACGTCTCCGCTGACGAGAGCGTTAACGAGTTGTTGCCTGACAGTCGGCTTGTCAAGATGACGTTGGCGACCTCCCGGGTATGTGTCATTGTACGGGGTCTGCAACACCCACGGTGACTCGATCACTTGGTCATGCGCCGGAGTATACTGAGCGAGCGCCAGAGTAAAGCGGTGGTTCAGTTCAAGCTGGCCGTTTAACCGACTATTGAACCCTTTGCGACTGCGCGTTGCCGGCAACAAGCACGCTTCCTGGTAACTCCCCAGCTTTGCCTCCAGCAGGACTACTATCCGTCGGCCGTCGGCGAATTCCAAGCGAAAAACCGCGTCCGGGCTGCCGAAACCACGGTTTCCGAATCCCGGCTCCACAACGGCCCACACGTTTTGCACCTGGGTCCAATCGAGACCGGGACCCTGATTCATGAACTCGATCTGCTTCAGGAAGGCGAGCCATCGGCCACAGTCGGCGACAGCGGACAGGTCCATGAAGAACGTGGCAACTAACCCCCGCTCCCCCCACATTAGTGTAACAGGCATGTCAGACTCCCTGATGGAACTGAGCCGGGGGCCGAAGCCGCTCCACGTCAGTATACTTAGTCCAGCGCAACCCGGCTTCCCAGCCCCGGACGCCGGCCAGAAAAAGTTCAATAGCCGTCCAGTCGCCCCGACTACGACGTAGACACAAATCCCGCCTGTAGTTGCGCGACTGTTGGCGGGATTTTAGCTTCCTGTATCAGCAGCTTGTTTGGCGAAAGTCCCTTGCAGACTCGCCTATTCCTCGGCGTCGGAGTCCCGCTATTTTGCTTTTCTAGGTCGACCCGGGTTCTCCGCAATCCGAACCTTCACCAGCTTCCGCACGAGGGCAACCGGCAGGGGCTTGTCCGCCTGAAAGGGAATGGTGCCCTTGCTGGTGTCATAGCCCTTGAGCTCGTCCTTGGGGTTTCTACCGTACTCGAACTCATGAGGTAGAAGGCGCAGTGGTTCGCGGTCGCGCCGAAAGCCACAAGCATGCCGCCTTGACGGAAAGGGGCGAGCTGGTAGCTGATGCACTCTTCAGCCTTCGGCGCTGCAGCCTTGATGGTCTTGCGAAGTTTTTCAAGCGCGGCCCGCTTGTCATTGCTCAAGGCTGCGAGGTACTCGTCGATGGTCTTTGGTGTAGCTGCCATGGCTTGTGCTCCATGGGAAACCAAAGAGCAGGATAGACTATATTAAGGATCCGTATTGTCAGCATCACCGAGCCGGTGTCGACGTCAACAGCTCCGCGAGCCTGTCGTAGCTTGCAGCCACGCCCTGTTCCATGCCGGAGGCGATAGTTGCATCGCGGGCCTCCTTCGACGGGTAGAGCACCGTCAGCGTCAGCGTGGTCCTGCCTCCCTGTTCGGTGAGGACGACCGTTGCCAGCGACTCACCTGGGTAATCGTCGAACAACTCCGTGCGGACGATCCGCTCGGGCGGCACGATCTCGCGATACACGCCGCTCATCCCCATTTCGGTTCCGTCGGTGCGACGCCATACGTGGCGAAAGACGCCGCCCTCCTTCAGATCAATCTCGCAGACCACCATCGACCAGCCGGGCGGTCCCAGGAGCCAACGCTTGAGCAGTTCGGGCTTGTTCATGGCGTCGAAGACCAGGTTGCGCGATGCCTCGAAGACGCGGGTCATGACGATCTCCCGCTCCCCGGGCGTCGTTACTTTCAAGGTTCCCGAGTTTTTCATCGGTCGTCTCCTCCAAGTCAGGGTGCGATTAAGCGGTAGGTCCCGCTTGCCGAGCGGGACCTGGTAGGGGCAGGTAAACGGTCCCGCTCGGCAAGCGGGACCTACTTTGCAGCCTAGGCACGCGCGGTCATCTAGCGTTTGCTGCCTCCACCTTTTTTCTCCTGGGTTTTCAGCTCATCGAGCACCGTGTCGAGGCGCTGGAAGTTCCCCTCCCAGATCTGACGGTAACCCTCCAGCCATTCGTCGGCTTCCGCAAGCGGCTTGCCTTCGATCCGGCGCGGCCGCCTTTGTGCGTCGCGGCCGCGCGAAATCAGGCCCGCCCGCTCCAGTACCTTTAGGTGTTTGGAAATCGCGGGTTGACTCATCGCGAACGGCCTGGCCAGGTCGGTCACCGAGGCTTCGCCGGACGCGAGGCGCGCGAGGATCGCCCGCCGTGTTGGATCGGCAAGGGCCGCGAACGTCGCGTCCAGGCGCGCGGAAAGTGTCATTGAATAACCCCCAGGTTCTAAAACCGTTCGGTTATGTTAACGACCGCAACACCTGCCGTCAAGACCTGGTACATCGTGGCACGTATTGTCGCTTCGAGTCCCTGGACACCGGCCATACACAGTTCAATAGGCGTCCAGCCACCCCGACTCACCTGCATGCAGAAATCCTTCTCAAATCCGGCGTTTTTTCGCCTCCTTCGTCCTCTGCATAACCTCAGCATCACCTCGCGGCCCACCCCCTTCGCTCTCTTCCGTACCACCCAACTCAGCAATCGCTAGCTGGGTGAGAGTCGTCTTCAGGGTAGAGTTCTCCTCGCGGGAGCGTTGGCTCTGGCTGGCGAACGCGCCCTGGTTCTGCCCTGTTCTGGAGGAATTCGATCATGCGCCGAACAATTCTGGCCCTTTCGCTCGCTGGGGTGGTGGCCCTGGCCGGTCTGGTCATCCTGCTGCGTCCGTCGGCGGCCGACCCTGGCAAGGCCGCGCCGGCCGTCGATCCCGCCGGCGTCAAGCCGTCAACGAACTTGCCGATCAGCCAGGTGATCCTGTATTCGAGCGGCGTGGGCTATTTCCAGCGCTCCGGCAAGGTGCAGGGCAACAGCCGTATCGACCTCTCCTTTCCCGTCCAGGACATTAATGACCTTCTAAAGTCGATGGTGCTGCGCGACCTCAATGGCGGCCACGTCTCCGCAGTCTCCTACGATAGTCATGACCCGGTCGAGAAGACGCTCAAGTCCTTCGCCATCAATCTCACCGGCAGTCCCTCCTTCGCCAAGGTCCTCGACCAGGCCCGCGGCGAAAAAGTGGAAGTTGTCCTCCTGCAGTCGAACGCCGCGCAACCGGGCAGCCTCACCGGCGCCATCATCGGCGTCGAGAAGCAGAAGCAGCAGGTGGGCAAGGATGCGGTGGTGGAGAACGAACTGCTCAACCTGTGGTGTGCCGAGGGGATCCGCAGCGTCAAGCTAGGCGAGGTGCAGCGCCTCCGCTTCCTCAATCCGGTCCTGGACAGCGAAATGCGCAAGGCCCTCGAGACGCTAGCGCTGTCCCACGACACCCAGAAGAAGACGGTCAGCCTGTCGTTCACCGGCGACGGCGAACGCGACGTCCGCGTCGGCTACGTCATCGAAAACCCGCTCTGGAAGACGAGCTATCGCCTGGTCCTTGCCAAGGACGGCAAACCGTACCTGCAAGGCTGGGCCATCGTCGAGAACCCGTCGGATGAAGACTGGAACGGCGTCGGCATGGCGCTGGTTTCCGGCCGGCCCATCTCCTTCCGGATGGACCTGTACCAGCCGCTCTACGTGCCCCGTCCCGTCGTGGAACCCGAACTCTTCGCCTCCCTGCGTCCGCAGACCTACAACACGGCAATGGATCACGACGGCGAGGGACTGGGCCGGCCGGACGTGACCAGGCACGCGCGGGAAAAGGAATTCGAAAAGCTGAAGCAAGCCATGCCCGAGAGCAAGGGAGAGGCCTCCGACCTGGGACTGCGCAGGCAAGAAATGGTGAAACTGGATGACAAACTCGACCTGCACCAGGGCGTGCAGAACGCCGCGACGGTGGGCCAACTGGGCGACTACTTCCAGTACGTCCTGGACAATCCGGTGCATCTCGCTCGCCAGAAATCGGCAATGCTGCCCATCGTGAATCAGGACGTCGTGGGGCAGCGGGTTTCGATCTACAATCAGAACACGCACCCCAAGTTCCCATTGCTCGGCCTGAAGTTCAAGAACTCCACGGGCCTGCATCTCATGCAAGGCCCCATCACGGTCTTCGAGGGCGCTTCCTATGCCGGGGACGCCCGCATCCTCGACGTGCAGCCGAACGAGGAACGCCTCATTTCCTACGCCATCGACCTGGGCACCGAGGTCGAACCGATTGTCGCCGATCCCGGGAAGACGCTAAAGAAAGTGCGTCTGTTGAAGGGCATCCTCTACTCGACGACCCGGATTGTCGAGAGCAAGACGTACAAGATCAGCAATCGCTCTGAACAGGACCGTACCGTCCTGATCGAGCATCCCTTCCGCGCCGAGTTCAAGCTCACCAGCAAGGACGAGCCCAGCGAGCGAGCGCGGGACGTCTATCGCTTCCAGGTAAAGGTGCCGGCCGGCAAAAGCGCCAGCCAGACAGTGACCGAGGAGAAGGACCAGGGCAGCCAGCTGATGCTGACGAACTCCGACGACAACAGCATCCGCTTCTTCCTCAACAGCAATGTCACCAGCAAGGCGGCCCAGGATGCGCTGCGGAAGGCGCTCGAACTGAAGGGCAAGGGGGAGAAGACGCAACAGGAACTCGCCCATGCGAACCAACTGCTGGCAGACATCGAACGCGACCAGCAACGGCTGCGCGCCAACCTGAAGGAGACGCCGCCGACCGCTGAGGCGTACAAGAAGTACCTGGCGAAGCTCGATACGCAGGAGACAGAAATTGACAGGCTGCGCGAGCAGATCAAGAAGTTCCGCGACGACGAACTCGCGCAGCGCCAGAGCTACGAATCCTTCCTCGCCAACCTGGACGTGGAGTAGCCGGGAAGCGTCCTCACTCTCTGCGAAAAGGGCCGGCCAGCACGGAAGTGGCCGGCCCTTTGTCGTCTGCGGCCGTGTCAAACGTCTCCAAGCTCGTACGTGCCATGCCCTGCCTTCTTGAGTTTGCCTTGCCTTGCCAACTCTTCCCACACCGCCTGCGGAAACTGGTTTGGGGGGGTGATGGCGACGATGTCGGAGGACCGGCCGCCACTCAGTGGGCCGCCGGCAATGCTGGATTCGGCATCTAGCCGGGTGAGTTTGAGGCGTTTCCTGAACGCCTTCAGGGCCAGCTTGAGTTCCTGCGAGGTCGGCGACCCAGGCGGCGGCGGATCGGTCGGCGGCATGTTTGGCTCCACGACCACGGAATCAGCGGCAACATCCGGCTGGGAGGCCGACCTAAATGGATTGTGACACGCCTCCCTCGACGTTTCAAGCGCGTGGCGGAACGGCTGTGGGTCCTGTCGGCCAAGGCCTCGGCCAGTGCAGGCTCCCGCGGCGGATTCTTGCCGCTGCTTCAAGCGGGGGAGCAGGGAGAACCGGCGGCTGGTGGTTCGCGGTGCAGCTGCAGCCAGCGGTGACGGCGTACATGATAAAACAAAACGGGCAGCAACAGGTCGATGACCTCATCGGCCACCAGGATGCCACCGAGCACCGGCACGACCATTGGCCGCAGCACATCGGCGCCGGTGCCGGTCGCCCAGAGCAGTGGCGCCAGGCTGATGACGGTGATGCCCTCCGTTAGCAGTTTCGGCCGCAGCCGATGAACAGCTCCGTCCAGCACCGCTTGCCTCAGTTGTTCCAGCGTCATCCCGGCCAGGCCGCCCGCCTTGGCCACTGCTTCGCGGAGATAGACGAGCATGATGATGCCGGTCGCGGTCGCCATGCCGAAGCAGGCGATATAACCGATCCACACCGTTACCGAAAACTTGTAGCCGAACAGCCACTGGAAGAAGACGCCGCCTGCGGCCGCCCCAAGCACGGACAGAAGCATCAACAGGGCGTCCGCCACGTCGCGGTACGTCCAGTACAGGATTAGCAGAATAAGCACGATCACCACAGGCACGATGAAGAACAGCGTTGTCCGCGCCCGCACCTCGTGCTCGAATTGCCCGGTCCACTCGACGTAGACCCCCTCCGGCAGCCGCACCTTCTCGGCGACGGTCCGCCGGGCCTCCTCGACAAACGGAACGGCGCTCCTGCCGCGGACGTTGAGACGGACGTAGTTGCGCAATAGACCGTTTTCGCTCTTGATCGTCGCCGGCCCTTCCACAATGCGCACATCGGCCACCGCGGACAGGGGCACATACCGCCCTGCGCCGCCAGCAGGTACAGGCAAGTTCGCCACCGACTCCTCGCCGGCGCGCCAGCGGCGCGGATAGCGCACGCGCACGGCATGCCGCTCGCGTCCCTCCACCGTCATCGTGGCCACCTTGCCGCCAAGGGCGGTTTCCACGAGATCGTTAATATCTCCAACACGGACGCCGTGCCGGGCCGCCCTGTTGTAATCGACGCGCACCTCGAGGTAGCCCTTGCCGCGCACTGGATCGGCGACGACGTCGGCTGCCCCGGCAACGCGCCGCACCGCGGCGGCAATCTCCTCGGAGGCACGTACCACGTCGTCCAGCTTGCGGCCCAGGACGCGGATGCCAACCGCGGTGTTGACGCCGGTGGCAAGCATGTCCACGCGATTCTGGATCGGCATGGTCCAGACATTCGTCCAGCCGGGCATCTGCATGACGCGATCCAGTTCGCCGCCAAAGCCGGTCAGGTCCGAGCGTTCCTTTGGCCAGAGCAACAGGCGGCGCGCGAACTGCCGGGTCAACTCCGCTTGAAGAGTATCCAGCTCCGGAACCGGATCGAGCGTTGGTCCTGGCTCGGTTGAGGCGGCGCCACGGTGATGCCCACCTGCATGCCGATGACTCACGGCGGGAGGCAGGGCGCGGATGCGCTGCAGGTCGCGCACCATCGCCGCCACGCGCTCGTCGGCAATCGTGGTCCGCTGCAAGAGAATCTCCAGCACGACACGGGTATACGTGGGCGGCGCCCGTTCGAGGAGTTCGCCATTGACCCGGCCGACGTGCTCCAGCCAGAGCGAACGATGCCGGGCGACGATGGCGGCGTGCAGGCGCGTAAACAGGGTCGGCGGGGTGCCGCCCAGAGCGGCGTGCACGGCCAGAGCACCGCGCAGTAGTGGATTTGGCCGATCGCGCAGCGGATCGACTTCCGGCCGAATCAGCTCCAGTTTTTCCAATTTGCGGGTGGTGTCCCGAGCCAGCGACGTGACGTCTTCCAATGTCGGGGTCTCGGCGAGGCGACGGGCCACGTCGGCCGGCAGCGGCTCGGCCAGCAGAGCAATGTCCCCGGTCGTAAGCGGCCGCATTAGCGCGCCGCTGCGGTCGAACAAGGTGGCCAACCACTCCACCGTGAAGCGGACCATCGGCGCCCCCACCTCCTCCTCGAACTCGCGGTTGCGCTGGTAGGCGTACTCCCGCATCAGGGCGTCGTAGCGCGGCAGGGCCTCCATGACGGCATCGTTGAGCAACCCGGCCCGTTCCGACCCTTCCGGCAATCGCACCAGTCCTCGCCGCAGCAGGGCATCCAGCACCGCCGCCGCCTGCCGCTCCGCGTCGGCCGCCGGCAGCTTGCGCTTGGGCCACAATTCCCGCGGCCGAAAGTTGACCATCGTCTCGATCATGTCGAGTGGCGCGGGATCGGTCGGCGTCTCAGCGCGGCCGGCCTTGCCGACCACCATGTCCACTTCGGGAAAGCGGCAGAAGATCATATCGCGAGTCTTCAGATCGTCGGTGGATTCCGTCACCGAGGCACGCGGCACGGTGATCGGCATGTCCATGGTCATGCCCTCGTCGAGCGGCGTGAGAAATTCGCTGCCGAGCGGCTGCATGGTCTGGTCGGCGAGGAGCGCGACGAGGACGAGGCTGCCCGCTGCCACCAGCCGGAGCAGTCGATGCCGCACAAGCCAGGCCGTCGCCGTCACTGCCCCGAAAACTGTGGCAAGAAAGACCATGCGGCTGCCCAGTGGCGCCAGTCCGACGATGAAAGTGAGGCCGAGGAACCAGGCCAGCGGCGCTGGATGCGTCAAGACGAAGTTCAGGACCGGCCGATAGGCGAGGATGACGCTGCGCACCAGCCAGCTCTCCATTTCGCCGCGAATGCGGCCCTTGATGAAGAAGGTGCAAAGCGCCGGCACCAGCGTGATCGCCAGCACGGCCACCGCCAGCAAGGCGAACGACTTGGTGAATGCCAGCGGATGGAACATCTTCCCCTCGATACCGCCCAGGGCGAAGACAGGCAGGAATGAGAGGAGCATGATGACCACGGAGAAGAAGATCGGCCGGCCGACCGTGCAGCAGGCCGGTAATACCAGCTCGCGAATGTCGCCATGCACCGGCTGGTCGCCGAAGCGCTCCCTTAGTTGGTGCATGACGTTCTCGGCCATGACGATCGACGAATCGACGAGGACGCCGATGGAAATCGCCATGCCGGCCAGCGACATGATGTTCGTCTGGATGTCGGCGATGCCGAGCTGCCGCAACGTCCACATGAGGACGAACGACGAAAGCACGGCAAGCGGCAGCGTCAGAGCGATGACAAAGGTGGTGCGGAAGTGGAGCAGGACAAGCAGCACGCAGATGGCGGCGGTGACGATGGCCTCGACAAGCGTGCCGGTCACCGTGGCCACCGCCCCCTTAATCAGCGGCGTGCGGTCGTAGAAAGCGACGAGCCGCACCCCCGCGGGCAGGCCCTGCTGGAGTTCTTGCACCTTATCCTTGAGCCGGCGCGTCACCTCGAGCGCGTTTTCGCCCTGGCGCATGAGGACGACGCCGCCGACCACTTCGTTGCCATCCTTCTCCAGAACGCCGCGCCGCGGTCCGGGACCCAGGGCCACGTGCGCCATGTCGGCAAGCCGGAGGGTGGAACCGTCGGGCCGGGAAACAATGAGGTTTTCCAGGTCGCGCAGCGCCCGCTGCGCGTCGAATTCGTCGCCGTCTCCCCCGGACTGGCCCAGCCATGCGACACCGCGGACGAGGTATTCGGCGTTGCCCTTCTGGACGACGTGGCCGCCCACCGCCGTGTTGGCGCGACTAATGACCTGGACCACCTCGCCCAGCGTGACGCCGCGTACCCGCAGGCGCTCGGGATCGACGTCGATCTGGTACTCGGTCGGATAACCGCCCACGCTGGCAACCTCGGCAACACCGGGGACCGACTCAAGCTGAGAGCGGACGTACCAGTCCTGGATCGCGCGCAGCCTGCCCAGGTCGTACCCGGGCCCCTCGACGGTGTACCAGTAGATCTGTCCCGTGGCGCCGGCATCGGGGGCAAGGTGAGGGACGACACCGCCGGGTAGGCCGTTCCCGGCGCGGATTAGCCGCTCGGCCACGCGCTGCCGGGCGGCGCCGGAATCGATCGCATCGTCGAAAATGACGCTAATCATCGAGAAATTGCAGTCGCTGGAAGAGCGCACCGTGCGGACGCCGGCCAGGCCTTGCAGGTGCCGGGCCAGCGGATAGGTGACCTGTTCCTCGATCTCGTGCGGGCTGTGGCCCATCCAGTCGGCGAAGACGATGACCTGGTTCTCGGACAGGTCGGGGATCGCGTCCATCGGCGTGTGATAGACGGCATAGACGCCCCACCCGGCCAGCAGGAGCCCGGCGAGCAGCACGAGCCAGCGATTGCGGATGGAGAAGGCGATGATGTGCTCGATCATGAGTCCGTAAACCGATCCGCAATATGACTATTTCTCGGATAGCCTGGAGAGGTACTTGCCGGGGTCCTTGCGCAACGCCGCTTCGCACGCCTTGCAGCAGAGCAACACGGTACAGCCCTCGAGGGTAACGACCTGCGGCGTCCCCATCGAGCCGAGCCGTTCGCCGGTCACGGGACAAACCCTCTGGCGCGCGGCCAATGCCTGGTCGGTCTTCGAAAGCTTGCCGAGCGCCCGGGCAATCTCGGCGCCGTCCGGTCGGGCGGGTGTCACCGAGCCGGGTTCGCGCCGCTCGACGCCACTGCGCGCCGCTCCGAAGTACGCCGTCGCCACACTCGGGTTCAGCCGTGTCTCCGCATCGAGGAGGAAGGCGCCCGCAGAGACGACACGCTGCCCCGCCTCCAGTCCGCGGACGACGGGATAGGCGTCGCCACAGCGCGGCCCGAGTACCACCTCGACGCCGTCAAACATGCCGGGCATGTGCTCGACGTAAACCACTTTCTTCGCGCCGGTGTCGATGACCGCGCTCTCGGGCACGGTCAGCACCTGCCCGGGCGGCCCGTGGGTGACGATGCACGGCACCAGTTTCATGCCGCCACACGCCGGGCAGACGCTGCCGGAATGATCGGCCGTCACTTTCGGGTGCATCGGGCACCACCAGCCGAGGCGTTGGTTCTCAGCCAGCGGTTGGACTTCGAGTTGCTTACCATCGACGGGACACCGCCCTGGCTGGACCTGCGGTTGGTCCGGATGATCGGGGCAGAGGTAGAGCGTGCGCGGCTCGCCCGGACGCAGAGTCGGCTTGCCGGTGGGCAGCGAGCGGAACGGCTCGACATCCTGCATGGGCACCTTGATATGCACCGCGACGAAGAAGCCGGGACGCAACTCGCCCTCAGGATTGTCCACGTCGAGACGGACGCGGAAGGAGGGAACGCCGGCCGAGAGTTCCGCGACGACTTGCCTGACCTTCCCGGCAAACAGTCCGTGCCCCGGCAGCGCGTCGCACGCCACCGCGACCGCCCGGCCCTTTTTCAGGAGGGGCACGTCCTTCTCGAAAACCGCGGCCTGGACGGAGACCTGGGCCGCGCTGTTGGGAGACGGCGCTTTCATGGGCGGTCGATCCTCCGCTTCCACGAAGCCGGCGGTTTCGATTTCTTGAACGAGCGGCTGATAAGCAATTACCGCGGTCCGGATACCGGCGAGCTGGATGCGGTAGGGCGAGAGCTGCATGCGGGTCATGACGCCGTCGGGCAGCGGCACAGCGTCGCCACGCAGGCGCCGGACCAGCGCCATGTTGCACACTGGACACTTCCCGGGCCAGTCGGAGAGGACGCCGGGACACATCGGGCAGAAATACTCCGTATCCTGCGAAACCGCGCCGTTGTCGGCGCCCGTGCCGGTCGCCACGTGCGTCACCTTGTCCCAGGCGTTGCGCAGGACGGGCCAGAACGCGACCAGGAGGAAGGCCACGGCCGGAATCGCCAGGAAGCGCAGGCGGACAAACAGAATGCGCACAGCCAGACCGACTGGCCGCGACGCGGAAGAGAACATGGGATTCCCCCTCGTGTAACCGCGACGCGCCATGGAGCGCGAGCTGCGCGCTCCGCCGCGCGTCGCGGCTGGACAACGATTATTTCTCTCCGTTTTTTTCAGTGGACATGCCACATTCCCAGTGCGTCATCATGTCGTAATCCTCCTGGCGAAATACCCACAGAGGACTCACGCCAAGGACGACGAAACGGGCTTTCTGTTCCTCGGGCGGCTCGTCCAGCAGCAGGCGCACGGCAAAGCTGCGTGGGCCGCCGCCAGGAACCTCACCGAGGATCTCATAACTTTCTAATCGTTGGCCAGGTTTCCGAAGGGAATCGACCACGACCAGCGGGGGGCTATGGCTCGACACGGTTCCCGGCGCCTGGCCTTCTTGCCAGGCGGTCAGCGCGGCCTCCAACGCCTGCTGGGCCGTCTCCGGCGCGGGGACATAGCGCTCGCAGGTGGTCCGGCCCGCACAACCGGCGCAGCCGAGCAGCAACAGCACCCAACCGGCGGTTTGAACCCGTGAGAGGAGGACCATGGTGTCACATCCCCGCACTGGTCTTGAACTCGTCCTCCCGATAGACCCAGAGCGGGTCGCGGCCGACGACGACATAACGGACCACCTGCTCGGCGGGCTGTCCCTTGAGGGCGAGGCGTACCGCAAAGTATGTCGGCCCCTCGCCCGGTTCCTCACCGACGATCTGGAACTTACCCAGTTTTTGACCGCGTTGCCAGCGGGCATCGACGACCCGAATGGCTGGCGAGCCGGCCGCAAGGTCATCCGGCGACTGGCCGTTCTGCCACGCCGTCAGCGCCGCTTCGAGCGCCTCGCGTGACTTGGTCTCCGAGGGGACATAACGATCGTAACCGCGGTGGCAGCCGAGGCTGCAAGCGCTGAGCCCACAGCAGGCTGTCAGGATGACAAAGCGAAGAATCCGATGAAGACACATGACAGTTTCTCCTCTTATTAATAATCGCCGAGTACCTCGCCACCGTTTCGAGAGCCCAGGGCACGCCACGTCGGCAGCGCGATGCCGTTGGAAATGAAACGAATTGAACCGTCGCAGAGCACCACGTTGACGCCGCCGGAATGATAACTCGAGGCCGGCACCTGCATGGCCATGTTGACCATGCTGCCGGGGAAACCCTGGCCGGCGCAGGTGGTCGTATTTGGGCCGGAGACGTGGTTGTACGTCGTGCAGCACATATCGCCCATCACCCAACTCCAGCCTTGCTTGCTGGTCAGCGGGGTCGCAGTGCGCGGATTGATGCTGGAGCATGTCTGGTACGTGGCATTAAGGCTGTTCTGGTTTGGGATGATGAACATGTCGGAGCGCGGATCGGGGCCGCCCTTGCCGCGGATCTTCTCGCTGAACAGGGCCGTGTTGGTGGTGCCGTCGGTGATGTCCGCGATGCGAACCTTGCTCAGGTAGTAGAAGATTCCGTTTGGCGTTTCATTGGGGGCGATGGTGCTCGGCTGTTGTTCGCTCAGGTCGCAGAGGAACTGGGTTCCCAGATTACCAAGATAGTTGTTCTGGCCGGGCCAGTCGCCGGGTTGCGGGGCGGGGTCGGAGGGACAGAGGAAACCGGGCACCACCGTCCGGCAGGGGATGGCATTGACCCGGCCGGGGTTCTGGTAAGCCGGCATGAAGTTGACGATGCCGCCCATGCCAGGCGTCTCGGGAGGGTAGTTGAAATTGATAGCCTTGTAGAGGTTGTCCTGCTCGATGTAGGGCAGCAGCAGTGCAAGGACCGACCAGCGTGCGTAGACCGGGGCGCCGGGCACCCTACCGCGGTAGTCCTGTGCCTTGCCCGTGGGGAACGACAAATTGACGTCGTGATAGTTATGAAGACCGAGGCCGATCTGCTTCAGGTTGTTCTGGCACTTCACGCGGCTGGCCGCCTCGCGGACTTTCTGCACCGCGGGCACCAGCAGACCAATGAGAATGGCAATGATGGCAATGACAACCAGCAGTTCGATGAGGGTAAAAGCGGACCTGCGAAGGACCATGACAGCGCCTCCGGACAAGGAAGAACGACCAGGGAAAATGAGCACATGCACAGATACGATGGCGGAACGACCCGCACGAGCGCCGCCAATTGGAGACCGAGAATTCAGCCTTTACACCCGCAAAGCTGTCTCAGCCCGGCGGCGCGGTCACTGGCCATGGGGCGTGGCCGGCGCGCAGGCGCCGGCGCAAAAGCCTCCTGTGGTCAGGACCGGGGTGCGGTCGAGATCGTCAGATAGGGATTAGCGCGGGGGATGGTAGATGCGCAGCGGGCGGTGGACCGGCGTACCCAAAGCCTCGTCGGGCAAACCGGCTAGGAGGTTCGCTTCTGTCAAGCGGGCGAGTAACGGCACACATCCCCACAGGTCGCACCGAACGGGCGCCGACACCACGGGGATGAGAGGGATCGGCTGAGAACGATTAGAGCAGAACGGGCCGGAGCAGGGGGTGTGATGGTGGGCGGGCGAAGGGTGCTCTGTTGCCGACACCGAAGCCGCCAACACGGGGTGGCCGCCTGGCACCTGGCCTACGGTGACATAGTCGCCGCAGCTTGCCCGGGCCGAGGGCGCAAGCATCGCCATGCCCAGGAGTGCAAGAATCACTCCCGCGCCGTGCCGCGCCATTTGCCAGCGGTAACGTGCTGCCATCGCCTTCCCGTCGTCCGCAAATCCCAGGGTCGAATCCAGAAGGACAGTCTCCTCCCCTGGTGCTTGACTTGTTGATCCTATCCCACCCGGGCAGAGGACGCAAGCAAAAAACCAGCCATTTGCGCGGCCAGCGGCCAGTCCGTCCGCGGACGGCTAATGGCTCCGGCAAGGTCAGGATTCGCGCTCGCTCCAGGGGAGCGCACCCGGTAACATCGGAAGGCGGTCCAACATCCTCGACACGTCCGCGGATAGGGAGTTTGCGATGACGAAGCCGGCACCCGCCCGGTTCGCCCTGGGATCCATCTGCCTGGCCGGCGGCGCGGTCGTCGCGGCCTTCCTGCTCGGCGCCTTTAGCCGCTTGCACGACCGGCCGGTGCCGGCCCGCGCACTCCATCTGCTCGATCCGCTCACTACCGAGGAGATCGACCAGGCAGCCCGCACGCTCCGGCGCGACAGGCAGCTGCCGTCGCACGTCCTCTTTCCCGCACTCTACCTGCACGAGCCGCCGAAGGAACAGGTCCTAGCCTGGCGACCCGGTCTGCCAATGCCGCGTGCAGCCTTCGCCGTCGTCTACGACCGGCTCGCCAACGAGACGCATGAGGCCGTCGTCGATCTCATCGCCGACCAGGTGGCAAGCTATCGGCTCGTGCCAGGCGTGCAGCCGCGTACCCTCTTCGATGAGTACGAGGCGACCACCAACTTTGTCCGGGCCGATCCGCGGGTACAAGCCGCCCTGGAGAAGCGCGGCCTGACCGATGTGCAACAGGTGGAAGTGGACCTGTGGGGACACGATTCGCAGCCCGAGCCAGGCCAACCGGAAAACGCCCGCCTTGGTTGGGCCGTCTGTTACGACCTGCGCGGCGGCAACGGCTACGCGCGCCCCATCGAGGGGCTGGAAGCCCTCGTCAACCTGAACACCCGGCAAGTGGTGCGCGTGGTCGATCGCGGCGTCATGCCACTGGCCGACAACCCGGACAACTTTTTTGAGCCGCGCCAGGTCGGTTTGCTCCGCGAACCGACCCAGCCGCTGGAAATCGTACAGCCGCACGGTCCGAGTTTCATGGTCCAGGGCCATGAGGTGCGCTGGCAAAACTGGACGTTTCGCTTCGCCAACCATCCGCGCGAAGGCCTGGTGCTGTACCAGGTACGGTACCGAGATCGAGACCGAGACCGCTCCATCTTGTACCGTGCCTCGCTGAGCGAACTGGTGGTACCCTATGGCGATCCAGGCGCCGGCTGGTCGTGGCGCGTGGCCTTCGACGAGGGGGAATGGGGGCTGGGCCTGATGGCCGTTCCGATGACACGCGGCAAGCAAGTGCCCGGGCATGCGTTGCTGTTTGACAGCGTGTTCGCCGGCGACCTGGGGAAGAGTTACGTCGTGCCGGCCAGCGCGGCGCTCTACGAGCGCGACGGCGGAGTCCTGTGGCAGCATTACACGGGCTTGCCGAAGGAGCGCCTCGAATGCCGCCGGTCACGCGAGTTGGTGTTGGCGAACGTCATCGTGGCGGGGAACTATGATTACACCCTGAACTGGATCTTTACACAGGATGGACAGATCCGGGCAGAGGTGGAGTTGTCCGGCGTCCTGCTGACGCGAGGCGTGGAGGCGCGGACCTGTCCGCGCTGTGGCGGGCAGGCGGAAGGTGAAGACCGTCACGGCACCCTCGTCGCGCCGAACATCGTTGCCACGAACCACCAGCACTTCTTCTGCTTCCGTCTCGACCTCGACGTGGACGGCACCGCGAACACGGTCAGCGAACTGAATGTCCGCCCGATCCCAAGGAAGGACGGCAAGGGGTTCGTGGTCGAGGAAACCGTGCTGGGCACGGAGCGCGAGGCGCAGCGCGATCTCGACCCGACGAGCCAGCGCTGCTGGAAAGTCTTCAATCCCGCGACCAAAACCGACCTGGGCCATTTCCCCGGTTACGTGCTCGAGCCGGGCCAAAACACGCCGGCGTACGCAGCGGCCGATTCCCCCCCGCGCCATCGCGCCGGATTCACGAATCACCATATCTGGGCGACGCGCTGTAAACCCGACGAGCAGTTCAGCGCGGGAGAGTATCCGAACCAGGCCAGCGGCAGTGAAGGCCTGCCGCGCTTCGTCGCCGATAACGAGAAACTGGTGGGCGAAGATGTGGTGCTGTGGTATACCTGCGGTGTGACGCATGTGGCGCGGCCGGAGGAGTGGCCGGTGATGCCGACGACGCGGACCGGGTTCCGCCTGGTGCCCCACGGCTTCTTCACGCGCAACCCGGCGCTGGACCTGCCGAGCCGCTGAATGCAATGCGGCGAAACCGCTGAAAAAAAGCTGGGCTTGCGCTATCCTGTCGGTTATACTTTCAGGCAGATTCGCGCCCGCCATCGGGCCCGCTCGCCAGGGGGCGGTCGGTCCCGCGCCTTCCTGGAAAGGTCATGCCATGCTGTCGATCCTTGGCCAACCGTTCCGCCTCTGCGACCGCGTCTCCCGGCGCTCCTTCCTTCACATTGGCGGCCTGGCGCTGGGTGGCTTGTCGTTGCCGCAGATCTTGCGCGCCGAGGCGGAGGCCGGCACCAGCCAATCGCACAAGGCCATCATCATGATCTTCCTGTCCGGCGGCCCCCCGCACCAGGACATGGTCGATCTCAAACCGAACGCGCCTGCCGAGATCCGCGGCGAGTTCAAGCCGATCCCCACGAAGGTTCCCGGAATCGAGATTTGCGAACTGCTGCCGCGCCTAGCGACGATGACCGACAAGGTGGCGATCGTGCGCTCCATCGTCGGCTCCGAGGGCCAGCATGCGGCCTTCCAGTGCATGACTGGCCATTCGCATCAGCGCCAGCCGCAGGGCGGCTGGCCGTCACTGGGGTCCGCCGTTTCCAAACTGCGAGGGCCGAGGCATCCTGCGGTCCCACCTTTCGTGGGCCTGTCGCCGAAGATGAAAACCAGCACGTGGGCCGACCCCGGTCAACCGGGCTTTCTTGGCTTGGCCCATGCGCCGTTCCTCCCCAATGCCGAGGGGCTCGGCGACATGGTCCTCAAGGGCGTGGGCCTCGATCAGCTTGGCGACCGCAAGGCGCTGCTGGGAAGCTTCGACAACCTCCGCCGCGACATCGACGTCTCGGGCTCGCTCCAGGGCGCCGACACATTCACGAAGCAAGCGCTGAACATTCTGACGTCGAGCCGGTTGGCGGAGGCGCTCGACCTGAATCGGGAGGACCCGCGGGTGCGCGACCGCTACGGGCGCGGCTCGCCCGACCCGGCAGGCTACGGCGACGCTGGACCACTGCTCAACGACTACTTCCTTACGGCCCGCCGACTGGTCGAGGCGGGCGTCCGCTGTGTGACGCTGGCGTACGGCCGTTGGGACTGGCACGGCAAACCCTACGGCACCACGTTCGAGAACTCGCGCCATCACATGCCGATGCTCGACATCGGCCTGACCGCCTTGATCGAAGACCTGCATCAGCGCGGTCTGGACAAGGACGTGTCGGTCGTGGTTTGGGGCGAATTTGGCCGCACACCGAAGATCAATCCGCAGGGCGGCCGCGACCACTGGCCAGCGGTGTCGTGCGCCCTTCTCGCCGGCGGCGGCATGCGCACCGGCCAGATCATCGGCTCTACCGACCGCTTCGCCGACCACGCCAAGGATCGGCCGGTCCATTTCGCTGAGGTGTTCGCGACGCTGTATCAAAACATCGGCATCGACCCGCGCACCTCGACGGTGACCGACCTCTCCGGCCGGCCCCAGTACCTCGTCGAGAACAACGCCGAGGCGATCCGGGAACTCGTCTGAAATGTTTGGCCGCGACGCGCAGCAGAGCGCGCGATATTCGCGCTCCGCTGCGCGTCGCGGTTAAACGGAATCCGCAATGCCGCTAGCCTCCTTCGAACAACTCTTCCAGGATGCCGACGCGCGGCCGGAATCCGTACCCGTCGCCGTGGCGGGTGGCGCAGACCGCACAGTCCTTGAAGCGCTACGCGCAGCCTGCGACCACGGCTGGATCACCCCGGTCGTCGCCGGCCGCGCGACCGAGGTGCGCCAGGTAGCGGACGAGTGCGGGGTTGGGCTGCACGGTTTCACCTTTCTCGATACCGATGAACCGGCCGCGGGAGCCGTCGGCGCGGTGCGTTCCGGGTTGGCTCGTATCCTCATGAAAGGCCAGATTGCAACACCAGTTTTCATGAAGGCGGTGCTCGCTCCCGGCGGGGGGCTGCGCATCGGCCGGGTCATCTGCCAGGTCGTGCTGATGGAGGTCCGGCCGGCCGGGCGGCGCTTTCTGCTGGCCGATACAGGTATCAGCATTTATCCAACCCTGGATGAGAAGATTGACATCCTGCGTCATGTGGTTACCGTGGCTCACGCCCTGGGAGTGGCGCTGCCGCTCGTGGCGTTCATGGCGGCGACAGAGACGGCCACCAGCAAGATGCCGGATACGCTCGAGGCTGCGGAACTGCAGCGACGCAGCGAGGGCGGCCAGCTGAGCAATTGCCTTGTCCAGGGGCCGCTGTCCTTCGACCTCGCCTATGCGGCCGACGCTGCCGACAAGAAGCGCATTGGCGGCCCGGTCGTCGGCGCCGCGGACGCCATGATCTTCCCCAACCTCCTGGCCGCCAACCTGACGGTGAAGGCGATCATGTACACCGCCGACTGTCGCTTCGGCGGCGTCCTGTGCGGTGCCGCTTGCCCGGTGGTCTTCATGTCGCGGGCCGACAGCACGGCCACGCGCTTGCATTCGCTCGCCCTGGCCCTGAGAATGGCCGCTCGCCCGACAACCGGGAGTCGCTCCCATGAGCCGTGTGCTTGACCAGTATTGCCGCGCCTGCGACTACCTCGCCGGCGGCGTCTCCGCCTCGACGCGCGTCAATCGCGCCCTGGGCCATCCCCTGCTCATCGACCGGGCCGACGGCTGCCGAGTCTGGGACCTCGATGGTCGTGAATACATCGACCTCTGTTGCAGCCACGGAGCCACACTCCTTGGCCACGGCGATCCGCGCGTGCGCCGCGCGGTTGAGCAGGTCCTGGCCCGGGGAGCCGCCTGTTCCTACGAGAACGAACTGCAGACGGAACTGGCCCAGCTGCTTTGCCGAACGGTGCCTTGCTGCGAGCGCGTGCGCTTCACCGGCTCCGGCAGCGAGGCGACGATGCACTGCATCCGCCTGGCCCGCGCCTGCACCGGCCGGTCGAAACTGCTCAAGTTCGAGGGGAACTTCCACGGTTATCACGACCAGGTGATGTACGCCATCGGCACCCCCGCCGACCTCCTCGGCCCCGAGTCGGCGCCGACGGTTCATCCAGGTTCCTCCGGCCTGCCCGCCGGTCTCGACGCGAACCTCGTGATGGTGTCCTACAATCGGCCGGACCTCCTCGAGGAAGCGTTTCGCCAGCACGGTCACGAATTCGCCGCGGTCCTCTGCGAACCGATTTACTACAACGCCGGCTGCATTATCCCGACGCCGGAATTCATGGCCGCGCTGCGCCGGCTGACGAGCGACCATGGTGTGCTGCTGCTGTTCGACGAGGTGCTCAGCGCTTTCCGCATGGCTCCCGGCGGGGCGCAGGAGTACCTGGGCGTCACGCCGGACCTTTGCACCCTGGGTAAGGCGGTCGGCGGCGGCTTTCCCTTGAGCGTCTTCGGCGGTCGCAAGGAGTTCATGGATCGGCTCATGCCGACCGGCGACTGCCAGCACAGCGGCACTTACAACGGCCATCCGGTGCCGGTCGCCGCCGGCCTGGCCGCGGTGACGGCCTTTCGGCAGCCAGGTTTCTACGACCACATCAACGCCATCGCCGAGGGGCTCTATGGCGGTCTTAACGCCATCTTCGAACGGCACGGCGTCGCGGCCCGAGCACGGGGGTTGGGAGCGCGCTTCGGCATCTACTTCGGCGTCTCCGGCCCACTCCGCAACTACCGCGACGCGGTGCCGCACCAGCGCGAGCAGATGCTCCGTTTCGTGGCCGCGGCCATCGCTCACGGCGTTTACTTCCACGACTACGGCGGTGCTGCGTGTCATCACGGCTTCTGCGCCGCCACAACGCGGGCCGACGTGGAGGAGGCACTGGGCCGACTCGATGATGCGGTTCGAGAGATGACGTAGTGGAGGCACGCATGCGTATCGCCATCGGCCAGTTGTGGCAGGAAACGAACACCCTCAACCCGCTCCCCACGCTGCGCCGGCACTTCGAGGAATTCGGCGTCTCGCGCGGCGCCGAGATGATTGAGCACATGGCCGAGACAAACGAACTCGGCGGCTTCATCCAGGCGCTGCGGCGCTGGCCGGAGCGGCCGGAGATCGCCGGCCTGGTACGGCTGCCTGCCTGGCCGAGCGGCACGGCCACGCGGGAGACATTCGACTGGCTACGTCGAGAGTTGTTGGAGTCTCTACGACAGGCGCTGCCTGTGGATGCCGTCTTGCTGGCGCTGCACGGTGCGCTTGTCTCCGATGGCGAACCTGACGTCGAAGGCGCCATACTGGAAGCGGTGCGCACCGTCATCGGCCGGACGACGCCACTGGTGGCGACGCTCGACCTGCATGCGAACGTCACCGAGCGCATGGTCCGCTCCGCCGATGCCCTCGTGCTGTACCACACGGCCCCGCACGTGGACGTCTTCGAGACAGGTCAGCGCGGCGCGGCCGTGCTGTGGCGCATCCTCGTCGGGGGAGCGCGGCCGGTGACGGCTTTCCAGAAGCTTCCCCTTGTGCTGCCGGCCGAGCGCGCGAACACGCAGGACCCAAGCAGCGTCAGCTACGGCTACCGGCAGCGGTTGCAAGAGTTAGAGACGCGGCCGGACGTTCTCAGCGCCGGTCTGGCGACGGTCCAGCCGTGGCTCGACATCCCAGAGTTAGGGAGTGCCGTACTCGTTGTCACCGACAACGACGAAGACTTGGCCCGCGCCGAGTGTGTCCGCCTGGCAACCGACCTCTGGGAGCGACGGCGCAACTATCTGCCCGACCTGGTGCCGCTTGAGGACGCGGTCCGCGCAGCCCACGCCAATCCCGAGGGGTTGGTCGTTCTAAGCGATAGCGCCGATGCGACGACGTCCGGCGCGCCCGGCGACAGCACCTGGCTGCTGCGCGAGCTGGTGAAGTACGACTGGCCGCGGCCGGCGCTGGTGACGCTGGTGGCGCCGGAAGTGGTGGAGCAGGCACAGCAGCTGGGTATTGGCGCGGAGCGGGCCGGACCGCTGGGAGGGATACGCGACAATCGTTTCTCGAAACCCCTCCCGCTGACGACCCAGGTGGAACGCTTTTTCGATGCGCGTTTCGTTATGTCCGGGCATCTCGCCCGCAACATGCCGATCGACATGGGGCCGTCCGCCGTGTTACGGCACGGCAACGTCCATCTCATCGTGACGTCGCGCTCGGGGCCTCACTTCGCGCCGCAGCTGTTTCAGGCGGCGGGGCTAGACCCGTTTGCCGCAGGTGTGCTGGTGGCCAAGAGTCCCTGCGGCTTTCGCGCGGCCTACGAACAGCACGCAAGGCAAATCCTGGTGGTCCGCGCCGCTGGCTGCGCGCCGGCCGACTTCTGGCGGTACGAGTACCGTCACATCCCGCGGCCGCTGTGGCCCTGGGACGAGAGCGCGGCCTGGGCGCCGGTGAGTGTGAATCGCTAACCCGGAAACGGGATCACAGCCGCGACGTCAATCCGCGTTTGACGGCTTCGCCAACGTTGCTCTTGCCGAGATAGGCGTCCCAGATCGCCCTGGAAAAGCGCGGATTGGGGATCAGGATTTCCCTGGTTTCGTTCAGCCGACCCTGGAAGCCGACACCCGGAATGTGTGTAAGCAGTACGTGATCGCCGCGCTTGACCGCGGTCGCTTCGAGGAAGTTGGCGAGCTTGTTCAGCTCTGCGTCGTAGGCCGGCGCGGCATAGTTCATGCGCACGGCCTCGCGGAAAGCATTGGCCATCGTCTTGCCATCCAGGTCGCGCTCCATGACGAGATAGAGTTGTTTCGGAGCATCGACCGCGGCCAGGTCGTCGGCATTCTGCACCTTGACGCCCTGCTGCACGTAGCTGGCGACCGCGTAGACATTGAAGATCACTTTCTTGCGCATCGCGGTGCCAGTCAGCACGAGCCGGACGGTCTTGTCGCCGACCTTGCTGTCGAGCGTCGTTGGGTACTGCGTGTTGCTCCCGGGCACGCCAACGTTCTCCCCGGCGAGGACTGCGGCGCCGCACAGGGCGACGATGACCAGGGCCAGCGTTCTGCTTCGCACCATCTTCTGAGCACCTCCTGTGAGTGGACGGCCGCGCCGACCGGCCACGGCCGACACGAATTATGCAGTCATGACGGATGCCTCGTTTATTTTCAAGGCGAGGTTCGCCGCGCGCCCCATTCTACCGCATCGAGTTGCTCCGCGGCAGAGCAAGGTTGCCTCCCTGGCCCGCGGACGCGCCATCACTAACCTGAGAGAATCTGACGCGCATCGCTGACCCTGGTTGAAGGAGACGCGGCGTGACCCTGTTGCTGGTGTGCATCTCCCTGGGCGTTCTCTTTCTGGCCTACAGCAATGGGGCCAACGACAATTTCAAAGGCGTTGCCACCCTGTTCGGCAGTGGGATCACGAGCTACCGCACGGCGCTCGTTTGGGCCACGGTCACGACCCTGGCGGGCTCACTCCTGGCGCTGCTGTTCGCGCAGGGGCTCGTCGCGACGTTCAGCGGCAAGGGCCTCGTCCCGGACGCCGTCGCCGCCGAGCCGGCCTTCCTCCTCGCCGTCAGTCTGGCCGCCGCCTGTACCGTCCTCCTGGCCACATTCCTCGGCATGCCGGTCTCGACGACCCACGCGCTGACCGGGGCGCTGGTCGGCGCCGGGCTGGTGGCCGCGGCCGGGGACGTCCGCTGGTCCTTGCTCGGCAAGTCGATCCTCGCGCCCCTGCTCTTCAGTCCGATCGCAGCCGTGGTGCTCACGATCGTCTCCTATCGCCTATTCCGCTGGGGCCGGCGCGCTGCCGGCATCACCAGCCAAACCTGCGTCTGTATCGGCAGCAGGTACGAAGGGGTCAAGGTGCAGTCCGACGGCACGCTGCTCCAGGTACGGACCGGGGCGCTGCTGCAGGTGGGCGAGGTGAGCGAGTGCGTGGAACGCTACCAGGGGCGAATGCTTGGAGTGGAGGCGGCGCCGGTGCTCGATGGGCTGCACTATCTGAGCGCCGGCGCGGTCGGCTTCGCGCGCGGCCTCAACGACACGCCGAAGATCGTCGCTCTCTTGCTGGCCGCCGAAGCCCTGGTACCCAGCGTGGGGCTGGTCCTGGTGGCCGTGGTCATGGCTCTGGGCGGCGTCCTGAATGCCCGCCGGGTTGCCGAGACGATGAGCCGGCGCATTACGCGGATGACACCCGGGCAAGGTTTCACCGCCAATCTCATCACTTCTGTCCTCGTGACCGCAGCCAGCCGGTGGGGCCTGCCGGTGTCCACCACGCACGTCGCGGTCGGTTCTCTCTTCGGCATCGGCGCCGTCAACGGCACGGCATTTGCTCGAATCGTGCTCTCCATCCTGTCGGCCTGGGTGACCACGCTTCCCCTGGCTGGACTGCTGGGGAGCTTGTCGTACTTGCTGCTGCGGGCAGCCTCCATCAACGACTAAGACAGTCCGTTTCACGCAGGTTGCCCAAACCGCCGGAATGGGTTGCAATTACCGAAAGAGGCTGATATACCAGGAGGACGAAGAGGCTTGCGGACTTACCAGTCTGCCTCGTCAAGGCATCAGAGCCTCATTACACCGTGCGGGTTACAGCCAAGATTGGCTCTTCTGTTTTCAGTGAGGAGGACGATTCGATGTACCAGCTTCTGCGAAATCTCTTCGGTTGGGGTGCGAAGCGGACCACGGGTCAGCCGAGCAAGGCGAGGCCGACGGCCTGGCCGGCCCTGGAAATGTTGGAAGACCGCACCGTGCCTTCCGTGATGAAGCCTCACGGGATCGTACACCATCACCTTCCCATCTCCGGCGCCGGGCATCACCATGCCGGTGGCGTGACACGTCTTATCAAGGCCGATAGCGTGTCGAACAACGGCGGAACGACCAGCAGCGGTTCAAGCAGCGGTTCAAGCAGTGGTTCGAGTAGTGGTTCAAGCAGTGGCTCGAGCAGCGGCTCGAACTCTGTGGCGACCACGACCACGACCCCGACGACGACCACGACCCCCGGTGGGACGGGTGGTACCGGCGCCGCGGGCCGCCGCCAGCCGCATCCGGTTCATCCGGTCCATCCGGTCCATCCGGTCCATCCGGTTCATCCGGTTCATCCGGTTCATCCGGCTCACCCCCATCATTAAGGGCTCCCGCGCTCCATGCGCCAGGGAAATGATCCGGAGCGCCGGCCCAAGCCGGCGCTCCGGGTCGAAAACCCGTTGCATCCGGCGGCAAATTCTGTAGCCTGGTAGGTATCGTGCGTCGTCCGGAGCCGGTCGGCGTGAACTACCTGCCCTCGTTCCTGGCTCACCGCTGGTTTCCGCTCCTCTGTCCCCCTTGGACAGCGTGGCCCAGAAACCCCAGACAACACGGACCGCCCACTGCCGTCCGCGGTACGGGGTTCCTCCATGGCCATGGTGTCCACCGTCCCCGAGCTATCCCTGCCGGCAATCGTTGCGAGAGCAAGCCGCTGCGCGGGCGCGTGGTCTGGCCGCCACTGCACCTGGTGAGGTGTTACGATGAGTTTTCACGACCGCGATACCTCGGAAGACCTGTTCGCCGATACGCGCATGTCGTTCGGCGATCACCTCGAAGACATGCGCTGGCATCTCGTTCGCGCCATCGTCGGCGCCAGTGTCATCCTCGTCATGGTGTTCGTCCTCGACGGCCTCGGCTACTACACCGGCCTGCCGATCGGCGCCGGCCTGCCCCTCATGCACTTTATCTCCAGGCCAGTCGAACGCGAACTGATGGCCTTCTACAAGCGACGCCTGGACGACGCCGAGAAAAAAATCAAGGAGGGCGATCCGCGCATAACGAATTTGAACAAACCGCAGGACGTGCTGGTCATGGTCAGCCCCAATGCGCTGCGCGAAATCATCGGACTGCCTCGACAGGAGGACCATCCAGAAGAGGAGATGGCCGAGTTGCACATGAAAGTACGGCCCTTTGAACTAATCAGGGCCACCAGCGAGGCGGACCGAGAGATCCTGCGACCGCCGCTACTCTCGACGTTGAGCGTGACGGAAGGGTTCATGGTCTACATCAAGGTGTCCCTCGTGCTCGGCATCGTAATCGGCAGTCCGTGGATCTTTTTGCAGATCTGGTCGTTCGTCGCCGCCGGCCTGTATCCGCAGGAGAAGCACTGGGTCTATCTGTACGGCCCGTTCAGCCTGGTGCTGTTCGTGGCCGGCGTGATCCTGTGCGAGTTCATCGTCATGCCGGTGGCCGTTCATTACCTCCTCAGTTTTAACGAATGGATGGGGCTGGAGCCGGAACTGCGGCTGAACGAGTGGCTCAGTTTTGCGCTGATGACGCCCTTGGTGTTTGGCATCGCCTTCCAGACGCCGCTCGTGATGTTCTTCCTCCACAAGCTCGGCATCATGGAAGTGGCCAGTTTCCAGAAGAATCGCCGATACGCCATCATGATCCTTGCCGTGGCGGCCGCCTTCCTGGCGGCCTCGCCGGACTGGGTGAGCATGTGCTCCCTGCTGATCCCACTGGTAGGCCTGTACGAACTGGGCATCATCCTGTGTCGGCTGTCGCCGAGAACCGTCTTCAGCGACGTTCCGGACGGCGAAGAAATGGTGGAAGTATAAAAGAAAAGCCGCTTGCGGCCTGGCGGAAGGACCACCAGGCCGCAAGCGGCCGATTGCAGGAAGCAGTCTCGCTCAGGCCTTCACCTCGCCAGGGCCGGTACCAACCAGCTCGGGAGCACTGGGGCCGGTCGACTCGAACTGGAGCCGCTTGTCGCCCTCCACTTCCGCGACGCGGACCGTGATGGTATCCTTGCCGTTGAATGTGCCCTTCAGCAACTCTTCCGACAGCGGGTCCTCCAGCAGGTGCTCGATCGTCCGGCGTAATGGCCGGGCACCGAATTCCAGGTTCGAGCCGCGGTCGATCAGCAGTTCCTTGGCCTCGTCGGTGAGCACGAGCAGCAGGTGCTTCTCCTTCAGCCGTTTCCGCACCTTGTCCAGCTCGATCTCGATGATGTTCTTGAGATCGGCCCGATTCAGGGCACGGAAGACAATGATGTCGTCCACGCGATTGAGGAACTCCGGCCGGAAGTTCTTCTCCATTTCCTGCTTGAGGACTTCCTTCATCTTTTCGTAGTTCGTATCGTCGTCGCGCTTCTTGAAGCCGAACGGCTCTCGGCCGGTAATCTCCTGCGCGCCGATGTTCGTCGTCATGATGAGGATCGTGTTCTTGAAATCGACCACCCGGCCGACGTTATCGGTCAGGCGGCCTTCCTCCATGATCTGCAACAGCATGTTCCAGACGTCGGGATGGGCTTTCTCGATCTCGTCCAGCAGCACCACGCTGTAGGGCCGGCGGCGGATCTTCTCCGTGAGCTGGCCGCCCTCTTCGTAACCGATGTAACCCGGGGGCGCACCGATCAGGCGCGAGACATTGTGCTTCTCCATGTACTCGGACATGTCGATCTGCACCAGAGCGCTCTCGTCGCTGAACATGAAGTGCGCCAGCCGCTTGGCCAGCAGCGTCTTGCCGACGCCCGTGGGGCCGGCGAAGATGAAGCTGCCGATCGGCCGCTTCGGGTCCTTGAGACCGGCCCGGCTCTTGCGCACCGCCTTGGCGATGGCGCAAATGGCCTCGTGCTGGCTGATGACGTACTTGTGCAGTTCGTCTTCCATTCGCAGCAGACGGACCGTCTCGTCCGTGTCGATCCGCCTGAGGGGCACGCCGGTCATCTTGCTGACGACCTCGCGGATCACTTCCTCGTCCACGACGCCGTCGATTTCCTTGGCCTTGTCGCGCCACTCGCGGTTGATCTGTTCCTTCTTCTTCTTGAGCTTGTCGGCCTGATCGCGCAGGTGAGCGGCCTTTTCGAAGTCCTGCTCGGCGACGGCGGCTTCCTTTTCCTGGTTCAGTTGCTCAACCTGGGAGTCGAGGTCCTTGAGGTCCGGGGGCCGGGTCATGGCCTTGAGGCGCACACGGGCGCCGGATTCGTCGATGACATCGATGGCCTTGTCGGGCAGGCAGCGGCCGCTGATATAGCGGTCGGACAGGTCCACAGCGGCCTGCAGCGCCTCGTCCTTAATCTGGACGCGGTGATGCGCCTCGTAGCGGTCGCGCAGGCCTCTGAGAATCTCGACCGTCTCGTCCTTGCTCGGCGGATTGACGATGATCTGCTGGAAACGGCGTTCCAGGGCGCCGTCCTTTTCGATGTACTTGCGGTACTCATCGAGGGTGGTGGCGCCGATGCACTGGATCTCGCCGCGGGCCAGCGCCGGTTTGAGCACGTTGGAGGCGTCAATGGCGCCCTCGGCGCCGCCGGCACCAACCAGTGTGTGCAGCTCGTCGATGAAGAGGATGGTGTTCTTGGCCCGGCGGACCTCATTCATCACGGCCTTGATGCGTTCCTCGAACTGGCCGCGATACTTGGTGCCGGCTACCATCATCGCCAGGTCGAGGACAACAATGCGGCGGTCGCGGAGCAGTTCTGGGACGTTGCTGTCCACGACCATCTGGGCCAGGCCTTCGACGATCGCGGTCTTGCCGACACCGGCTTCGCCGAGGAGGACGGGATTATTCTTGGTCCGGCGGCTGAGGACCTGGATGACGCGCTCGATCTCGTTCTGCCGGCCGATGACGGGATCCAGTTTACCCTGGCGAGCCAGTTCGGTCAGGTCGCGTCCGAAGCTATCGAGAGCAGGCGTCTTGGATTTGCCCTTGTTTGCCTGCCGTTCGCCGCCGCCGCTTTCTCCGGATTCCATGTTATGCCCCAGCAAATTAAGGACCTCTTCACGGACGTCTTCCAGCTTGAGACCGAGGTTCATGAGGACCTGGGCCGCAACGCCCTCCTGTTCGCGCAACAGGCCCAGCAACAGGTGTTCCGTTCCGACGTAATTGTGATTGAGGTTCCGCGCTTCTTCGATGGCATATTCGATGACCTTTTTGGCCCGAGGCGTTTGGGGCAGTTTGCCCATCGTCACCATGTCTGGCCCCGACTGCACGATCTTCTCCACCTCAAGGCGGATCTTGCGAAGATCGACATCCAGGTTCTTCAGGACGTTGGCGGCGACGCCGGAGCCTTCTTTTACCAGTCCCAGGAGGATATGCTCGGTGCCGATGTACTCGTGGTTGAAGCGCTGGGCCTCCTGGTTGGCCAGCTGCATCACCTTGCGAGCCCGGTCCGTAAAGCGTTCATACATTTCCTGCCGTCTCCGACTAACCCTGAGGAAGGTCCGCCAGTCGCCCACGGCCGCGGCTTCAGTAGGGGAGAGTCACGGTGTTGATCGGTTGCTGTCGCGCAGCCGGCCACCAGCCCCGCCCTGCCACCCATGGAGGGAGAGGCGCCAGGATGCTGGCCCCCGATGGCCGTGCTGGCTGCGACGTCGAGTCTCAGGGACCTTGCCGGGAAGAGGCGCTGCCGCATCCTGTGGCGAATCGGCTCCTCCCCCTTGGTTGATCAGAGCGTCCTGCTCTCAGGGACCCCAGTCCGGCTGCGCATGCAAACGTATCCAAGGTTGCTCGACCCTCTACGATTGTATTCGCCGAAAAGACACAAATCAAGCCAGGGGTCCGCCAGCCGCGCAGGCTGGCGGAACTGGGTAAACGCAGGGGTTTCCTGAAGGTCGATTCGGGTATCCGTCCAGTGGTCGGCCACGGCCGATCTGGGGGGGGGACCGGCGTCCCGCCGGTCTTGTGCTTCCTGACCGGCGGGGACGCCGGTCCCACCCTATCATGTCCCACCCCTGCCAAGTCCCACCCTATCATGTCCCACCCTGTCAGGCCTCACCCCTGTCAAGTCTCACCCTGTCAAAGGGAGGTGGACGGCCATCTAGTCAAGCGCGAGTGCGGGATGTTCACTTCCCTTGCTTGCCTTACTTGCCTTGCAGGCCAGTCTCAATTCATCGAAGTGCGGCAGCGTCTCGAACGGCTGCGCCAGCGATGTGATCGTTTCGCCAAGTTGCTGAATCTCTGCCTCGCGCAGCAGGCCCAGCTTCTTGCCGTAACCCAGCACCAGATAGGGGATGCGTTCCGGGTCAAGCTGCATGAGCCGGCAGCAAGTCGCGTCCACCGCAACCAGGTCGCTGCCCATGATAAGAGCGCCCAGGGGCTTGGCGGTGCCGTTGAGCGGTCCGTCACCCTCCATGCCAATGATACCATCGACGAGGGCCAGGTCGGGGGTCCGCGTCAGGGCAATGTCCACGATGCTGTTGTCGATGCCGCGCCAGTGCAGCTCGTTCTTCGGCCAACCATAGCAAATCCCCGGCAGGGTGCCAAAGAGGTTCTTCAGCGAGAGAGTTGCGACCGCCCAGTGGTGTGTCTTGAGCTTCGGCAGCGAGATGACGACGTCGGCGGTGGCGATCGTTCGCGCCAGGTAAAGGAACTCCAGCCCAGTCAGCCGGCCAAGGTTCGGCGTCTTGACCGGCTCATCGTGGTTCAGATCGACAAAAGGCACCTGATATTGCCGCAGCACGTCGCCCAGGCCGCTAGCGCTCACCAGGTATTCGACATTTCGCCAGTGTCCCGGTCCCTCGGCGACGATGACCTCGGCGGCGCCTTCCTTGCGGCACAACTCGATCGCCGCGGCAACGACCTGCGGGTTCGTGTTGATGACCTTGTCGCGGTGGTACTCGACAAGGTTTGGCTTGAGGACGACGCGCTTGCCGGCCAGCGGCACGCTGGAGCGGTAGTGCTCGTACTGCCGCTGCACAACGGCGGCCAGGTCGGCGTCGTAGCTCTCGGCGCGAGCAATGTGAACGCCCGTTTGCGCCGGCAACTGGCGCAGTCGGCCAACCGCTCCGACAGCGATGCCGCGGACCGCCGACTTGAAGCGCTCCAGCAGCGGTCGGCGCGGTGTGCCTAACCGTGTGCCGGCGGGCACTTCGCCGGGGCTGGCGCAGGCCCGGATGCGGAAGGGGTTATCGTTGGCCACGTCCAGGGCGAGGGCGGTGAGAGCGTCGCGCAGAGGGGCGGAACGCAGCCACGGCGTGGTGGCGCGCGTCTGGTACGCGGCCAGGATACGCTCTTCCAGCATCGGCAAACTGTCGTTCACCGGCGGCTGGTCGCGGTACAGATCGAGTGCCAGGCGGGCCCAGCAAAGGTGTTCCAGGTCCTCACCGTGCAGCGCCTGACGGAGCAGATAATGCACAGCGGCGGCGACGCGCGGCTCGTGGCCATGGCCTTGCAGGGCCAGCAGCATGAGCGCGGTCGGGCCGGGGATCGGTTCGGTGCCGCGGCCGAGGACGCGACGATTGCCGTAATTGATGCCGCCCTCGTCAAGGGCGCGGTCGAGCAGGAGACGCAATCCCTCCTCGACGCGCGGATGGTCTCCCAGCCCGGCGCGGCGCAGGGCGAGGCAGGCCCAGGCGGTCGGCTCGGCCCAGGAGAAGTTGCCTTCGGCCCAGGGCCAGCCGGTCAATTTCAGGTCGATGTCCTGCATCTCGGCCGCTTCCTTGGTGTCGTGCGCATGGCCGCGGAGGGCGAAGAGCGCGGCGACGCGCGGCCGCAGGTCCTCGGCTGGGTGGCCGAGGACGGTGCGCAGAAACAGCACAAGAGAGGTCGGCCAGACCGCCTCCTGTCGCCCGCGCGTCAAGCGATAGGTGCCGTCTGAGACGGCGCAGCCGTGGACTGCTTCGAGGCCGCGGGCCATGGCGGATTGGAAGCGCTCCGGCTGCCGGGCCAGGGACAGCACGGCGAGACAGGTCGGCTCCAGGTGGAGGGCCTGGCCAGGAGCATAACCCCAGCCACCATCAGGCAGTTGTTGCGACGCCAGTGCCTCGAGGTGCGCGGAGAGGTCGAACATGGGGGAGATCCTCGATAACCAGTCGCTTGCGGCTTGCTGGAGGTCCGGCCGCAATGCCGCAAGTGTCTGGCTACTGCTGAAGTGTAATACACGTTCCCCTAGAATGCTCGGGGTAGGGAGGGAAGAACCGTGCGCGTGGCCCATTTCGACTGTTTCAGCGGCATCAGTGGCGACATGACCCTGGCGGCGCTTATCGACGTTGGCGTGGACGCCGAGGAGATCCGCGCCGGCATCGCCTCTCTTGGACTGCCGATCCAGGTGGAGGTGGAGAAGGGACGCAAGGGCGGTTTTGCTGCCACCTTTGTCCATATCCAGGCGCCGGAAGAACATACGCACCGCCATTTGCCCGACGTGGAAGCAATCCTGCGCCGCGGCAGCCTGACCGAAAGGCAGCGCGACCTGGCGCTGCGCATCTTCCGCCGCCTGGCGGAGGCGGAGGCGGCCGCGCACGGCATGCCGCTGGAGCGCGTCCACTTCCACGAGGTTGGCGCCCTCGATAGCATCGCCGACATCGTCGGCGTTGCCATCGGTCTCGACCTGCTCGGAGCGGAGCGCATCACGAGCCGTTCTGTGCCGACCGGTTGCGGAACAGTGCAGTGCGCCCACGGCCTGATGCCGATTCCGGCGCCCGGCACGGCGCAGTTGCTGAAGGGAGTGCCCCTGGCGCCGTCGTCTATTAAGGCGGAGCTGACAACACCGACTGGGGCGGCCATTCTGACGACGGTGGTGCAAGAATGGGTGGAGCAGCCCGTCATGACGATCGAGCGCATCGGCCATGGCGCGGGCCGGCGCGAACTGGACGAGCAGCCGAACTTGCTACGCCTCTTCGTTGGCACGGCCGCGATGTCGGCCGAAAGCGACCAGGTCTGGGTGCTGGAGACGAATCTGGATGACCTGCCGGCAGAGGTCATCGGCTACTGCTACGACCAGCTTCTGGCAGCGGGCGCGCTCGACGTCTACAGCACGCCGATCTTCATGAAGAAGAACCGGCCGGGGGTGTTGCTGAGTGTCCTGGCGGCGGAGGCCCAGTTGCCGGCTCTGGAGGAGATCCTGTTCCGCGAGACGACGACGTTCGGCATCCGCCGCTATCCAGTAAGCCGGCACAAGCTGCAGCGGCGCGCCTGCACGGTGACGACCCCCTGGGGCGAAGTGCAAGGTAAGCTCGGCTGGCTGGAGGGGCGCCCGCCCGTGTTTTCCCCGGAGTACGAGGATTGTGCCCGCGTGGCCCGGCAGCGGGGCGTCCCACTGCGCGAGGTGTACGCGCGAGCGCAGCAGGCGTATTCGGAGCGTAAGTAACCGCTACGCGTCGCGGTTCCTCGAGGCCCAGGTACCCACCGGTTGACACGCCCCGGAACGCTCGCGACAATGATCGTACCCTTACTCTTGCTCTGCCGTTCTGCTGTCCCCGGAGAGATTGTGCCATGTCGCTTGACGATTCAGTCGAAAACGTGTCGCCCTCGAAGGAATTGCCCGAAAGCATCGCGCTAACCGGCGAGGAAAAACAGTGGGGCATGTTCTGCCACCTGTCGGCCCTGCTTGGGCTGGCCATCGGCGGCTTTACGTTTGTAGGACCGCTCGTCTGCTGGCTGGTGAAGAAGGACACTTCCCGCTTCGTGGATTTTCACGGCAAGGAATCCTTGAACTTCCAGCTCAACATCCTCATTTATTACCTGGCAGCCATGGCGATCACCCTCGTCACCTGCGTCGCATTCCCTCTGCCGCTCGCCGTGTTGGTCTATGGCATCGTGATGCCGATCATTGCCGGACTGAAGGCTAACGAAGGAAAAGAGTATGAATATCCGGCTACGATTCGCATAATCAAGTAGCTATCCGTTCTTCGAGTGAGACCTGGGCCCATGCTGACCGCCAACCAGATACGCCAGCAGTTCATCGACTTCTTCGTCAAGAAGCACGGCCATACGGCGGTGCCCTCCTCGAGCGTTGTGCCGCTCGACGACCCGACGCTGATGTTCACGAACGCTGGCATGAATCAGTTCAAGGACGTCTTCCTGGGCGCCGGCACCCGGCCGTACAGGCGCGCGGTGGACAGCCAGAAGTGCATTCGCGTCAGCGGCAAGCACAACGATCTGGAAGAGGTCGGCCGCGACACGTATCACCACACTTTTTTCGAGATGCTCGGCAACTGGTCCTTCGGCGATTACTACAAGGCCGAGGCAATCCGCTGGGCCTGGGAACTGCTCACGAAGGAATGGGGCATCGACAAGTCGCGCCTGCATGCCACGGTCTTCGGCGGCGACAAGGAGTTCGGTCTGGAGGCGGACGACGATGCGCACCGCCTGTGGACGCAGGTGACGGACATCGACCCGGCGCATGTTCACCGCTTCGGCAAGAAGGACAACTTCTGGATGATGGGCGAGACGGGCCCGTGTGGACCGTGCAGCGAAATCCACATCGACCAGACGCCGGACAACAGCGGCGGTCCTCTGGTCAATGCCGGCGATCCGCGGGTGATGGAGATCTGGAATCTCGTCTTCATTCAGTACAATCGCGACGAAGCGGGCAAGCTGAAACCGCTGCCGGCGAGGCACGTCGACACCGGCATGGGGTTCGAGCGCATCACGGCGGTGCTCCTGGGCAAGGGGAGCAACTACGACACGGACGTCTTTAGTCCGATCCTCGACGCAATCGGCCTGTTGACCGGCAAGACGTACGGCGCGAAGCTCGACGACCTGACTGATATTGCGTTTCGAGTGATTGCGGACCATTTGCGCATGCTGACGTTTTCGATCACGGACGGGGCGCTGCCTGGTAATAAGGGGCGCGGCTCGGTGCTGCGCAGCATCCTGCGGCGCGGAGTGCGGTTCGGGTGGCAGCAGTTCGAGCAGCGCGCGCCCTTCATGTACAAGCTGGTGCCCGTGTTGGTCGAGCACATGGGCAAGGCATACCCCGAGCTGACAGTTAACCCAGGCCGCGTCGCCGACATCATCAAGGGCGAGGAGTCGGACTTCCTGCGCACCATCGAGCGCGGCCTGTCCCTGTTTGAAGAGGCAGCCCGACGGGCGCAGCAGAACAGCGGCCGGATCAGGGGCAAGGACATATTCGACCTGTACACGACCTACGGCTTCCCGCCGGACTTGACCCGACAGATGGCGGGGGAGCGCAGCCTGACACTCGACGAAAAGGGCTATCAGGAACTCATGACGGAGCATGAGGAGAAGTCGCGCGGCCAGGCTACCACTGGCCAGGTGGCCCTCAACGTCAGCGGCGGTCTGCCGCCGACGGACGACCGGCCCAAGTGGTCCTGCCTGCGAAGTGAAGGCAAGGTGCTCGGTTGGATCGAGGCGAACGAGTACACCAAAACCGGCAAACTACCCGCTGGACAGGAAGTCGGTCTCATCCTCGACAAGACGTGCTTCTACGCCGAGGCGGGCGGCCAGGTCGGCGATACCGGCACCCTTGTCACGCCGACCGGCGTGTTTGAAGTGTCGCAGACTGTGAAGGTCGGCAACGCGGTTGCCCACGTCGGTGAAGTTGCGGAAGGCTGGTTCGAGGTCGGCCAGAAGGCGGAACTCAATGTCAATCCCGATCGTGACTTCACGCGCAAGAACCACACCGCGACACACCTTCTCCACTGGGCGCTGCGGACCGTCCTTGGCGATCGCGTCGAGCAGCGCGGCAGCAAGGTCAAGCCGAGCGAATTCACCTTTGACTTCGTGCACACCGGCCCCATGACCGATCAGCAAAAGGTGGAGGTCGAGCGCCTGGTCAACGAACGAGTCTACGCGGACCTGCCGGTGCAGTCGCGGGAGCTGGCAATTGCCGAGGCGAAGAAGTTACCCGGCGTGCGGGCGTTCTTCGGCGACAAGTACGGCGAAGTGGTGCGCGTGGTGGAGGTCGGCGATGGCTTCAGCCGCGAATTCTGCGGGGGCACGCACCTTGAGCACACCGGCCAGATCGGGTACTTCAAGATCGTCGGCGAGGAGCCGGTCGGCAAGGGCATCCGCCGGCTGACGTGCGTTACCGCCCGAGAGGCGGTGGCGGCGGTGCAGAAAGAAGATGCCATTCTCGCCGACCTGGCCGGGCGCTTCCGCTGCAAGCCGGAAGACGTGCCGGCGCGCGTCGAGGCGCTGCAGGAAGAGCTCAAGAAACTGCAGCAGCACCTGAAGAAAGGCGCCGTGGCCGACCTGCAAGGAGTCGCGGACAAGCTGTTCGAGGGCGCGGTCGAAATCCAGGGAGCGAAGGTCATCGTTGGCGAGATCCCCGCTGGTCCGGACGAACAGATTCGGCAGCAGGTGGACCGGCTGAAGCAGAAGGCCGGCTGCGGTGTCGTCGTCGTGGGCTGGGCCGACGACGGCAAGGTGGGGCTGATCGCCGCGGTGACGGAAGACCTGGTAAAGAAGGGCGTGCATGCCGGGAAACTGATCGGCGAGGTGGCCAAGGTCGTCGGCGGCGGCGGCGGCGGCAAACCGACCATGGCCCAGGCCGGCGGCAAGGAGCCGGCCAAGCTCGGCGAGGCGCTGCAACTGGCAAGGAAACGGGCCAGCGAGCAACTGAGCCAATAATCCCCTGCCAGCCCGCAGACCAAACAAGGACCTTTATTCCCAGTGCCTACGCTGCGGGCTGCAAACATGCACGACGCCTCGGTCCCTCCCCTGGAGCAGCCCACTCGGGTGCGCTATGGCGTCCTCCTCCTTCTCTGCGCGCTCTGCTTCGTCCTCTACATCGACCGCGTGTGCATCAGCAAGGCCGCGCCCTCGATCGAGCGCGACCTGGGACTCTCGCACAGCCTGATGAGTTACGTTCTCGGCGCCTTCACGGTGGCCTACGGTCTCTTCGAGGTGCCGACAGGCCACTGGGGCGACCGGCACGGCTCGCGCGGCGTCCTGCTGCGCATCGTCCTTTGGTGGTCCGCGTTCACCGCGCTGACCGGCTGCGTCTGGCCCTTTACTCTCGACAGTGGTTATCGCCTCGCGCTGCCGGGCGTTGCCGTCGAGGTGCCGTTGCTCCTCAACAGCTTCATGTTGCTGCTGCTCGTGCGTTTCCTCTTCGGCGCCGGCGAGGCGGGCGCGCTGCCAAACTCCGCGCGCATCCTGGCCCGCTGGTTTCCCATGACGGCGCGCGGCCCCGCCCAGGGGCTGCTTAACACGGCCATGCTCGTCGGCGGCGCCGCAACACCTGTGGTCGCCGCCTATCTCATTGCAGGCATCGGCTGGCGGGGCTCGTTTGTCCTTTTTGGCGTTCTTGGCCTGGTTTGGGCTGCCTGGTTCGCCCTCAGGTTCCGCGACGACCCGGCTCAGCATCCCGAAGTCAATGAGGCCGAGCGCCGCCTTATCGCCGAGATTGCCCCCTCTGGTTCGGCTGACCTTCATCCGCGCGTACCCTGGCGGCGCGTGCTGGCGTGTCCTAATGTCTGGCTGCTCGGCTGGATCATGACGTGTACCGCCTTCGCGGCTTACATGTATCTTTCGTGGTATCCGACCTACCTGGAGGACGGTCGCCACGTTGAGCCGATCCTGTCCGGCTGGCTGGCCAGTACCGTACTCGGCGGTGGAGCCGTTGGTTCGACTCTGGGTGGCTATCTGGCGGATTGGTTGGTGCGGCGGACGGGCGAGCGACGCTGGAGTCGCCGACTGATCGGCGCCGGCGGACTGTCCCTGGCGGGTACAACGCTGATGGCAAGCGTGTACTGCGACTCTGCCGTGGCAGCGGCGCTGCTGACCGCGTTGGCCTGCGGCGCCGCCGCGCTGACCTTGGCCACGTGGTGGTCGGCCGTGACCGAGATTAGCGGCCGGCACCTGGGAGCACTCTTCGGTCTGATGAATTCGATGGGCGTACCGGGCGCTCTGGGGGCGCAACTCTTCTTCGGTCACTTCGCCGATTGGCGGAAAGCGCACGGCTTCAGCGGCCGGGAGCAATGGGACCTCGGCTTCTACGTCTACGGAAGCGTGCTGTTCCTGGGCGCCGCAGCCTGGCTGTTCATCGACGCCACGAAATCCGCTGTTGAACCGCCTCCCAGGCCGCCGGCAAGCTAGCGCTCACCAGAGCAGCACCAATCCCGATACTTTCTGAACGCGCTGGTAGACCGCAAGGACCTGGTGCGCCGACTGCACGGTCGGCGTCAGCGTTACCGAGACGTGGCGCCCGCCAGGCGTCTCGCGCATCTGAAACGGCGGATCGACCTCCGCGGCCAATGCATCCCGGACGGCGGCAACCACCCGGGCGGCAAAACCGTCTGCGGAACTGCCGATTGCCTTGAACATGTACGGACCGGGGAACTGATGGGTCGATTCGAGTAATTCGACCGGCGGGAGTCCTGGCATGACGTTCTCCTTCTCCGCCCCAATCACGCGCGAGGATACTCTCTTGATTCTACAAACTCACAGCGTTCACGGGTGGGGCTAACGGGGAAAGCAGCGGGGCATTTATGTCACGGAGGACCGGAGCGGTTACGGGATGTAAGATGAGGGGCAGTCGGGCCGCTACGCGGCCGCAAGGATCCTGGTAACGCGGAGGAGTCGGACACGATGGCCGCGACGAAGCAACCCACCCTGCTCGGCGAGACACTGGCGGAGTTTGCCGGCACCCTGATCCTGATCGCTCTGGGCGATGGGGTCGTTGCCATGGTGGTATTGTTCGGCAAGGGTACGCCAGGCGAAGTGGTTCACGGCGGTTATACGAACATCACCCTGGGCTGGGGCCTGGCGGTCACCCTGGGGATCTGCGTCGCCGGACGTATCAGCGGCGCTCATCTCAATCCGGCAGTGACGCTCGCCCTGGCCGTATTCCGCGGCTTCTCCTGGCGCAAGGTGCTCGCCTACGTCGTCGCACAGCTGGCTGGAGCCTTCGTCGCGGCCGCCCTGGTCTACCTGAACTATCTGCCGGCCTTTCAGGAGTTCGACCCCGACCGGAGCAAGACGGCCAACGTCTTCACCACTTTCCCGACCTTTCCGGACACCTGGGCAGCGGGGTTGTTCGATCAGGTCGTCGGCACGGCGCTGCTCCTCGGCCTGATCTTTGCTCTGACCGATCCGCGCAACCAACCCGTACCACCGGGGCTGGTGCCGCTCCTGGTGGGGCTGGTTGTGGTGGCCATCGGTATCTCATGGGGTGGCATGCACGGCTACGCCATCAACCCGGCCCGCGACTTCGGACCGAGACTTTTTACCTGGGTGGCCGGTTTCCGCAACACCGGCTTCGCCAGCCACGCCTGGTGGGTCCCCATTGTCGGCCCACTGGTGGGAGGCCTGCTCGGGGCTGCTGCCTACGACGGGGTCATTCGTCCGTTCCTACCCGCCGAGGAGGCAGGCAAGGTTTGACAGGTGCCGCAAGCCGGCACCGGCCATTCGGTCTTTCCGGATCAGCTTCCGGTTGCCGCGAGCTTGCTCAGCTTGCTCAGAATGAACGCTCGGTGGTGGATTTCGTGCTCGATGAGGTGGAACAGCACGCCCCCCACCGTCTGCTCACACTGTCGGCCGTACTGGCACCGTTCCTTCAGCACGTCGTCGGCGTGGCCCTTCACGAAGGCGATCATCGCCGCGTGGGCCTCATCGAGGGCGGTGCGGATGGGGGCCAGATCGAGCGGCGGCTCCGCAGGTCGTTCCTCCGGCGCCAGCACGCCGGGCCGTTTCTGGATCCAGGCTAGCATCCACACCTCAGCAAAGGCCAGGTGCGCCAGGTTCTGCAGCAGCGACCAGGTACCGGCGTACACCGGATCGTTGAGTTGCGCGGCGTTTAGCTTGCCGCAGCGCTCGAGGATCTGCTGGCGTGCCTGCGTCATCTCGTCGAGCATCTTGAGGATGTCGCTGCGGGATTCCAGGGTCGGGTACATGCTTGGCTCCTCGGCAATCAACGGGCGACGTAGAAGAACATGGCGGATCGGTCGAACAGGGCGAACTCCGGCTGCGGCAACTCAGCCACGGGCGCCGTGAACGGCAGCAGGCGCAGTGCCTTGCCTTCCTGCAAGCGACGCAGGCCCTCGTGAAAGGCGCTGACCGAGAGTTCAGCGTGCTGCGCATGCAGCGAGGCAAACAACTCCGGCATGGGACAGTCGCTGGGCCCTCCACTCGCGCGGCGCCGGTCGAGATAGGCGACGGCATCGAGGCCCCACGGCACCGCTCTCGCCAGGCCGTCCGGCAAGACCGGCTTCTCCCTCTCCAGCTGCGCCAGTGCCTCGTCGATGCGCCGGCCCAGCGAGTCGAGTCGCTGGCCGTACTGCTTCGCTGCCTCCGTCAAACGATCGCCCAGCGCTTGCATGGTCTGACGAATCTCCGCCTGCCACGCCGGCAGCCCGGCGCGGGCGGAGTGCAGCGCGGCACGCAACTCTTGCAGGATGCGCGCCGGCGATTCATGCTCGTGGAGGAACTCGACGCCGCGCGGCGTCAGACGGACCCATTCCGTGGTCGTCTTGCCCTTCGTTTCGGTGCGGGCCACTTCGAGCAGGCCGTCGCGCAGGGCCTGTCCGGCCGCCTCGGCGTTGGCGCCCGTGCGGCCGGCGAACAGGCCGGCGAGCTTGCCACTGCGGAAGAGTCGCTGTTCGCCTGGCTCCAGCAGCGCCTGCTTGAGCGCCTGCAGAAGGGCTTCGTGGATCTTGTCGGCAGCCATGCAAATCCCCACAAAAGCCAGAGGGGTCAGGGGGGCAGGAGTCAGAGATCAGCCGGTTCCTGACCCGCGACCCCCTGACTCCCAACCCTGTGTTTCGGTGGTGATTTTCTAGCGAGGACTCGCACGCATGACCACTTCCGCATCCGCTCCGCGCCGCATTCTCAGCGGGGTGCAGCCCTCGGGCAAACTGCACCTTGGCAATTACTTCGGTGCCGTGCGCCAGCACATTGCCTTGCAGGACGAAGGCGAATGCTTCTACTTCATCGCCAACTACCACGCCCTGACGACCATACACGACGCAAAGACGCTGAGCGCGTATACCCACGACGTCGCCCTCGATTACCTCGCACTCGGCCTCGATCCGAGCCGGTCGATCTTCTACCGCCAGTCCGACGTGCCCGAGGTCACGGAACTGGCCTGGGTGCTGTCCACGGTGACGAACATGGGCCTGCTGGAGCGGGCGGTTTCGTACAAGGAGAAAACCGAAAAGGGCATCGAGGCCAGCGTCGGCCTGTTCACCTACCCGGTGCTGATGGCCGCCGACATCCTCATCGTTCGTTCGCATGTCGTGCCGGTGGGCAAGGACCAGGTGCAGCACATCGAGATGACGCAGGACATGGCCGGCAAGTTCAATCGCGCCTTTGGGAAGGAAATCTTCCCCGAGCCGACCTCCCGGTTAACGAAGGAGTCCAAGGTCCCCGGCACCGACGGACAGAAGATGAGCAAATCTTACGGCAACACGATCGAGATCTTCGCCGAGGGAAAACCGCTCAAACAGACGGTCATGAGCATAAAGACCGACAGCACGCCCATGGGCAGCCCGCTCGATCCGGAGCGCTGCAACGTCTTCTCGTTGTACAGTCTCTTCGCCACGGACGCAGAGCGCGACGAGCTGGCGAGCCGCTACCGAGCCGGCGCCCTCGGCTACGGTGATGCAAAGAAACAATTGCTGGCGAAGATCGACGCGCACTTCGGCCCTGCCCGCGAAAAGCGGCGCGACCTGGCGGCGCGGCCAGATTATGTTGAGGAGGTGCTGCGCGCGGGCGGCCTGAGGGCCCGGGCCGTGGCGCAAGAGACGATGGTGCTTGTGCGTGAGGCAACCGGCCTGCCGGTGGGCCCGGTTAGCTGATCCGTGTCTGAAGGCGGAAAGTTCAGTTCGAAATCGGTGCGCGAATCAAATACATCGCGGCTCGTACAATTCGTAAGGCGCCCAGCAGAGGCTGTAGGGGTGAAGGCATCTTTACCGTTCCCCTGTGTAAGTGCGGCACGCGCCGGGCCAATCCGAGCGCCGTCCCCACCGTCGTCGCTTGCGCGGGGCTCACCCCGGCTTTGCGAGCGACCAGCTCAACCAACTCGTTCATGTGCGGACTTCCGAATCGGGCGAAGAATGGGCGGAGTGGAACGTCGCACGCGCCACCGCGGCAGGCCGGCGTAGGTCGGCTAGAGCGCCTTTTGCTTCAGCAGGTCGCGAATCTCGACCAGCAACTCCTGATCCCGAGTCGGGGGTGGCGGGACTGCGGCCTCCTGCTTCTTCGACCTCATCACCCAGCCGAGGAACTTCACGATGAAGATGTACAGCGCCAGCGCCACGACCAGGAAGTTCACGATATCGCCGATGAACAGGCCGTAGGGGATTTCCTTGCCGTTGATGATCCAGTTCCAGCCGAGGTAGCCCTGGTCGCCGGGCATGATGACGCCGATCAGCGGCATGAGGAGGTTCTTGACGAGTGACTCGATGATCTTGCCGAAGGCCGCGCCGATGATCACGCCGACGGCCAGATCGATCACGTTCCCTTTGAAGGCGAAGTTCTTGAACTCGTCAAAGAGCGAGAACGCCTTCTTACCAGCGTCGAGCGAGGTCAACTGCTTCACGGGATTCATTGGAGTACCCTCCGGAACAGACGAACCGAGCCGTCCCCCACGGTCAGAATGAGCGTGCGAATACCCTCGACGAGCAATATCAGGTGCGCGACGTCCCGTACTCATCGATCAGACTGTTAGAGGCTGTTCCAAATGAGGGCGCATGTACAGTAT
>JRHI01000487.1_pt1 | contig 42763 bp, 47 predicted proteins | sample 215371 | NCBI WGS metagenome assembly JRHI01 (sample SAMN02929681, study PRJNA255918) | sediment metagenome | biome: cave system; feature: Ice Cave; material: Sediment; isolation source: sediment from deep within a dark volcanic ice cave with no known source of... ... | reverse complement strand
AGCTTAATTCACTGTCCGGAAAACCGGGACAAGCCCAGACCGTTCCTACACACTAGCGCAGCGGCCAGGCCACGACACCCTTAGGGACACGAGCGGAGCGGTCCCTCGCCGAATGTCGACTGCTGCCCGCTCTAATCTGGACAATCTGTGGTCGACCCGGTATATTCGGACCGAGACCTTCCCCCGTAGTGTCGACACTCCTGCCAGTGGCAGACGGAGATAGAATGGGATCGCTCGAACCTGAGAGTGCCATAGGGTCGTTCTGGATTCGCTCAGCCTGCGCGTCCTGCAGTTACCTCGCTACATGTTGCTTAGCGCGATCGCGGATTCGGGACGATCGGCGCGGGTCTAGGTCCGGTCCGATCACGAGCGCGATGTTGTTGGCTACAGCGCTGAGTGCCACTTCCGTCCTCTCAGCGTCGGCACGTATCGGACGCTCCAGACAGAGCGCATAGACGAATGGAGCAAACTCGATGAGTTCACGGTCATGGTTGATCACCGGCGGAACGCTCGTCTCTCCGGAGACCGGCGAGATCTTCGCCGACCTGCGCATCGACGATGGTCGTATCGCCGCCGTGGGGCTCAATCTCGATGCGAACGGCTCCCAGACCTTCGACGCGCGCGGAAAGCACGTGTTCCCCGGCTTCATCGATCCGCACGTTCATCTCGCGAACTTCAACGAGTTTGACCCTGATTGCGAGACCGAGACGGCCTCCGCCGCCGCCGGCGGCGTGACGACGATCGGAAATTTCATCAAAGCACTCCGGCACCGTCCGACGCTCGTGAGCTATCACGAGATCATGCCCGAGATCGTGGACTCGATCGACCGGCTCTCTTCTGTCGACATGTTCCTGCACTTCGTGATTGCGACGTACGAACAGGTCGACGAGATCGTTTCGTATGCTCAGAAAGGCGTGCGTTCATTCAAATTCTATCTTGGCTACAAGGGGAACGAGGCGGCTCTCAAACGCGGCGCGGTCGGCGTAGAGGACGGACTCGTCTACGCGGGGTTCCGCGAGATCGCCAAAGTTGGCGGCATCGGGATGCTCCATGCCGAGAACGAAGAGCTGGTCCACTTTTTCGAACGCGCGATCAAAAACAAGTCAAAAGCTACGTTCCTCGATTGGGCAAACAGCCGACCGAACATCACCGAAGAGGAAGCCGTTCGCCGCGGTTGCTTCTTCGGGATACGAGCTGGTGCGACGGTCTACGTGGTGCACACGAGCTCGAGAGAAGGCTTCGGCGCTGCGAACGAGCTGCGGAAAAGTGCGGAAAAGCCGATCTACATCGAGACGTGTCCCCACTATCTCATGTTGAACAAATTCCAGGGCAACGAGATGCGCGGCTCGACGGCGAAGATCATCCCGCCACTGCGGGAGCAAGAGAGCGTCGATGCGCTTTGGGAAGCGATCGCGGATGGCATCATCGATACGGTCGGTACCGACCACTGTGCGCTGCGCCCCGACCGCAAAGACGACGTCTGGGACGGCGATCCAGCGTTTCCCGGCATGGAGGTGATGCCGGTCCTGCTCGCGAGCGAAGCGCGTCGCCGCGGGGTTCCGTTAACGAGGGTAGCGCAAGTTGGCTCGTATAACGCGGCTCGCATCTTTGGGATCTACCCTCGCAAGGGAACGTTGCGAATCGGTGCCGACGCTGACATCGCGATCCTAGATCTCGAGCACGAAGGCGCGATTCGAGCGGCGACCCAGCATTCGATGAGCGGATTTACGCCCTACGAGGGGATGAAAGTACGCGCTGCCGTCGACGCGACGTTCTTGCGTGGCGAGCTGATCTGGCACGACGGCAAGTTGCTGGCGGCGAAACGAGGCAAGCTCGTAACGCCAGGTGAGTTGGAGCGCATACCGGAACTTGCGGGAGGCGGCAGCTCCAAGCCGTGAGCGTCGTCGCCCTCGACATCAGCGGGATTCACAAGAGCTACCTCGACCACGGCGGGGAGGTCGTCGCGCTCGACGACGTCAGCTTGTCGATCGCATCTGGCGAATTCATTTGTCTGCTAGGGCCGAGCGGCTGCGGGAAGACCACGCTCCTTAATTGCATTGCCGGCTTCGTGCGTCCCGACTCCGGGACGATACTCATGAGCGGAAAGTCGATTAGCGGACCGGGCTCGGATCGCGGCGTCGTCTTTCAAGAGCACGGTTTGCTTCCCTGGTATACGGTCACGCAGAACATCGGGCTCGGACCGGTGATCGCAAACATGCGGCGCGAGCAGATCGAGGAGGTGGTGCGCCGGTACGTGGCGCTCGTCGGGCTGAGCGGATTCGAACAGCGCTATCCGGCGCAGCTTTCCGGCGGCATGAAGCAGCGCGTCGGCATAGCTCGGGCACTCGCGAATCGACCCGATGCTCTGATGATGGACGAACCGTTCGGCGCACTGGATGCGCAGACGCGGCAAGAGATGCAGGAGGAGCTTCTCAAGATTTGGGAGGCCGAGCGAAAAACGATCGTCTTCGTGACGCACAGCATTCCGGAAGCGATCTTTCTCGCGGATCGGATCGTCGTGATGAGTCCGCGGCCGGGGCGCGTTCAGAAGATCGTCGCCGTCGATATGCCGCGCATGCGCGATCGAGCGAGCGAACCGTTCGTCACGTTGTATCGGAGGATCGAAGATCTCCTGCGGAGGCATCGCTGAGATGCTGAAGAGCATAGTCGCAGGTGAACCGCCGGGCGACTCGGAGGTCGACGTAACGTCGATTGGGACGGAGCGCCGGTCGCGTTCCAAGGCGAGCGCCATGAGATCCAGGCTCACGGCTTGTGTGTCGGTGACGCTCGTGATCGCCTTGTGGGAGGTCTTGAGCGCGACCGGACGCGTGAACGCGCTGCTTCTTCCTAGTCCGCTCGCGGTGCTGCAGGCCGGCATCCAACTGACACTGAACGGCACCTTACCGGTTGATGTCGTGGTCAGCATGGTGCGCGTGATCGCGGGTTTCTTCGCGGCGCTGTTGATCGCCGTCCCGTTGGGCGTGCTCATGGGCTTTTCGCGGACGGCTTCCGACAGCGTGAACCCGCTCGTCGAGATCGTCCGCCCCGTACCGCCGATTGCCATCATCCCGATGGCAATGCTGTGGTTTGGGATCGGAGAGAGTTCGAAGATCTTTCTGATCGCGTACGGCGCCTTCTTTCCGATTCTCTTGAACACGATCGGCGGATTCCGCGCGATCGATCCGGTGCACATCCGCGCGGTGCAATCGCTCGGTGCCAAGCGTTGGCAGGTCATCCGGCACGTGATCCTGCTCTCCGCCTTCCCGCACATCATCGTCGGCGCGCGGCTCGGGATGGCAATGGGCTTCATCGTGCTGGTTGCCGCAGAGCTCATCGCTGCCGATTCGGGGCTCGGTTTTCTCATTCAGGATGCTCGCCAGCATTTCATGACCGACCAGATTCTGGTCGGCATCATCGCTATCGGTGTCCTCGGGCTCTTATTGAACCAATCGTTGCTGTTTTTGGAGCGGCGAATCGTCCCTTGGCGATTCATCGCCGAGAAGTCTTAATTCCTTGATGCGAAACTGAAGGAGAAACGAATGATCACTCGGTTTGCGTTTGCTCTCGCGCTCATCGGCGCGGCCTCCGGCTCATGGACGAAAGCCGGAAGTGCCGCCGAGCCGCTCACGCTCTCGATCGGGACGTCGCGCGACCCAAACAATGGGGCGCTGCTCATTGTCGCCAAAGGGATGAACTACTTCAAGGATAATGGTCTCGACGTCACCCTGAAGTATTTTCCGTCGGCCGGTGATCTCGTGACCGCGATGGCGGCGGGGTCCCTGACGATCGGTGCGGGCGGAAGCGTGCCGACGACGACGCTGCGAGCTGGCGGTTACCCTGCGGTCGTTTTGGCGCAACAAGCCGATATTTCCGGTGCGCAGCAAATCGTCGTTCAAAAGGAGATCGCCGCTCCCAAAGACCTCGAGGGAAAGAAGGTCGGCGCAAACTTTGGGACGGTTTCTCAGATGCTCGCCGACGCAATGCTTGAGAAGTTTCGGATTCCGAGCGACAAGGTAATGCTCGTGAACCTCGACGCGGCCGACATGGTGACCGCGCTGTTGCGCGGCGACATCGCGGGCGCCGCGCTTTGGGAACCCTGGGCGTCGCAGGCGGTCAAGGGCGGCGCGCATAGGCTCGTAACGGGAACAACGTCATACGTACCGGGGCAGTCCGGTGCGATCGACCTGCTCGGCGACCACGGTCTTCTGATCGCACAACAAGCCTGGGTTGAGAAGAACCCTGCGATCGTCAAAGCAGTCCTCAAATCGCTCATCGAAGCGCAAAAGTTCATCGCCGGAAATCCCGACAAAGCTGCGGACGTCGTTGGAAACGAGCTGCAAATCCCAGGCGCGGACATGAAGGGTCTCATGTCGCGCAACAAATACTCGCTCGCGATCGATTCGAAACTCATACGGGACATGAACGCCGAATCGGAGTTTCTCCAAAAGAGTGGCAAACTCAAGAGTCCTGTCAAGGCGGCAGATTGGGTGTATCCTGCGCCGCTCAAGCAGCTCGCTCCGAACCTGGTCCCTTGGAAACCGTAGCACTTTCGTCCATAGAAAGGAATTAGCGATGCTCGTTGCCGGCGTACAAATGGCGTGCGATTCCGAAAAGTCCGCGAACCTCGATAAGGCCGAGAGGTATATCCGCAAGGCCGCGGCTAGCGGCGCTCGACTTGTGTGTTTGCAGGAACTCTTTGGTACCCGCTTCTTCCCTTCATCGGTCGATGCAGCAAACTTCGCATTGGCCGAAGGAGACGACGGTCCGACGATGACCTCGATGCGAGAGCTCGCCGGCTCTCTTGGAGTATGGATCTCGGCCGGCTTGTTTGAACGCGACCGCAGCGTTCCGGGCCGCCACTTCAACTCGGTCTTGGTCGTCTCGCCGCTGGGCGAGATCGTGGGACGATATCGCAAGATATTCGTGCCGCTCCGTCGACGGAATAATGAACGGTACTATTTCACACCCGGAAATCTCGGAGTGCCGGTTTTTCAGATCGAGGATCTGCGCGTCGGGTTCAACATCTGCTACGATCGGCACTTTCCCGAGTTGGCACGCATAGCGGCGTTGGAAGGCGCGCACCTGCTCGTCTTCCCCACCGCCGCGTTGGCCGACGTCGGCCGGGTGAACACGTGGTCGGCCGAGATGGTTTCGCGTGCCGGCGAAAACGTTTTCTTCGTCATGGGCGTCGGCCGGTCCGGGGTCGAGGATACGCGCAAGTACTCGGGCCAGTCGATGATCGTCGATCCTTGTGGGACAATCATTTCTTCGCTCGGCGTGGAAGAAGAGGGTCTCGTCCTAGCCGACGTCTCGGCCGCAGTCGTCGAGGAAGCACGCATCGACTACGCGCACTTGCGCGATCTGCGCGCGGACGTGTATCGTCGGCTGCTGGAGCTTACGGAGCCCGAGACAAATGCGGTGGTAGTGCCGTCGCAGCAGCGCGAAGGTGCACTCGTCTGAGCAACGATTTGGAGCTCCCGCTTAGCGGGATTCGCGTCCTTGACTTCACGCATGTGGTCGCGGGACCGTACGCTACGATGATGTTGGCCGATATGGGCGCCGAGGTCGTGAAAGTCGAGCGACCCGAAGGCGACGATTTGCGGAGGGTTCGGAAGTACGCGGGGCGAGCCGCCCACGACGAAGACTACTTCTACAGTTTAAACAGGTCAAAGCGAAGTATCGTCTTGGACTTGAAAACTGCGGCCAACCGGGAAACGGCGCATCGGCTCGCCGCTTTAGCGGACGTCGTCATTCAGAATTTCGCACCGGGGACGGCCGAGCGGCTCGGCATCGGTTCGGCTGATCTTTGCTCGCTCAATTCGAAGCTCGTCTACTGCGCGCTGTCCGGCTTCGGACAAACGGGGCCGCTGCGCAGTCAGCCTGCACTGGATCCGATCGTGCAGGCGCGCTCTGGCATCATGAGCGTTACCGGCGATCCCGATGGGTTGCCGACGCGCGTCGGCGCGCCCATCGGCGACGTCGTCGCCGGCATGTACGCGGCGTATGCGATCCTCGGCGGGGTGCTGCGCGTCCGACGTGGAGGGGAAGGTTGTTTTATCGACATCAGCCTTCTCGACACGCTGATCGCCGTGTTGGGACCGCGCATGGCCGAGGCCTTGCAGGCCAGCCGTAAGGCTGAGCGCGTCGGGAACGAAAATGCTATTCGCGCACCCGGCGGAATGTTCGAAGCAGGCGACGGCGAGTACGTCGTGTTCGAAGTTCAGCAGGAGTCGCACTGGGGACCGTTCTGTCGCGCGCTGAAACACAACGAATGGCACGCCGACCCGCGTTTCGCGACGATGGGGGCGCGGTTGGCGAACCGCGAGGCGCTCAACTCGGTCGTCGCTGAAGCCTTCAAGACGCGTCCCGCAGCGGCATGGCTGGAGCGCTTGGTTGCGGAGCGCGTGCCCGCGGCACCGGTTTACGATTACTTGCAGGCATTGGCAGACCCGCAAGTCGTCGCGCGGCAGCTCGTCGTTTCCGTCGAGCACCCGCGCTCGGGGACCGTTCGGCTCGTCGGCGCGCCCTGGAGGGGGACATTGCCGGTCAACCCAGCGCAGTCTCCCCCACTCTTAGGAGAGCACGCCGCCGACGTCTTGCGCGATTGGCTCGGTCGAGGCGAATTGAGCGTCGCCACCCAGCTGCGTAAAAACGAGGAGAGTAAAACCCAATGGAAGTGATCGACCTTTCGAGAACGCTGGGCGGTGCCGACCATCTTGCGGTTCCCGGCTTCGGTTTCCCAAGCGTCGACTATCAACTGATCCACACGCACGAGAGGCACGGCCGAACGAACGCGTCGATCAAGTTCAGCATCCACGAAGGGACCCACATCGATCCGCCCTATCATTTCATCAAGGACGGAGCGACGATCGACGAGATCCCACTGGAGACGCTGATCGCCCCTGGCTTCATTTTTCGGCTGAAGGAAGTGACGCCGGGGGAACCGATCTCGCTCGCGCAGGTCCTTGCGAGCGGAACGCCGCCCGACGATCTCACCGGATACATCGTAATCGTCGACAGCCGCTGGGGCGAGCGGGCCGGCAGCGGCGAGATTTACTATTCGCAGTCACCGTATTTGGGACAGGATCTTGCCGATTGGCTGGTCCGCAAGCGCGTGCGTGCGGTCGGCCTCGTGAACCCGCCCGATAAGGTCGAGCCGCCGCGGTTCGGCGACGCGCCGATTCATCGCACGCTCTTGGGCGCGGGCGTCTTGATCATCGAGAACTTGACGAACCTCGATGCGATCACGACGCTAGAATTCACGATCATCGCGCTCCCGCTAAAGATCGCTCGCGGCTGCGGGGGGCCTACTCGCGTCGTCGCGGTGCTCGACGGAGGCTTTCGGCGGTAGAGTGGATCTGTGCGCATCGAGCGCGAGCGAACTGTCGCTAGAAGTTCGCGAGCGGCGCATCTCGCCGGTCGAGATCGTCCGTGCGCATCTTAAACGGATCGCGGCGCGAAACGAGCTCCTGCGCGCATACGTGTTCGTCGACGAGGACGGCGCGCTCGATTCAGCGCGCGCGGCCGAAGCTGAGATTACGACAAGCGGTCAACGAACGCCGCTGCACGGGTTGCCGGTTGCGTTCAAAGACGTATTTGATGTGGCAGGGATGCCGACGACCGCGGCCTCGCGCCTTCTCCTCCGGAACCTTGCACGGTCGGACAGCACGGTCGCGGCGCGGCTTCGGCAAGCCGGTACAGTAGTGCTCGGTAAGTTGAATACGTTCGAATTTGCAGCCGGCGGCCAAGAGGTGTTCGGCGAGGCACGCAATCCGTGGAATCTTGCCTACGCGACAGGCGGATCAAGTACGGGTGCAGGCGCAGCGCTGGGTGCTCGTCTCACGCCGCTCGCGATTGGGAGCGACACCGGAGGCTCGGTCCGGATTCCGGCTTCCTTTTGTGGGGTCGTCGCGTTGCGCCCGACGCGCGGCCGCGTCGGGCGCGCGGGCACGGTCACGCTGAGCCAGACGCTCGATGAAGTCGGACCGATGACGCGAACCGTGCGCGATTGCGCGCTCTTGTTGCAGGCGATGGCCGGCGCGGCACCGGGCGATCCCAGCGCGCTCGAGGTGAGCGTTCCCGATTATGGTGCGGCGCTCGAGCGAAACCTGACCGGCGTCCGATTAGGCGTTCCGTCCCCTTTGTGGGGCGATTGCGATCCCGAGGTTGCACAGGCATTCGTAGTCGCGGTGCAGACTCTGGAAAGATTAGGCGCGCACGTCGAGAAAGTCTCGCTCCAGAGCGCCGAGTACGGGCTGGTAGCGTCTTGGGCGATCTCTTACAGCGAAGCGTTCGCGAGCCATCGCGAGGCGATGGAGAAACGGGGACGCGATTACACGCCCGCGTTCTTCAACAAAATCTCGGGCGCGGCGTGTCTTACCGCCGAAGAGTTGGAAATCGCAGCCAAGCTGTGCAAGACGATCGCCGCGGAGTTCGCCGAAGTGCTGCATGACCTCGACGCGATCGTCCTTCCGACGACGCCGTTTCCCGCATACCCGCTTGGTCATCAGCACCTGCAGGGCGACAACGGCGTCTATACCCGGCCGATCAGCTGCGCGGGGTTGCCCGCTCTCGCCGTACCGTGCGGCTTTACCCGGCGTGGAATGCCGGTCGGACTCCAAATCGTCGGTCGCCCGTGGGGTGAGGCCGCGCTGCTCGCGATCGGCAACGCATACCAGTGCGCGACGCCATGGCACGAAATGCAGCCGGCTCAAGCGGCGGTCCAGGGTGTCGTCGGGACCGCACGGCGGCCCGCCTCGGTACCGAGCCCGATCGACGAACATTGGGTGCGCAGGTACGCCGAGCTGAACGGTTTTCACTTCATCGAGGACGCCGACTGCGCTGCAATAGCGGCGTCGATCGGCCCAGTAAAAGCGATATTGGAAGGAATAAGGAGCAAATGTCTGCAGACAAAGCCCGCGTAGCCGAAGACCAGCACGGAAGGCGCGCGTCCTACGATGAGATCGAGGTAGGGAAAGTGCTCGGTGAGATCGACTGGGTCGTCACCGACGAGATGATCGATCTTCAATGTGAGATGGATATGGATTACGACGAATGGTATTTCATCGACTCACCATGGGGAGGGCGCATCGCTCCGCCGCAGATCCAATATCGCCCGCCACGTTGGCTGCTCTCACGGACCTACAATGTTCGCGGACTCTTCTACAAATGGGAGATGGAGAACGTGCGTCCGATCCTTCCGAACGTGACGCTTCACATCGTCTGCCGCATCGTCGACAAATACGTGAACAATGAGCGTGAGTTCGTGGTCTACGAGGCCGAAGCAGTCGATCCAAATGCAGAAGTCGTCTTTCGTACCCGGCGCACGCATGTTCTGGACTTTGTCGAGCGGACGGCCCCGCGCAACGCGAAGGGGATCGACTCCGGCATTAAAGTGGAGCGCGTATAATTAAGGCGCTTCTGACCTGCGACGTCGCCGTCGGAGACGAACTCCCGGTCGTTGCGCGTAAATTCCGGCTCGAGCACTTCGTTCGCGCCGACGAAAAGACGATTCACACTGACGTCGAGGCGGCGCGGCGCGAAGGGATGGAAGCGCCCGTCGCTATTGCGACGCATGTCGGCGGCTTGATCTTCCGCCAACTGCGCGAGTCCTTCGGACGCGGGTGGGTCGAGGGTGGAAAATGCGCCTTGACGTTTCGGCGTCCGGTCCAGGTGACGGACTTTTGCCAAGCGCAGGGTGTCGTGACCGGTCACGAGGAGACGCCCGCCGGGATACTCGTTCGCTGTGACGTGTGGATCGTCACTCAAACGGGTGAGAAGGTTGTCGTCGGCACCGCAACGTGCACGCTCAAGGTGGCGGCGTGAGGCGTATCGCGGGCGCGGGTCGCCCTTGGCCGTGCCGCTGCATTCGCTGGAGCGCCGTGGTGCGCTCGCGTGTGAGCGCGGTATAGTTTCAATGGAAGTTCGGCAAGGATCGGCCTGCGTATCTCCTGCCGGTTCGAGCTTCGGAAGCAAGATGAGAGATGTACTAAAAGACCAATGGCGTGATTTCGATCGAGGTTTATCCAAACAGCGTACTCGGCGGCGACCCTGCCATGTTTACTCGGCTACGATCGGATTCTTGGAAAGGCTCGGCTTCCCGGCGGGCTGCTTGACGTCGCCGTGCCGGTCGTCATGATCGAAAGCGTCGCTTACGCCTGGAAAGAGGATCAGGCGGTGTTTACCCCTTCGATGGGATTGGGAGAACCCGTGGAGTTTGGCACCAGCGCGGGTTCTTGACGGTCGTGTTTGTGAATCACGCCCTCGCATCGCAGGTACCACCCTCAACAAGAGTCCTCGGAGGTAATCGGACCACGACCACCATCGATTCCATGGTTTCGCCAGTCCGTCGGTGCCGACGCGGACAACGAGACCAACAATCTCGTTTTTGGGTCGACCGTCAACCCGTGGGATCCCCGATTGACGCCGGGCGGTTCGAGCGGCGGTGCAGCGGCTTCGGTCGCAGCCGCGATGGTTCCACTGGCGGTCGGTACCGACTCGGGTGGATCCATCCGCCAGCCTGCGGGCTTTATGGGAACCGTCGGGCTGAAACCGAGCATTGGCCGGATCCCGCGTGCGTACGGTTTCCCCGCTCTGGTCGCGGATTTTCAGGTGATCGGACTCATGGCCCGAACCGTCCGTGACGTGGAGATGCTCATTTCCGTGACGGCGGGACCCGACATACGTGATCGAGCCTCGCTCGCGTTTGCAAGGCATAAGATTAGAAAGCGATTCGAAGCTGCTCGCATGAAGATCGTCGTCGTCACGGAGTTCGCGGGTAATTCGGTTGCCCCCGAGATAGGGCATTCGATGGAGAGGGCGGCGGCTGTTTTTGCGGCGATGGGCCACGAAGTTCAACGTAGCGGCGAGATTTTCGAATTGGAGCCGCTTCGCGAGATGTGGAGAATCTTATCCGACGTCGGCACCGCGCGGGTCCTACAGTCTGCAGCGCAGCCGCTACCTGAGGTTGGCACGGTGGTCAAAGCAGCGGCGGCCCGAGGCGGCGAGGTCCCGGCTAGCGCGTACGTTGCCTCTTATTAAATGGTCCTCATTTTTCCTCAGTCTCGCGAATCAGGAGTTCGCGCGTGTCCTGCCGCGCGCCGACTTCGCGATCGTCGCGGTCCCGCTGACTGCGGAGACCTACGGTTTGATCCTTCGAAGCGAGCTGGACCTCATGAGCGCGACGTGGCGATCGTCGATTCCGCACCGATGGCCGGAGATTTATCGGGACAAGGAGCACCGCTCATCGTCGCGTTGTCTAACGGCGCACGCCGCAAGGAGCTGCGGATGATCAACTCCCGGGCAATGGCTCGGTTATCTAGCGAACGCCAGCGGTCAGGCGCACTTGCCGATATCGATCGCGGAAAAACCGAGCGCCGTCCTTCTCGGTTTTTGAAGGAGGCGTTCAGCACGGACATGCAAAGCGCGGTGCCGAGTGGGACAGAGGTGCCAATACCATCAGTACCCCTATGATTAGAAGGATGAGAGGTGCGCAATTCAAACGCGTACTACAATCTTTCCGAAGCTCTTATCCGACTCCATGTGGCGATGAGCCTCCGCGATCTCCTCGAACGGATATGTAGCGTCCACCACCGGGCGGAGCCTTCCTGAAGCGAACTGTGGCATCACTAAACGTTCAAAGCGGCGCGCCAGTAGGATTTTCTCCTCGAGCGGACGGGCACGCAGCGTAGTGCCGATCCAAGATGCACGCTTGCTCAGCATTGGCCCAAGATTGATTTCGCCGCGAACGCCGGCCAGCGAGCCGATCTGCACGATACAGCCGCCGACACGCAGTGCGGCAAGATTTCTCGCATACGTCGATACGCCAAGCAATTCCAGCACCACGTCGACGCCGGCGCCGCCCGTATGCAATCGCACCAGTTCTTCCCATGGTTCATCCAGCAGTGCCACGACCGTTCCGAATTCCCGTACACGCTCCAACTTTGCAGGAGTCCGCGACGTGCCGATCGCCACCCCGCCTGCCGCAGCGACGAGTTGTGCTGCAGCAGTGCCGACCCCGGAGCCGACCGCGTGTATTAGCGCCGAGCCACCGGGAGTAAATGATCCCTGCTCAAGGGCGTCCCATGCTGTCATGAATGCCTCGGGTATCGCGGCGGCGGCCTCGAACGCGATCTCGTCTGGAAGTCGAACCGTCGTACGTTCGTGAACACACAGCAGTTCTGCATAGGCACCCGCGCCGGTGATCCCGCAGACTCGGTCCCCTACCTTACGTTCTCTCGCCCGTTGGCCCAGCGATTCGATCTCCCCCACGAACTCAAGTCCGGGGATACGTGCGTCGATTGCGTCGGGGGGCGCAGGATAGAAGCCGCGTCGCTGGAGCACGTCGGCACGATTGATAGCGAAGGCGCGAACACGAATACGTACTTCTTCGCCTTGTGGCTCCGGAGCGGTGACGTCCTCGCTAACATGAAGGATGTCGGCTTCGCCCTTGCCTTCCAAAACTACAGCGCGCATTAAGCGGCCTCCGATGGAGTAGCGTTGTGAATGTTAGGACCTGACAGACAAAATGGGTGCCACTCAACTGGAGCGGTTCTGCTTAAACGCCGTAATGAGCTTCAAAGAGGCTCTAACGTGCGAGCGCATAGCCGACTCAGCTTTTGCTCTATCTCCGGAACTGTGCGCTCGGAGAATTGCGCTGTGATCTCTGACGGAGCGAGCCGTTCTGGGATCAAACGAAAGGTGTCATTCGCAGACGACGACCACACAGAACGAATGAGCCGACTCAGGAGAGGCGAGTCGGCAGCGTTATAAATCGCGAAATGAAACTTTTCGTTGAGTGCTGACAGAGCGCTTGCGTCGCGTGCCTTTGCCGCTGCAACGAATCCACGATGTAGATCACGGAGGGCGTCGACCACTGCTTGGTCTAGCTGGCGAGTCGCGATCCCCGTAGCGGCAGGCTCAAGGATTGAGCGAACAAGGTATACTTCCGACAGATCAGAGAGTCCCCGTTCAGCGACGCGAGCACCCCGGTGCGGAGACATATCCACCAGGCCCTCGTTTGCCAGCTCGATCAGCGCTTCGCGAACCGGCGTCATCGAAAGGCCTAAGTCTCTCGCGAGACGGGCCGCCGTCAGGTGTTCCCCCGAATCGTAGGTACCGTTAGACAGTCCCTGCCGGATAACTGAGGCCGCGTACTCCGACTTCGTACGGAATCTCGTCATACGTGAACCGCCCCCACCTCAATGCCAAGCCAATCGCGCAAAACGTCGGACTTATCCTCGCCAAGGATTGGCGGCGGCTCCAATGCCGGACTCGGAAGCGACGCTTTCCACGGCGGTCCGACAAGCTTGATCGCGCCCGACTTAGCGTGCTCGACTTCGACCACAAGCCGGCGTTCGGTAATGTGGGCGTTCGTTACGGCGTCGTAGTAATCGTTTACGGGAGCAAATGGCACACGCTCCGCGGCGAAACGGTCGTCCCACTCGGAAGAGACCTTCGTTGCAATGACAGAAGCGACAAGCTCATGCATCTCTTGACGATTCGTGACTCTCTGCGACAGTGTAGCGTAGCGTGGGTCGTCGATCCATTCGGGGTGACCGAGTGCTCGGCAAAGTCTTGGCCACTGCGACTGATCGTGAGACATTAAGGCGACATATTTTCCATCCGCCGCTTTGAACATCCCGGCAGGGACGCGCATGGGGTTCTCATTTCCCACACGCGCTGGTTGACGTCCGCCTTGAAGCGTCTCGCCCATCCGAGGACCGAGCGCCGCGATCATTGCTTCAAGCATGCTCACATCGATCGTTACTCCGATTCCGGTCCGACGCGCCTCCATTAGGGCACACACAATCGAATAAGCGGAAAACATTCCGGAAATCACATCGGCGAGTGGTGCACCGACTGCCATCGGTTCGCCGTCCGGGTCACCCGTGACACTCATCACACCGGAGTGTGCTTGGATGATTGAGTCCATGGCAAGCCGATCCCTCAATGGTCCTGACTGACCGAAGCCGGAGATCGCGCAATACACGATCTTCGGGTTGCGTGCTCGGATCGTTTCTGCGCCGATACCAAGCTTTTGCGCCGTCTTGGGGCCGAAGTTCTGAACCGCAATGTCAGCCTTCTCGATAAGTTGGTAGCACAGCTCGAGATCTTCGGCCTTGGAGAGATCTAGTGTTATGCTCTGTTTTCGCCGGTTGATCGCGTAAAAGTAATCCTCATGGTCCTCGCGACCCGGATAGCGCCCGATGTGACGTAAGTCGTCGCCGAGACCTGGGCGCTCGACCTTTACGACAGTAGCTCCCATATCTGCCAGCATCATCGTACAATAGGGACCGGCAATGACGTGTGTAAAGTCTAGCACGCGAACGCCTAATAGAGGAGGACGCGGTTTTTTATCGCCCATCAGCGCCCAGTCCACCGGGGGGGCCGCTTTTCTTTGAAGGCGAGAACGCCTTCCTTGGAATCGTCGCTCAGGAGCACACGATTGGCGATTCCGCGAGCCATGCTGATCCGCTCGTTTAGAGGCAGTCCCTGGGCCCGAACGGCAGCTTCTTTTATGCCTTGAACAGCGACGGGTGCGGCTTCAAGAATCTCGTGTACCCAACGGTGCGCCGTCTCGAGCAGTTCGCGGAGCGGGACCACCTCGTGAACGACGTGAAGCTCAAGCGCCTCCTTTGCGGTCATGGGAATCCCGCGCATAAGATACTTCAGTGCGACGGCGAGCGGCACTTCAATTGCGAACATAGTAGGCCCACTCACCGAGCTGATGCCACGCTTGACCTGCGGCCATCCAAACGTCGCGTGATCCGCTATAATGCGAATGTCAGCTCCTAGAGCCAGGCCGGCTCCTTGCGCCAGGCACGCGCCATTAATTGCAGCAATGATCGGCTTGTAAATATGCCGTTCGAACATGTAGAGTTCGTCGTTTGACATCACGAGCCCATCTTCATCAGGGAGTTTCTCCAGGAGATCCTTTCCGGAGCAGAACGCTTTGCCTTCCCCCGTTATGATGGCGATCCAGATGTCCGGATCATACTTTACCTGCCGAAACGCCTCTTGCACCTCTTTTCGCATCGCGCGGTTGAGCGCATTCATCTTGTCCGGACGATTAAGGGTGATCGTCGCGACGTGGCCTTTGATCTCAAAAATGGTCGCTTCGCGGCCCGCTTCCTGAAGCATCGCTTGTGTTTCCTTTTTAGATCATTTTGAAGGAATCAACGCATTAGTATGCGGATCTATATTCTATAAAATCAGTGCCCTTTTGTCAAAGGCCTGTGCGCGATGGCGCTGACTTGCGGCATACTGATTGGCAGTCCACGAGCGCACTTTAACCAACTTGACGGTATCCCTGGGAATGCCACCGCGTGCAAGCTTCGGCACCGTTCTCGATGTTTTCGCGCACCAGGTTGTCGATGCCAGTCGCAGTCGTTGACGGCACAGTCGGCCCCTTCGCTGGTCCGGCGCAGGTTCGTGGCCCGAGTCGAAGTCGCGGCGCGCAAACGCCAAACGACGTCAGATACTTCGGGCGCCGCTGGTCGGACTCACTGACCAATCCGGTGTGAACCGGCATGAACCAAACCCTTGATACTGCAGCATGATTCTAAGAGCAGCCAGAACAGATAATCGAGGATTGGCCGGCTCTCCTCTTCGGTCATTCCCACAAAACGGCTAGTCACCATCTGAGTGAACGTAGGTCTATGTGCCACTGCCTGCCGGTGTTGCGTGTTTCCGATGGTTTGCCGGCGATCTGGCGATTCGTAACCAACAGTATCTCCGGATATTCGGGATGGCGATATTCGTGCAATCGCTTCGTGTCGATCCAACTCTCCAAAGCGGCGGCCGAACGCGATATGAGCTTGCGGTGTGATGTTTTGGCGCGGAAACACCAACACTACGTGATCCAGCAACGCCCGATGTATTTCGTGAAAAGTCTGATCGCTCATTGAGTCCGCCAGATCGACTCCATCAACTCGAGCGCCCAATTGACGTTGCCCCGAACGGTACGCCGTTCATAGGGAGACAGTGGGAAGGGGGGGTTCTTGTGCACTTGCGAAGGCGTTTGGGGTCATTTGGCCGACTGATCGATGCGGCCGGCACTCGTTATAGTCGATCCGCCATCGCTCGACGGTTTCCCGAGCTTCGGCGATCGACGTGAAAACGTTGTCGTTCAGGCACTCGTCGCGAAACTTCCCATTGAAGCTCTCGACGAATGCAGTTTGCGTCGGTTTTCCAGCTGCAATGTAATGCAATTGTACTCGATGTTTTGCAGCCCACGCAAGCATTGCAAGACTTGTTAGTTCTGTCCCGTTGTCCATCACGACCGTTTTCGGCAATCCGCGCTCATCGACGATGCGATCCAGGACACACACGACTCGCGATCCGGTAATTGATGTGTCGACTTCCATTGCTAAAGCTTCTCGGGTGAAATCATCGACGACGTTTAAGGTCCGCAACCGGCGTGAATTCTGCAACGTGTCGTGTACGAAATCCAATGACCATCTCTCGTTTGGCACCGAGACAAGCGGCGGCGGCTCACCGCGGCCCAATGCTACCCGCCGTTTAAGCCGCTTGCGGACTTGCAAATTGGCCTCCGCGTAAACGCGATAGATCCGTTTGTGATTGGCTACGATACCATCGCGACGCAGCATTACGTCAAGCCGCCGATACCCAAAGCGCCGTCGCTCTGCTGCGAGCTCACGAAGGCGCCGCAACAGCGCCGCATCGTCAGTACGTCTGAGCACACGGCAAAAGGTCTTGCGATTGCAAATTGCGACGGCGCAGGCTTTGCGTTGGCTCAGCCCGATCTTCTCTATCACCGCCCGAGCAGCACGTCGCCGCTGCGCGGGCGTCAAAAGTTTCCCGAGGCGATCAGTTTCAGCGCGTCGATCTCGAGCGCAGAGTTGGCGAGCAACTTTTTGAGTCGACGGTTCTCGTCCTCAAGCCCTCGCATCTTCGCGACATCGCTGACCTCCATGCCGCCAAATTTAGCCTTCCATTGGACCGTCTTTGTCAATTTCATGCTGCTAGAGGCAGCGACTGAAGGTTGCGTTGCGCTTCCACGAGCTTGTAATAGATGACTGTAGCCAGTCGACGCTTGAGGCACCGGCGCGCCTCCTTGGGAGTCTTTCCCTCGGCGAGTTTTCGATCGTAGTACACGCGCCCGATGTGACCTTTTATCCGAATTTGCGATACGGCGATCTGATGAATCATCTTGTTGAGTTGTCGGTCTCCACCGCAATTGACACGAACCGTTTTGTTTTTCCCGCTAGAACAAGATACGGGGGCCGTGGCGCTGCGCATCGCGAAGGCATCGGCGTTACGGCAGTTGACCATGTTGCCAGCGTGCCCTATTAGGCCGGCAGAAATGACAATCCCGACACCAAACACGCCGAGTAGACCGCGGCCCGCGCGCTCTACCGTCGGCCTTATGATTTGTTCTATGCGGGCCATCGTGGCATTTAAGCTCGATGTCTCCTCGGCGGCAAAGCGAATTTCATCGACCAGGGCGTCGATCGCAGCGCTCTCTCCCTCGCAGCGCTCGGCAGCCATAATAGCTGCCTTCAAATCCCTTAGCTGTCTTTACGTTGACCGGCAGATCGTCGATCGAGAGCTGGTTAGCCGCGGCTTTTAGGCGGTTTATGGCCTCGGTACGACGGCCGGCCATGCGATCGCGCTGATCGTAGCGAATGCGCAGCGCTTGCTGATCCGCAATAACCTGAAAGCGCGGCAATCGCTGTCTTTCGCGAAGGACGGCCTCCGCGATCGCTCGAGCATCGCTTTCGTCCGATTTGTTTGGTTGGCTTGAAAAGTGGCGATGCCGTTTAGTGAATGCGCCGGGAACTTCGAAGATATAAGCGTCAACAGCGACGAGTGCGTCGGCGAAACCCCGACCATAGCTATGCGCCCCTTCAAGGCCCCAAATGCAAGCGCTGTACTTCTTGCTTCGTGCTATGGCTTCGACGTAGCCGGCCTCGTTCGCAGGGATCTCGAATTCTTCAAGGACCGTTCCAACACGATCAATAAACGCGAGGACGTGCGTATGCTTGTGGCAATCAACACCGGCGACAATCTTCATCATTTCTCCGCGAGGAGTTGCGGCATCGGCGATACTTTATTGAGTAAGCAGCGTTCGTCTTTCAAGCCAAGAGCCGCAGTAGAGAGCCATCCGCCGGCGTGTCAAGTGCAAGCCAACAGGGCCGTAAAATGTGGAGCCAAAACGGATGGCTCGGAAAGCCTAGCACATAAAGTAAAACGTCGCCGGGCTGATTCCGTGGTTACGGCAAAGGTCGGCCGTTTTCACCCCGGCCTCCGACTCTTTGAGGATGCCGACGATCTGTTGCTCGGTGAACCGAGATTTCTTCACGAGGGAGACTCCGATCGGGCTGTTTTGCCCGGGATTCTCTACCTACGATCGGGGTACTTTCACGGGGCAACGTCACCTGCAGCGACGACTTCGCAATCCGATCTTTATCTGTGAAATCTTTGATCGTCTTGACCTCGGGGTTGCGCGTATTGAGGTACCGCGGCATCGAGTTGAACGGGCTCAGGCCCTTCACCCCGAAGTTCCCCTGTGTTTTCGCCCAGACGAGCGGAGATGGCGGCAACCCGCCGGTAGCGACCTGCACCGAGCCCGAAAATAGAGCGTCGTTCAGCGCGGTACCGCTGGACATGGAGATGTACTGGACGGTGACATCACCCCAACCCCGCTGCCTTGGCGTATTTCTCCATGAGCTTGCGGTCCTCCATGACCATGATGGGGAGATAGGCGACGCTCGTGGCCCGGCCGATCGCGAGCTGATTTACTTCTGCTCTGCCCCGCGGTGCTTTGGCAACCCAGCGACAAGCAGCGTGCAAACAGTCACCTGTAACAGGTGCATTACTGCTCTCATAGTCCCCTTGCGCGAAAACGAACATAGTATTCTATATTTTGGGAATCCTGCCTGCCCACTAACCTATCCTCGGCCTTGGCCGGCGCCGTGATCCATGCCTCGGTAGCAATCCAAAGGCGAGCCCTGACTGCTCAAGGACATCCCTCAACTTTCGCCGCAGCCCTTAGCACAAACCACGCTTCTCAACGTCGCAAATTAGAAAGTGCACCTATGACTCAGTTCGCGTTGTTGCTTATGGATTACCAAAACGCGGTTTGTAAAGGTATCGCGGCTGCGGAGGTGAAGCGACGCGGTGTCCTGGGCGCCGCCCGCGGCTGTCTCGAGGCCGCGCGCTCTCGCAACGTTCCTGTGCTGCACGTACGCGTTGGGTTCGATCCTCAGCACTCACTCCGGACCAGCAAATCGAAACGCTTCGAGGGTTTTGAGGAGCGCGGCGCTATGATGTTGGGGTCGTCCGATAGCGAGTTTTGCGAGGAAGTTACGCCAATTCCCGGCGAGCCGGTAATCACGAAAGGCTGCGTGAACCCGTTCATTGGTACGGCGCTCATGGAGTTACTTATAGGCCGGCGGATCGGCGAGCTTTTTCTCGCCGGCGTTGCAACGAATTTTGTCGTGGAATCCGCTTTACGTCATGCTGCTGACTCTGGCTTCGCGACGAACGTTATCGAGGATTGCTGTGCTGCCATGAATGAGGCAATGCACGATTTCGCCATTAAAAACATCTTCCCGAGCTACGGCGAGGTCTGTGCGTCTCAAGACTTTGTCAACCGAATGAGGTGATGCGCGCGCAAACGACTCGATCGACGCTCATAACATTTACGGAGCGCTTCGCCGAGTCGGATCAGTGTCGGGCTCGAAGCAAGCCCGTCGGGAGCTAGGGATCGCGCCGACGAGTGTCAGCGCCACGACGATTGAACTCATGTATGGAATCATGCGGAGCATCGCTTAGTCGAGAGGAGCGCTACCGATCATGCAGGCCGCATAATATCCGATCACCACGGGCGGGCTGAGGCTTTCCCTCGATCCTCTGGCATCGAGCCTGCCCGGAGTCCTGGGAAGCGGTCTGAGAACGGGCACGCGCGATTCATAACAAGGACGCAATTGAGTATACCTAGGTGGATACGCCGGATTTCGGAACCTTCGGAAGCCGGATGCGTAAGCGTGCTCCCCCGTCAGGGGCGTTGTCAATGCCAATTTCGCCTCAGATCCTTTCAAGCATGAGGCGCGCTACGGCCAGACATATTCCCGAGCCTTGCACGCGTAAATTGGAGCCGCGCTTCGCAAACCCGAACACAACGTTGCGTTCAGGTAGAAGGTCTGCCGGGGCCATCATCATCGACAAGAATGTCTAAGGAAATGGTTAACCTGTTAACGCCGGGCCAAAGCTGACCCACTTTACCTAAGAATCGCCGGTTGAATTCTGACCCACCCTGTGCTTAGGCTTTACCGAAGGCAGGCTGATCCCCCGCCTTGCGCCGCTCTCGCAGTCTGTAGCTATCGCCGCTGATCATCGCTGCGTGGGCGTGATGCAGCAACCGATCGAGCATAGCTGCCGTCATCGCACGGGAAGACGATTGCCGGTAAATCCTACTCTGCGCAGATGCCGAGCTTTCCTCAACTGAGTAACGCAGAAATCGCGGCAATCGTCGATCATGAGCGCACGTCCTGGGGCAACAATGCCCGACGATCACTCCTGACGATGTCAAGCGAATTCGGTAATGGACCGCATTGTCTCAGTGGGTCGTTTGTTTGCCGTCGCTTCGTCCAATTGCAAGTGAACTCGTCGCTCATTGCAAGTTGACATCCTCTTCTTCGGAATAATGGCGATCCCGACGTCCACGGAGAGCGCGGCAAGACGGGCGTGTGCCACCGCGGCGTCGCCGCAAAACGGTCTCCCGTGCCGAGGCCGGCATAGGAACTAGTAGATGAGCGGGACGAAGCGGCTGACGCTCTCGGCGTACACGGCATAGTCGGAAAACCTCTCGCGCAAGAGCGCTTCCTCGACGCGCGATTTGCGATCCAGAACGAAGGTTAGGCAAAGCGACGCTGCAACGGCTCGGCGCTCGCGCGTCAGCGCGGACCAACCAGCAGCCCCAAGGAGCACGCCGGTGTAGATTGGATGGCGCATGACGGCGAAAGGGCCGGCGGTCGCAAGGCGCGCCATCGGCTTCGGCGCAGGAAACGGCGTGAGATCGCGCCCGAGGGCCCTCGCCGAAGCGAGGACCAGGCGGGTGCCCGCTGCAAACGCGGATCCGCCGAGCACGGCCAGCGCTGTCTCCCTTTTCCGTTTTGCCCTTCGCGACGATGGCCAAGCGAATACAGCAAGGAGGGCGAACTGAGCAACGACGTATCCGTTACGCAAGTGTGTGTCCCGCCATCAGCGTTGGCGCGTAATCGAAAACGAGCAAGCCGCTTTCTGTTCGCGCTGACAATCAATGCGCTTCTTTGGCCATCGAATTCCTACGACAGTTCCTGGTGTTCCAGCGTCGGTACTCGATCCTCGCGCGGCTTGGTCTGACGAAAGCGCATATGATGCGCAAACCCACAAACTTGCTAGCATATTTCCCGACAACTTCAAGGCCTATTAGGATGCCGCATCTCAAGACGTGCTCGATGTGAGACTTTTACCGTGAGTTGGGTCCGGTTGAGATGCGTTCGCTCGGTCTAGCCGAATTGCGCCTGCGTCGCTTGTATGAGCATGATCGCGTATTCCGCCTTCTGGGTGGCAACTCTTTAGACTGCGATATCGGAGCCAGCAATATTGTGGCGATCTTTGTTACGTCGTTGTAAGGAAGTCGGTTCTTTGATGTATTGCATAGCTTGATATTTAGGTGGAGGTCTTCCGAGGAATAATATTAACGGTGAAACGGAGTGGTCCTACGGATGCCGTTAAACTCTCTCGATCTGGAGTGCGCGAACGTCCGCCTTAACGCGTTGCGGCGGCGCTTAAATGATAATAAAGCGGTGAGCATTGGCAATATCCAACTCGAGATTCGGTCGTCAAACGAAATTCTTGATTCGATGCTGCATGTACTCGATAGAATCATCGCGACGGGAAAGCGCTGATACGGTCGTTGATGTGCGCCGTGGCGTGCCTCTTGCATAAGTGGAGAGCGAGTAGCTAGTGACGATGTACCGTCAATAGCTTACGGTACGTCTCGCGCTCGGCGTGAGCCAATTTTCGATAGATGGTATCTCCAGACTGGATAGCTTCGCCGACTCCAATCGGCGCGTGCGAAACTTTGGGTAGCGGGATCGTGTTCTTGCCACCAGAGGAGCCTTCGAATGAGAGTCGTCCAATTTGCCGCTGATGGCGTCGGCGATAAATCCTACTTGATCGTCGATGAAGCGCGGCGCTGCGCGGCCGTCGTCGACGCGCAGCGCGACGTGTGGGCGTATCTCGATGAAGCAGAGCGTCTGGGCGTGCGAATCACGCACGCATTCGATACGCACGTGCACAACGATTTCGTCTCGGGAAGTCGATCGCTTCACGAGCTTACCGATGCGACGATCGTGCAGGGGCAGGCAAGTTTCGGCTATCCGGTCCGACACGTTCGCGACGGAGAACGCATCGACGTGGGTGGTGCTTTCGCGATGCTGGCACTTCATACGCCAGGGCATACGTTTCAACACGTCAGCTACGCGCTCGAAGAAAATGGCAACGTCGTCGGACTCTTCACGGGTGGCAGCTTACTGATCGATACGATCGGGCGCACGGATCTCGTTTCGCCCGGGGCTACCGAAGAACTCGCCCGCGCGCAACGCGGGTCGCTCTTACGATTGCTCGATTTTCCGGGCGCGACCGAAATCTTCGCGACGCACGGTGCGGGTTCGTTTTGCTCCGCAGGTGATGCCCCCGATCGTAGTACGACTTCGATCTCACTTGAAAAAGCCGGAAATCGCGCCGCACAGATCGCGTTGACGCAGGACGAGGATGCGTTCGTGCGGTTCGCGCTTCACGGCTTAACGGAGTATCCCGCCTACTACGCGCACATGGCGTCGATAAATCTCGCAGGTGCCGCGCCACTCATAACGTTGCCGAAGCTCGAGCCGCTCGAGCCGCGCCGCGCCTTCGAATTACAACGGCAAGGCGCCGGACTCGTCGATAGCCGCGCGTCGCTCGATTTCGTCCAAGGCTTTCCACGCGGCGCGCGCTCGATGCCGCTTGGCGAATCGTTCGCGGGGTATGTCGGCATGGTCTTGCCGTTTGACGACGAGCTCGTTCTCGTGCTCGCGAGTGACGACGACTGGCGTCGGGCGCAGGGACAACTCGTTCGCATCGGATTCGATAGTGCGGCCGGCTACGTCGCTGGCGGATTTCCGGGATGGGCACGGGCGGATTTACCGGTCGATCGACTCTCGGCAATCACGATCGAACAATTGCACGATCTGCATAAGTCGAACGAAGCCGCAATCGTCGACGTACGCTTCGAACCCGAATGGCGCGCTGGCCATGTGCCGGGCGCGACGCATCTTCCGATCGGCATGTTGCCCGCACGCTTGGGCGACGTTCCGCAAACGAACGGGCAACGACTGGTCACGATGTGCGCGGGCGGCACGCGTGCGACGCTCGCCGCGAGCCTCCTCAAGCGCGTCGGCTACGATCCGTTGGTCGTTGCCAGCGGCGGATTCGGTGAATGGCGCCAACACGGCTGGCCGACGTCACGCGAGCACTGAGGCGTCGTTGCGAAGGAGGAGCGGTCGGAGCTACGGCCGCAGGCCATATGAAACCCCAAACGACGATTCTGCCAGATGGATCGTGTCGGTACCACCTCCCGCTAGGAGCGGCTCGCGGTTCCTGATAGCGAGTTCGGTAGTTCGCGCGTATAAGCGAAGGTAATATCGGCACGACGACTGATCGCCTGCGTGAGACCAAACGTAAGGTGATCGGTCTCAATTCTCAGTGCGAGGATGTTAAAGGTGACGTCGCGCGCACGAATTGGATTTTCGCCATGGTTGAATCCGATACGGAGCGTCGTGGAATTGAATGCGTGCCATTCAAGGCCGATACGTTCGATGGAAATGCTCTGCCAACCGAAACCCGGGCCACCCGATTCGCCGAGAGGAGCACGATTTTGACTGGAATTGCCAATGGACGCGACGTCTGCGTAATTGATGCGGCCATAGTCGGCAGCGAACGTGAGGGGGCCGTTCGGATTGATCGCAATTCCCAACGTATAATTCGCCGGGACGTCGAATGCGGCGTGCTCGGCAAAAAGGCCCTCATAAGCGGCGAACGGACTCATGCGGGTCCGATTCTTTTCTGTATGGTGACGGATTACGAGATCGACCTTTCGGCGTTCAGCGTAAATTCGTATGCGACTTATCGGTTCTTACGATGCCGTCGCATATTCGAGTGACCCTAAGGAATGTATTGTACCTTATGATACCAGTTATTTCGAGACGCGGAGCCTTGCAGGGAACAAGCCGTGTACATATCCGTCCGTGCCTGAGATACTAATTTTACGTCAGCCGACATACCTCTCATTCGAGGTTGCAAGCGGCAAACACAGAAAGAGCTCCATGCAAAACTTTACGCCCGTAACGGCGTTGATCGGCGGCCTCCTCATCGGCGTGGCGACGCTCGCGTATTTGGTCCTCACCGGACGCTACGCGGGTCTGAGCGGGATCGTTCGCAGCGTCGCCTTCGGCGATCCCGATCGCAAGATGGACGCGCTCTTCATCGCGGGCCTCATTCTTGCTGGATTCATTTGGTCGCGCATCGCTTCAGCCGGACCCTCATTCGTCGCAACGAGCCAGAATCTCGCACTCGTTGGCGTCGGCGGGGCGTTCGTCGGTTTTGGGACGACGCTCGGCCGAGGCTGCACGAGCGGTCACGGCGTGTGCGGACTGGGTCGCCTCTCGACGCGCTCGCTCGCGGCGGTACTCACGTTTATCGCGACCGGTATCGTGACCGTGTTCGCCGTCCGTCAAATCACGGGACACGCATGATGCCGAAATACGTGAGTGCCGTCGTGTGCGGCTTGATCTTCGGGCTGGGTCTCGCGGTGTCGCAGATGGCACTGCCAGTCAAAGTTCTCGGTTTCCTCGACGTCACCGGGAAGTGGGATCCAACTCTCCTCTTCGTTCTCGGTGGTGCGGTGGGGGTGACGGTGATCGGCTTTCGGTTCGTGCCACGCATGCGACGACCGCTGTTCGACGATGCCTTCGAGGCGCCACCGGTCGAGCGTATCGATCGTCGCCTTATTCTTGGCGCCGGCCTTTTCGGGATCGGTTGGGGACTTTCGGGTTACTGCCCGGGACCGGGGATCGTCTCGCTCGGACGGTTCGCTCCCGACGCGTTTCTCTTCGTATCCGCCTTTCTTGTCGGCTCGTGGTTTGCACGGAAGACCGTCTTACGCGAATCCACGGTGTCGAGCATCCGTTCCCGTCTCGTGCGCGAAGCGTGAGGCTCGCTCGTTGACCGTGACGGAAGTGGGCGACCTACGAGACGATCGGCGCGAGAATCGTATCCGAGATGGTCCGCGTCGAGGAAATGACGAGGTGCCCTGCAACGCGACCCGATGCGCCGGAAAGGGCGCGTTCCAGTCCATCGACGATGGTTAGGAGTTCGCGGGCTTTCGCATAGAAGATCGCGCCTGCCGCCGTTTTCTGCCAACGCCCGTGGACTCGTTCGAGCAACGGTGTCCCGGCCATTCGCGACAGAAGCGTCATTTGCGTCGACACTGCGGATTGCGCTATGAACAGCGAGCGCGCCGCCGCCGAAATATTGCCCAAGTCCGCGACGCGCACGAAGATCTCGAGCAGGGAGCAATCGAGGATATTCCGCATCGAGCCGAGTTTTCTTCAACGGTACCGCACTTCAGATAGACGCTTCACCTTTTGCGAACGTCGATTCGACGGGCGACGCTATTATGCTGTCCTCCGCGGTCCTGCCGGTGGTATTGAAGATAGTATCTGCTTAACGGCACCAGCCCCACTTTGCGAAGACCGCGGCGCCGGCGTCGGAAAGCACGAAATCGAAAATTGCCTTCGCCTGCGCTTTCGCAGAGGGCGCCCCCCGAGCACGGCCGCACCGAGTGCGGGTTCGGCCATGCGTACTTCGTGACGGTCGAGATACCGCGCCCGGCGAGATCGCGCACGTGCGCTTGCAGTCGCGCCACGGCCGGCGCATCGTACGCCGCTTCGACGATGCCGTCGAGGTGGAGGCGCGCATCGACCCCGCCGCAGGCGCGCACGTCGGCCACGAAGGCCGGATACAGCGCGAGTGAACGCTCTTAGACGATCCCGACAAGCGCAAGATGCTGCGCCGCGTGGCGCGGTTATGGGCCGTCGTGCTGCTGGCGAATATCGCCGGCGCGGCGCTCTTCGCGTTCACGACGGCTCATTCGTCGATGTTTTCGGGCGAAGTACGAGCTGCGTTCGCACAGATCGCCCGGGCGGCCGCGGCGTCATCGTTTGCTACGATCGTCGTGCGCGGCGTCGTCGCCGGGTGGCTCATTGCGCTCATGGTCTGGATGTTGCCGGGCGCGAGTGAATCGCGTTTGTGGGTCGTGCTCATCATCACGTACGTCGTCGGGTGGAGCGCACCAACGACGGCGAACGCACGTGGGCAATGTGGAAAACGGCAGTTCTCGGACTCCCGGCCGACGCGTTGCACCGGTACCTGCGTGACGCCGAGAAGTTCAGCGAACAAAAGGTCGCCACGTTCGTTAACGACGGCGGCGTCATCCAACCCGAGGATTGGGCGCCCAGCAGCGATGCGGCCGACGCGCTCAACCGCTTCTATGCTTGGAAGAAAGCGACGATGGATCTCAGTGAAGATCCGAAATACCAAGAAGTACGCGGCGCGGCGCTGCCTTCTCGCGAAGACGAGCGCTGATCAGCTCGCACGACCGAACTCGTCAAACTGCCCGCGCCAGCGATCGTTCGATCCATGCCGCGACTGCGAGCAACGCTGCGTCTTTACCGTTGCGTGCAAGTATCTGCACCCCGATCGGTAGGCCGCCCTCCGATCGCCCGATGGGGATGCTGATCGCCGGCAGTCCATAGAACGTCGCGGGCGCCTGCGGCCGGCCGTCGCCGGTCGAGGCGCGGTCTGGTGCGGTATCGGCGACCACCAACAGAACGGCATCGAAGGGCGCGAGCGCAGCTTCGACCGTCGAGCGCGTTTGATTTCGAAACGCGAGTGCGCGCGTGCGCGACGCCACGGGTTCGGACTCTCCGCGCTGCAATAAAGCCGCAAGCGCCGGGGGCAGGGCGGCGTTGCGCCACCGCTCGTGGACCGCAAAAGCTTCGACCGCGATCAACGGTTCGAGTAATGCAAAGGTCTCGAAGAATGGATTCGGCAGCTCGACAACATCGACGCGAGCACCGGCAGTCCGGCAGACATCCACGCACGCGTCCAGCGCGCTGCGCACGTCCGCACCGACGCCGTCCGCGAAGGCGTCAGCGGCAAACGCAAGCCGCGGCGCCGCCCCCAATGTGCGCGTTTCGATGCCGAACACGGTCGCGAAAGCCCTCGCGATGGAAACGTCTCGAGCGATTGCGCCGATGTGATCCACCGATGGCGCGAGCGCCGCAGCGCCGAAAACCGGCACGACGCCGAACGTCGGCTTGTAGCCGACGACGCCGCAATAGGCTGCCGGTCGCAGCGTCGACCCGATCGTCTGCGTCCCGAGCGCGAACGCGACGTGGCCGGCGCCGACGGCCGCCGCACTGCCGGCGCTGGAGCCGCCGGGCGTCGCGCCTGCGACGTGCGGATGCACGGTCGGCGCGGGATCGCGCCAAGCGAAGGCGGTCGTCTCCGTCTTGCCCACGGGAACGGCACCCGCAGCTCGCAACGCGGCGACACACCACGCGTCGGCGCGAGCGGGCTCCACATCGATCGAGATGCCGAGGCGAGTGGGCATACCGCGAACGTCGATGATATCTTTGACGCCGAAGGCAACGTTGGCGAGTGGTTCGCCCGGATGCGCGGTCGCCGTCGCACGCTCGTCCACGTATGCCCACGCGTGTAGCGAGGCATCTGCCAGTGCGATCGCCCGAACCGCGTCGCACATGAACTCGGCCTGCATCACTTCTTCAACGATCGCTTTGCGAACTCCACGTCCACCGCACCATCGAACGTCACCGTTCCCGGCTTGATATTTCCCACGGCAATTTGGAGGGCGAGCGCATTTTCGAAAGCCATCTTTTCGATTTGAGGCGACGTCGGATATACTTTTTCACGCAGCATGCGCTTGACGCCCGCCGTCACCACCTCAGGCGCAAGAGTCGGGAATTCGGTGAGCGCCACTTGCGTCGCGGCCGCCGCATCGCTATGGATGAAGCGGATCGCCTCGCCGAGTGCATCGACGAAAGCCTGCACGGTTTCCGGTTGCTTTTTCAAGGTGTCTTCGAGTGCGTCGATCGTCGAAAACGTGTAACCGCCCTGGGCCTGACGCGAGAACTCGGTGAGGATCCGGCAGCAACTCGCGATGGCATTCTCGATATACGGCTCGTATACCGCCGCGGCGTCGACCTTCCCGGCGGCGAGGGGTGCCACTTCCGTGCCCAGTAGCACCTCCGTCGTGGTCGCGGCGATTTTTCTCCTGGCGAGAAAATCTTGTAAGAGATACGAGCTCGTCGACGGCTTGATTGCGGTAGCGATATTCTTTCCCGTCAGGTCGGCAAAGGTTCTTATCGGTGAATCTTTGCGGACGATCAACCACACCGGAATCCCATTGACGACGACGGCGATGTTCGTGAGTTTCGCACCTTTGAGATTCGCGAGTACGGCCGTCATCGGATCTTGCAGCGAAAACATCGCGCTACCCGCAATGACGCTCGCGACGCCGTTCGCGCCACCACCCGCATCGACTTTCTTCACGTTGAGGCCGTGCTTCGCAAAGAAACCGCGGTCGATGCCGACGTAGAGCGGCAAGTAGAGCAGAGACTGAAACGCCTGCGCGACGACCACGGTCTGCGCGGGCTTCTGCTGCGCGGAGAGCGAGCCGCCGGACGATATCAGGAGAGCGAGAGCGGTGAGCGGGACGAGCGGTTTCATGAGCGACCTTTCAAGACGATGCGTTCGAGGTAGCCGACGCCTGCATACATGACCGCAGCAATCAGCGACAACACCAGAACGCCGAGCCACACGGTGTTAAGATCGAAAAGGTTTCCGGCGACGAAGATGGCGTGACCGAGGCCGTGCGACGAGGAGATGAATTCACCGACAACTGCACCGACGAGTGCGAACCCGACGTTGATGCGCATCGCCGAGAAGATCGACGGCAGCGCACTGGGAAAAAGCAGCAACCGGAACGTTGCGATGCGCGTCGCGCGGAACGAACGGAATAGGGTGATCAGATCGGCGTCGATTTCGCGCGTCGCCGCGGCTGCCGCGAGGAAAGCAACGACGAGCGTGGACACGAATGCGAGCACGATCTTGGAAGTGATATCGCTCCCGAGCCAGATGATGATGAGGGGGCCGAGCGCAATTTTCGGCACACCGTTAAACGCAACGGCAACGGGTTCGATCGTGCGCGAGGCGAGCGGCGAATACCAGATCGCGAGCCCGGCTGCGGTGCCCAACACCGTCCCGGCGATAAAACCGGAAAGCGTCTCGCCAAACGTGAGCGCGGTGTCGAGTTGCAGCGAACCGTCGCGTATCGTGCGCAGCATCGCTTGTGCGACTCCTAGCGGACTTCCGAAAAGCGAGCCGTTGATCCAGGCCCGCGTCGCCGCGATTTGCCAGACGAGCACGACGCCGATGGTGAGTGCGGCTTGAACGAGCATGACGGCGAGCGCGCCGTTGGGAAGCGTTCGACGGCTCGTGGCACGTTTTGCTGCAATCGCCGGGAACGCCATGCTTTTCATGCCGCCGCCTCCGTCGTAATTTCGAGATCGCCCCAGATCGCGGCATGATAGCCGCGGTACTCGGGCGCTTCACGCGAGTTGAGCGGCGTCCGGTCGCCTTCCGTCGTCATCGAGATGGAATGGATCGACTTCACCGAAGCCGGCCGGCCGCCCAAAACGACGACGCGATCCGAGACGGCGATCGCCTCCTCGATGTCGTGCGTCACGAGGATCACCGTGCAGCCGATGGCGGCGACGAGCCGGCGCAATTCGCACTCCAGCAGCAAGCGCGTTTGATAATCGAGCGCGGAGAACGGCTCGTCCAATAACACGACCCGCGGGTCGAGGATCAACGTCCGAATCAATGCGACGCGTTGCCGCATGCCGCCGGAAAGCGTCCGCGGATACGCGTTCTCGAAACCCCGCAGGCCGTACTGCTTGAGCATCTTCGCCGCCCTGTCGCGGGCGTCGCGCGCCGAGTTGCCGCGCAATTCCAAGCCGAGCGTTACGTTCTCGAGCGCCGTCCGCCACGGCAACAGCAGATCTTTTTGCAGCATGTACGCGACGTCGCGGTTGGGACCATCGACGACGACGTTGTCGAGGCGAACTTCCCCCGATACGGGGCTTGCGAGGCCCGCGATACAGTTAAAAAGCGTCGTCTTTCCGCTTCCGCTGGGCCCGACGATGCTCACGAACTCACCCGGTTCGATCGAAAACGAACATGTCTCGAGCACGCGATTTGGCGACCCATCGGGCAACAGAAAGGCATGCGAAAGCGAGCAAATCGATACAGCCGCGCCCAGTGAATTCACCCGCAGAGCGTACTACGAGGCGTCGGCGCGTCGCATTGTCCAATCGGTAAAGGCCTATGCGATCGTGCCTCCCCCGCTACGCAGGTATGCACCCGGATCCTTGTCGCCGACATCGATTCCACGCGCACCTTTATGTTCGGTGTGAAACTGCGAAAATCGAGCGCCGAGTTCGTTGCGAACGGACTCGGCAACGTGCCGGCGGAAGTCCGGAAGAGCGCCGCGTTCCTCTTCGGCCATGTGATCGCTGTTCTCATCGAGCGCGCGTTTCACGGCGGCCCACCACTTCTTATCACCGACCGCGCTTCGAGCAGCGTCCCGGACGGCATGGCGGATCGTGTTGTGATCCTTGATCGCGTCCTTGGTTTCGGGTTTTCCATCGGCGCCACGCTCGAGGAGTTCGTGATAGAAGATCTCTTCTTCCGCCGCTGCGTGAACTTCGAGCATGTCCGCCAGGCGTTGCCAACGAGCGCCTAACGCCTCTTTACCGTCCGCCGCGTCGAGAGCGAGAAATTGTCGCCGGAAACTCTCGTGATCGTTAAGGATCAATTCAGTGATGTCGGCCATGTGCATCTCCCCGCGGATCGTAACGTCGGTGACCGGTCGCTACGATGTCGTCGCGTTCTGCGGACACGAGCGGCGTTCTTGCCCAATCCCCGCGATCAATGGACAGCGAGTATGATACGAATAAGGAGCGGTACGGAAGGCCAAATCGTTCGGTGGCGTTGGCACCGACGTAAGGCGTGTACCTAGCCGGCGTCGCATATCGATTGAGCGCGAGCGGGACACCCTCGCCGAGATAGCCGCGAAGCGTCGCGCCTTGATTGAAGAGATTGTAGACGAAAGCCGTAACGGCTCCGTTTCGCGTGTTGACGCTCGCTCGCACATCGCTGTGAAACAACGATGCGGAAGTGCTGGCGCCTCAGGATTTCATAAGACGAGCGGGTTAGGCGCTCTGGTTCGATCGTCGAGTTCGATCGTCGAGCAGTACGCCATAAAAGGGAGCCCGTCCGCGCGCATCGACGAGACCATCGCGAAATGAGACCGAAAGGCGCCCCCGTTTCTATCGGCGTGCGAGCCGTTCATTTCTCACGACTATGCAATTACGGTTGAGTCAGGTCCGCCAGGACGACGTGGTCCGCGCCTGTCGGGTATTTTTAATCGACGCGTTGCGAGGAAGTTACAACCATTGCGACGGCGCATCGCACCCAAATCGCGCTGACTGGCATTCGGAGATGCGAAAGCATCAAGGGAGCCGGAGCGGCCTCGAAACGAAGCGCGTAGATCAGTGCGGCGGTGATCCCGACGCCGGCAACGGCGGTCCACACGAAGCGCTGCAAAAGAGCAAGCCAAGGCCTAGGCCAAGGAATGGWCGCGCTCTTGCGACAAGGCATTGGGTAATAAACCCGCACAATAGTCCGGCAAACCCTTGCGGTGGGGTCCGCCTCGCATCAGCGAAACCGCCCCTGGACGGGCCAATGACTGCTCTTTGCACCGACGCACGGCGTCGGGAGAGAGGATGCGCGCTTGACCCTCGCGATACCGGCGGACAACCTGTGGGCCTTTGCCGCCGTCTGGCTCGCCCTTGCGACCGCAGCAGCATTCCTCGCGCGACGCATTGGGCTGGCGGCCGCGCTTGTGGAGATCCTCCTCGGTGTGCTCGCCGGCAACCTGATCGGGCTGCGCTCCAACGCCTGGGTTGACTTCATCGCCGGTTTCGGAAGCATCATGCTCACCTTTCTCGCCGGCGCGGAAATCGAACCGACGGTGCTGCGCCGACAGCTTCGACCCGCCGCCGTGATCGGAGCGATCTCGTTCTTCGCGCCCTTCCTCGGCGCCATGGCATACGCGCTCTTCGTCGCGCACTGGAGCGTTGACGCCTCGAAAATCGCTGGAATCGCCATGTCAACCACTTCTGTAGCGGTGGTCTACGCCGTGATGGTCGAGTCGCGTCTGGCGGGAAGCGACTTCGGCCAACTGATCTTGGCCGCATGTTTTATTACGGACCTGGGAACCGTGGTCGCACTCGGCTTATTGTTTGCGAATTACAACGGCTGGCTCGTCGCGCTCGTCATCGCGATCGTCCTTGCCATCCTGTTCGTGCCGAAGATCCTTCCGCTCGTCTTCGAACGTACGGGACGGTGGGTAAGCGAGCCGGGTTTGCGGCTCATGTTCCTCATCATTCTAACGCTAAGCGCGCTGGCGACAGCGGCGAAAAGCGAAGGCGTGTTGCCGGCCTACTTCCTCGGCCTCGCATGCGCCGGTTTCCTGTTTGCCAACCCCGAGATATCGCGTCGTTTGCGTTCTCTGACGATGGGCTTTCTGACCCCGTTTTATTTTCTCAAGGCGGGAACGCTCGTGTCGGCGTCCGCCGCGCTTGCCGGCACCGGTGCCATCTTCGCCTTCTTCATCGTGAAGATCGTTACGAAGTGTCTGGGTGTCTTTCCGGCGGCGCGCGCCTTTAACCACTCGAGCAAGAACGCCAGCTACATCACCTTGATGATGGCGACCGGGCTCACTTTTGGGACGATCTCAAGCCTGTACGGGCTCACCCATCACTACATCAATCAAGCTCAGTACACGACACTCGTAACGGTTGTCATTCTCACGGCTGTCGTCCCAACGATCCTCGCGCAGACGTTCTTTCATCCGACGGAACTCGTCGACCCAGAGGAACGCGGCGTGCCGTGACACGGAAATTTTTCGCAAAGCATGGGGGGGCGCATGGCTGACTTCAAGACGGGGCAACTGCTGCGGATTTTCGTCAACGAACGTGACACCTGGCACGGCGGGCCGCTCTATGGCGCCATCGTCGCGATGCTCAAGCGCGAGCACGTCGCCGGCGCAAGCGTCTTCCGCGGTGTGGAAGGCTTCGGGGCACATCGCGAAATCCACATGGCCAAGGTGTGGACCTTCGGCGGCCGACTGCCGGTGCTGATAGAGGTCGTCGACGAGCCGGAAAAAATCGCGTCCTTGATCCCTGAACTGGAAACGATGATCCCCGAAGGAGCGATCACATTAGAGCGTGTCGAGTACTGCCGCTTTACACGGCAACGGCGGGCGTGAGTTACGTGTGCACTGCAAAAGCGAAAGCGGAAGCGTTATGAAGATCGAACACAACGGAACCCTCATGCGCATCTACCTTCAGGAGAGCGCGCGGCATCACCGTCAGAGTATGCTCACCGCGCTTGTCGAGGCGCTCGCTGCCGCTGGCATTGTAGGCGCGACGGCGTTCAAGGGCATCGAAGGATTCGGAATGAGCGGCGCGATCTCGTCTGACCGCGTGGTCGACGCATGGGTTGATTTGCCGATTCTCATCGAGGTCGTCGACGAAGACGAGAGGATTCGCGCGTTTTTGCCAACACTCCAGACGATCCTGGATGACGGGCTCGTCACACTCGAACGTGTCCAGATACTGTTCTTTCGAACCGCTAACGGTTCGGCACCGTGAATCCTGCGTTTGCCATTGCCGCCATTGCCGCCGGCGGTGCGGTTGGTTCCGTGATGCGCTACCTCGTTTCCAACTGGTTCATCAACCGTCTTGGTGCGGGATTTCCGTGGGGCATCCGCAACCCGCCCCGCGATGTGATGCTATCCCACGCGGGAACGAACGTTGGGCTGGGATGGGCGTTCGGCCTGCACGAGGCGCTTTTGGATGGGCGTGCACGAGTCGATCATTCCGGCCGCCGTCGCGCCGATGGTTCCGGCCAACAGGCGCGCGTCGGCATACGGCCTCTTCACCGCGGGCTACGGAACGTTCTGGTTCCTCGGCAGCGCCGCGATGGGGGCACTGTACGATCGTTCGGTCCTCGACGCAACGATCTTTTGCGTGGCGACGCAGCTCGCCGCAATTCCAATCTTCTTCGTCGTGGCGCGATCGCAAAGGATCCGTTTAGCGTGACAATTCTTTTAGTCTCCGACATCCATGCAAATGCCGCCGCACTGGACGTGCTTCCCAACGCCGACGCGGTCGTGTGCGCCGGCGATTTGGTGGATTACGGGCCCGACCCGGTCGCCGCAATCCGCTTCTGCCGCGAGCGCGCTGCGACGGTCGTCGCGGGGAATCACGACGTCGCGCTCGCCTTCGACGTGTCCGATGGTGTCACGTCGCCGATTGCCGCAGCGGCCGCGATGACGCGTCGCCGGCATCGCGCCCTGCTCGAGGACGCAGATGTGCGCTGGCTGCGGGCGCTGCCGCACGTCGCGCGATTCTCGCTCGACGACCTCCGAGGAGGCCTCTGCCACGCGCTGCCGGGCGACGTCCGCCGCTATGCGCCTCTGGAAGCCGCGGGTGCGGCACTGCATGACGCGCTCCCGGGTGCGGACCTGCTCGTAACGGGACACACGCACGTTCAGGGACACGTGTGGAGCGACGGAGTCCTCGTCACCAATCCGGGGAGCGCCGGCTTATGCGAGCAGGGCGGTTTCGTCGAGTACGCGCTTTGGGTCGACGACACGCTGCACGAACGCCGCGTTCCGTACGATGTCGAGCGAACAAAAGCGTCCTTACAACGCGCGTTCGCCGGCGATGAACACCTCGAAGTGTTGCTTGCGGCGTTCATCCTCGGTCGCGCGACGCGACCCGCACGGTAAACGCTGAGACGACGCTGTTCTGCCGCCTTCGCGGCCCGCTTCGCAATCATACCGGTCCCGCGTCGCGCGCAACGCTCGCGGCAAGAAACGTCGCGCCGACGGAGAACATAGCAACCGGAAGGCGATGGAGTCCGCCGACAACCGCCGCTTTTGCGGATGATGACCCCTACTGTATGCATCTCGCATTCGTGGGAGGTTCACATGAGTCGGGCACACCTGCACTACGACGCCATATCGCACCTCTGCGTTGAGGACGACTGCGCTGCTATGCTCGCTATGCAAGCGAAGCGACGATACGTGACTCGCATTCATGCGGGAGTCTTTGCCGGGACAGTCTTCTTTACGGTGATCGCGTTCGTATTGATGGGATGGAATGGGGCAATCCCGGCCTTGCTGCTTTGGCCGATGTCACCCTTGGTTGCGCATTACCTCTGTTCAGATCACGCCGTTGACGGGGCCGATTTCTTTTAGTTCACCAGCGCGCACTTCGCCACTGGATCGGGCCATTTTTATCGGGGTCTTGCAGCGCAACGGGTGGCCCCTTGCCGCACTACTACGTTTGAGTAATATCGGATTTGTGACGCCTCGAACGTGAAGGATCGGCCGTTTCGTCTTGATGCGAAAGGCATCGAGCAAGTTAGCTCGCCGTAATCGAATCAAAATCATCGAGCGCAAGCAATACCGTAAGGCTCCAGCGCGACTCGTGCTCGGGTCGTGGCTGTATCGCACGACGCTTGCGCGCGGACCCGCATCGATTGCGGGCGACATCCGGGCCGTCCGGGATTCCTGAAGCAACAGCTCGTATCCGCCTTCAGCGCACGGCTTTAAGCGTATTAAGCCTTGCCACGGATCATAAGATTCCAATAGAGCCACGGCAGTCCATGTCGCTTCAACATATACATGCTCCACCGTTCCTTGGTCGTATCGATGATTGGAATCGAAGGCGCTGGGTTTCCTTCGTAGTCGAATTCGGCAAGAATGACTTTGCCGTAGCCCGTGACGAGCGGACAGGATGCGTAGCCGTCGTATTCGGGCTTTAACGGCCGGCCATTCATGACGGCCAGCAGGTTCTTCACGACGACCGGCGCTTGTTTGCGGATCGCAGCGCCAGTTTTCGAGTTCGGCGTGCTGCCCGCGTCGCCCAGAGCGAAGACGTTGGGAAACAATGGCGATTGCATCGTTGCTTTATCGACCTTTACGTAACCCGTTTGCGGACCTGCCGTTTCGGCGAGTGGACTCGCTTTGACGAAATCCGGTGCGCTTTGCGGCGGCACCGCGTGCATCATTGCGAAGGGAATTGTTACGTGCTTGCCGGCATCGTCACCGGCGATTTCAAAAGTTGCAAGGCGCGCCGGACCGTCGACCGCTATAAGATTGTGGTTGAATCTCGTTTCGATGCCGTAACGTTTGATGACGCGGTTGAGCGGCTCTTGGTACGCTTTTACACCGAAAATCGCAGGCGACGCCGATGCGTAAACGACGTTTGCATTGATTTTTCTCTTGCGCCAATAATCGGCGGCAAGGTACATGATTTTTTGCGGCGCCCCGGCGCATTTGATCGGTCCTGCCGGAAACGTAAAGAGCGCGGTACCGCCACGGAATTCTTTGATGAATTTCCACGTCAGCGGCGCCAGATCGTAGCGATAGTTACTACTGACGCCATTCGCGCCGAGCGTCGCTTCGAGACCTTCGACCCGATTCCAGTCGATCTGAATCCCCGGGGCGACAATTAGATAATCGTACCGGAGTTTCTCGCCGGACCGAAGTTCGAGCGAATTATCGTCGGGGGCGAACGTCGTTACCGCATCCCGTACCCACGTGACGTCCTTCGGAATGTAATCCGCTTCGTCGCGTTCGCTGTCTTCCTTTGAGACGATGCCGCCGCCGACGAGCGTCCAGAGCGGCTGATAATAGTGTTTAGTCGCCGGCTCGACGAGAGCGACATCCCTTTGCCCGGCGGTGCGAAGCCGCGCAGCAACGGTGATACCGGCGGTTCCACCACCGACGATGACGACGCGAAAATGACGAGCCGCTTTGGAAGCCTCGGGGGTTGTGAAACCGGTGCGTGACGCGACGGCCATAGCGAGTCCTCTCAAGCGATGAGTCGGTCGGAGCCTTTCGCACCGAGGTACCTCGCGCACTCTCGTCTTAGGCAATGGGTCTATATGAGTTCGCGATTCCGTCTATCGGCTTTCAACTAGGAGGTCGTGCCGTCTGCTCCATCGTTGCCGACCGTGAACGCGCTCTGTAACCAAGCTTCGAACGTAGCGAGGGCGCTCGATTGCGAGCGATTCTCCGGAACGACGAACGCAAGCTTTCGCGTGAAATCGACGTCGGATATGGTCACGGTCGAAATCGGCGCACTCGCGAGCCATTTTCCGGCAACGCGTTCCGGCAGAAATGTAACTCCGATGCCCTCCTCGACGCAGCGCAGGAGCGCATCGTTGCTCGTGAGCTCCAGCCGAATGTTCAGAGCATCGAAGCGTTCACCGAGCCGTTCTTCAAGAATTGCGCGGACTCCCGAACCGCGTTCGAACATGACGAACGCCTCGTCGGCACAGTCGGAGAACGTGACCGCGTCGCGCTGCGAGAGCGGGTGACAATTCGGCACGACGAGGACGAGGCGATCCGCGGAGAAGACGTCGACGCGGAGGGCTTTTCCGCTGATCGGCAGAGCGACGAGCGCCCCGTCCACTTCATCGGCGGCAAGTCGCATTTCCGCATCGTGCCGGTTTCCGGCGAGCACGTCGAAGCGTATATCCGGATGCGCGGCGGTAAAGCCGGCGACGATGGACGCGAGGACCGTGTCGGAGATCGTCCGTGTCGAAGCGATGATCAGATGTCCGGCAACCCGGCCCGCAGCGTCGGCAAGTTCGCGGTCCAGTTCGTCTACGATTACGAGCAGTTCGCGCGCCCGTTTATAGAAGATGGCTCCCGCTGCGGTAAGTTGCCAACGTCCGTGGACCCGTTCGAGGAGCGGCGCCGCGGTTGCTCGCGAGAGAACTGACATTTGTGTCGAGACCGCGGATTGCGCAATGAAGAGCGAGCGCGCCGCCGCAGAGATATTCCCTAGGTCGGCCACGCGAACGAAGGTTTCGAGGAGCGAGCAATCCAGCAGCTTGCGCATCGCCGCAAATCTTTTCAACGGCACCTCATTGCGGAAAGGATCGAGTCAATTTCTGACACGTTCGCAATTCCTACTGCCCCGGAGCGACGCCGCGGCATCGCAGCAGTCTTGAAAGCGTCGCATCCGGCGGGCGCCCAGTGGAAGTACGGCGGCGTGGGCAACGCGCGCTGGGGCGGCGTGCGCGTACGCGACGTGTTGGCCAAAGCGGGCGTCAAAGCGGGCGCGAAATTCGCGACGAACTTCGGTCTGGATGCCCCGATTCTTCCGAAGACCCCGAAGTTTATTCGCGGGATCGAGCTGGAAAAGCTCATGGATCCCGATACGATTCTCGCTTACGAAATGAACGGCGAAACGTTGCCGTATTATCATGGGTTTCCGTTACGGTTGCTGGCTCCGGGCTGGGCCGCCGACCATTCGGTGAAGTGGTTGACGAATATGACGCTCACCGATACGCTCACCGAGGCGTTCTGGACCTCGGTCGCCTACCGGTATCCGAACAAACTCGGCGCTCCCGGCGCCGGCGTCAAGCCCGCCGACGAACATCCGGTCACCGGGCTCAACGTCAAATCCATCGTCACCGCGCCGACGACCGATACGAAACTCAAGAGCGGCGCGGCGGCCAACGTCGCGGGCTTCGCCTGGTCCGGCGACGGGGCGTACGTGACCCGCGTCGAGGTCTCGACCGATGCGGGCCGCTCGTGGCGCGAGGCGGTACTCGGCCCCAACGTCGGCAAGTTCGCGTGGCGCACGTTCTCGCATGCGTGGAAACCGGGCGCGGCCGGGACGGCGAGCGTGCTCGCGCGGGCGCACGACGACCACGGCGCGGTCCAGCCGCGCGTCTCACCGTGGAACCCGAGCGGCTATTTGTGGAACGCCATCCAACGCGTGGACGTGGAGGTCGCCAATGCATAAGGTCCTGACGTTCTCGCCGGCGGCGAAGCTCGGCTGCTTCACGATCGCGCTCGGACTGCTCGCGGCATGCGGCGGCGGATCGTCGCAGACCACCGACACGAGCGCGAGTCCCGCGCCGTCGGTCGCCGCGAGCGTCGGCACGTCGAGCGCGCCCGTCGCCGCCGCGTTCGGCGGCGTGCGCCTGCCGAAAGGCCACGAACTCGCGGCGCTTCAGCAGAGCTGTCAGATCTGCCATTCGCTCGACATGGTCTACACGCAACGTCTTTCGAAAAAAACCTGGGCCGCCGAAGTGAGCAAGATGATCAAGTTCGGCGCGCCGCTCCCGGGGAGCGACAAAGCGGCAGTCGTCGCGTACTTAACAAAATACCTGGGCCCCGAGATTCCCCGCTCGAACGACCGCCCGACTGCGGGAGCCCCCGCGGTCACCTACTCCGCCGCTCCCGCCCAACAGTAAAGCGGAGCCGGCGCGGCGGCACCGCGTAAACGCATCAGCCACCTAACCACGCTTCATGTGTCGTTCGCGCCATACGAAGACGCACAAAGTGTAATGGACATTACAGCCAGCGCATCTGCGTTATTTTGTCGCGGTCGCGGAAGAACAGCACGTCACGCGTGCGGCCGAGCGGCTGCACATGGCGCAGCAACCGCTGAGCGCCGCGATCAAAAACCTCGAGAACGAGCTCGGGTTCGATCTTTTCGAACGCGTTTCCAATCGCATTCATCTCAGCGCTGCCGGGGGCGCGTTTCTCGAAGAAGCGCGGGAGGTCTTGGCCGCGGCGGATCGCGCCGTCGAACGCGGCCGTCCTCGACCGCGGATCGCTAACGCTGACGTTCGCGAGTATCTTCCATCACATCGCGGATCCGGCCGAACTTGCGGTGCGCGCGACGCGCGTGTTCGGCTGGCTGCGCGGCGGCATCGTCGTACCGCAGCCGTTCCACACCTTTCCACTCGCCCGCGCGAACGACGCACTCGCGTTTCTCGCCTCGCGCAAAAGCACCGGAAAACTCGTGTTGATCCCTTAGCCGCCTCGCAAAGCGCATCGCTTTCTTTCTCACGCGCTCGATGCGAACGATGTTGGGGCTTCGTCGATCCATTCCAATGCGCGACCGCCCCGTATTGTCCCGGACGGTCGGGCGCTGCGGGCGGGCGGTTCCTCCGAAATCGGGTTGCTCGCGCCGATATATGGAAAAAGATGCGTGCTAATTCGCAAGCTTCGCGGGTATCCGTCCCCGCGCCCCGCCCGTGATCGCGCACGTCGACGAGCACGCCTTTCTGGCGGCGACCGTTTTGCTCGGCTTCGGGGCATGGTGGTTTTATACGGGTTTTCGTCTCTTACGGGTCGAGCGACGCGTCGCAAACACGCCGGTCGCTCAGATCGGTGCGCTCCCGTTAGGGCCCGCCGCGCTCACGGGGACGGCCCACGCTGGCGAATCGCTCAGCGCGCCCTTCAGCGGCGTGCAATGCATCTGCGCGCACCTGGGTCTGTATCGCTGGATTCGCGATTCGCGAGGCGGCGGCCGATGGGCCTTCGCGGGCGAAGAATGGCTGCCGTTCGCACCGTCATTCGTGCTCAGCGATGCAACCGGAAGCATCACGGTGCTCCCGCAAGGTGCCGATCTCTACGTCGACCGTAATGAATATTTTCCACGCGACGAAGGCGAAGATAGCACGATCGCGGGCGCCATTCTCGAGGCGCACGGCCTTGCGGAAGAGCGCGTCAAAGTCGTCGAGGAAGTCCTGCTTCAGGACGAGCTGTTGTACGCGTTTGGAACCGTCGCCCCCGGAGCGGCGAGCGACGCCGCCAAAACGCTCGGGCGCGGCGATTCGAGCGTCGCCTTTGCATTATGTTCGTCGGGTCAGCGCGGAGTCGAAGGCGCTCTATCGCGCGCGGCGCTCGCGCGAATCATCGGAGGCCCGCTCGCAATTGCGTCCGGCGTCGCGATCTTGGTAGCGCTGCTCGCTAGGCCGGGACTGCCGCTCAAAACGCGACTCGCGCCGCCCGCGCTTGCGGCACCGAACCACGTCCAAATCTCGTCACATCGTTAACGCTACTAGGAGCATGCATGGAAACGCCCATCGTCGTCGCGCTCGAGGTTCTCGTGGTCCTCGCGCTCATCGGATTTTTCGGGTACGGCATCGTCCTCTACAATAGTCTCGTGCAGGTGCGGGTCGATGTCGATACCGCCTGGTCGAACATCGACCTGCTCCTCAAAAGACGCCATGACGAGCTTGGGAAACTCCTCGATGCCCTCCGGGCGTACATGACATACGAGGGGAACCTGGTCGCGCGCGTTACGCACCTGCGCGCGCAAACGGGCGTCGGCGGCGACGGTCCGGAGCGCATGCAGGCCGAGAACGCGCTCGGCGCGGGCATCGGCCGGTTGCTCGCCGTCGCGGAGAGTTACCCGCAGCTGCGCGCGCAGGACGGGTTCCACGACGTCGCGACCGCCATCTCCGGAATCGAAACGCAGATCGCGCGGAGGCGTGAATTCTACAACGCGGAGGTGAACACGAATAACACGCGTCGCGCGCAATTCCCCGACGGGTTATTGGCCGACCTTGCGGGTGTGCGCGAGCGCACCCTTTTCATCACCGGCGACGCGGACAAAACCGACGTTGACGTCCGTGAGGCGCTTGGGTACGCGAGCGCGTCCTAAGCAGTCTATCGGGATTCTCCGGCCCGAAAAGCCGCCGGACGCGCGACGTTACGTTTCTTTGCGGCTAGCGCGCCGAGCGAGGCGGCTCCTCGTACAGCGCGACGGGAACCACGCTACGCGCGTCGAGCGCGCGTTGGATATCGATGTGCATGCCGGCCAGATGCGCCCGCGTCTGCAAATCGAGACCCGAGCGCGCCATGCTTTTCTTCACGTCGCCCGCGAGGCTTACCAGTTGATAGCGAGCGAGGGCCTGCGCGTCAAGCGGCGTGCCTGGGGCCGCCGCGTTCGTTAGTTGCGCGAGCAAGCGCGTGTAGCGGCGCTGCAGGTTCCGATGAATCTGCGTTCCCCCGGGCGCGCCGGCCGCGATGTCCCGGTAGATCGCCGCGTGCGTCCAGCTGAAGAGATCGGCGAGCGTCATCGTTTCGCCCGCTTTCGATTTGGTCGGCAGATCGGCGAGCCGTTGCAGGACCAGCGGCGAATACATATACGCCAGTGCCCGATTTTGCAGGCCGTTGATCAGCGCGACGATCGGTAAGTCGTGCCGCGGCGTCGGATTGTAGCCGAAGTTGGCGAACGGGATGTACTCGGTATACGTAAGGCGCCGCAGCGTAGTCGGCGAGATCTGCCACGCCCCCTCGGAGAAGACGTACTTGTCGAGCATGCCGTATGCGCGTAATTCTTCGCTGCGCGGGACGGGCGAGAGCGCCGTGTGCACGCCCGGGTCGCCGACGCGGCCTCGGGTGAGATATTCGCCGCCGACGTAGTGCGTCATCGTCGTCGCGCACGTCGCATAGCGTCCGAAGAGCGCGAGGAACGCTATCCGTTCGTCGTCCCACGGTTGCTGCGGCTGCGGAAGTTTGCGATCGAGCGTGCCGACGAGGTGCTTCGTAAAGTCGAGTTGCGTCGCGCACCAGTCGATCGGCTGATTCGACAGCACGAACGGCGCCGTGCGCGGGTCGACGGCGTGGCCGTCGAATTCACCGTCTTCGTCGCCGGCGAAGGCATAGCGGGGA
>JRHI01000486.1_pt1 | contig 42767 bp, 33 predicted proteins | sample 215371 | NCBI WGS metagenome assembly JRHI01 (sample SAMN02929681, study PRJNA255918) | sediment metagenome | biome: cave system; feature: Ice Cave; material: Sediment; isolation source: sediment from deep within a dark volcanic ice cave with no known source of... ... | reverse complement strand
TCTCCTGGCTAGTTCTTATCACGGCCAGATTTGAGCGTTCGTGTACTAGTTCCATAGGCATTAATCGGAGCGTGAACAAGGGAGTTGCAGCACGCGTCAGAACGCTTGTGCCTCCTACTACTTGGTGGAATGATTATGGGGCAGGTGCTACGCATGTGACCTATGGCTACAGCGTGTTCTGCTTTGATTCACAAGGAAGGACGATAGCAAGTGGAGGATCGTCGATGTGGATGAAGGTATGTGGAGAGACGATAGCAAGCTCGGCTTTTATTCAAGACAGACATGGCCTGCGTGACTTGTTGGTTCTACAAGGAACTGTTCTTAGCGAGTATAGCCATACCATGTCTGTTCTAAGCGAAGAGCTTTGGAAGCACGACTATGCACTCAAGGTAAGCGACGATCCACAGACCACAGCTGCCTCTGTCTCCCTCGCTCAAAACGCTTCAGGTAAGTTTGAGGCTATCGCTCGCGTAGTCGGTGGAAGTGCGGGAAGTGGCTCGCTTGTTGCCTATGAACTCGACTCAGCTTCCGGTGTAGTGTACGAGACTGCATCCCAATGGCAGGGGCCAGTCGAGGTTGTTGCTGATGGTGTACCCATCACGAATGTAAGCGGTGCTACTGCGCTTGTGCTCAGTGACTTCTTTAATCAAGAGAGATTTGAGTTGTTGGTGCCCCGTGGTGCGGTAATAGATCATTACACGCATGATACGGAGACGATACTACAGGGGCAATGGTCATATGCATATACTCTGGCACCTCCCAGCGGGAATGCGGCGGTAGTTATGAGCGCCGTCACCGTCGTCTTCGTTCCGCCACATTTCTCCCCACCTGTAATAGAGATACTCCCCCGTGGAATGCTAGAGGCAGTGGCTCGCGTGACACCAGGAGACGGCAACGATTACCTCGTTGGGTATGTGTTTGACCCCACGTCCAGCTGGAGTGCTCCAGTGCCGCTTGTAGCCAATGACGGACCCATCGATCATGTGACTGGCTCTTCATCTCTCGTACAGAGACAGTTTGTTCCCGGCCTAATTTCTTTGCCTTCCTCCGATAGATTTGATCTGTTGGTACCGCGTGGCAATATCATCGATCACTATAGACACACTACAGGGACAATCGTGGATGGGATATGGGAACACGCCTATACCCTCGTGCCTCCCCAGGAGGACCCTAAGAGCCAATTCAAGGGTGTCTGGCTCATCGAAAACACGGTGGGCAAGTTAGAGGCGGTGGCTCGCGTTTCGCCCTCGGCGACTGGAGCAAGTGATTACCTTGTTGGGTATGATTTTGATGCAGCGGATGGCTGGCGAGGACCTGTGAGACTCATCGCAGATGATGGACCTATCCTAGCCGGGAATGTTCCCACGAGCATAGGCTAAATAGTACGATACAAACGAGCAAAAGCGAAGGAGTATATCCTTCGCTTTTGCTCGTTTGTATCGTGTGTCTATTATGCTGCCGAATGGACGAAGTGATGCATCATCTGTCGTGAAGCTAGGCTTTCATCCATGTCTGTGACGCACAAAATATGGCGTAGATTGTTCAATGCTGCCTGAATACGTTTTTTGAGCGTATTTTCAGATGTCTGAAGTGCATGCGCCATCTCTGGAAGCGTCATGCCATTATAATAATGGAGCACAATCGCAATCCGCTGTTTGGTTGGTAAATTTTCAATAGCATGTGCGAGGTCCCAGTCACGTTCCATACGTCCTTTGTGATCATCTGCTGCCTGAGCCATCAGGTCTGTTTCCTGCTCCGAGAGAGTGTGGCGCATAAAAGCCGCCGAGCGTGCCAAACGACGTTTGAAGCTGATACACTGGTTGACAACAATGCGCATTAACCATGGACGAAGCGCATTGGCCTCGCGGAGGTCGGAGAGATGATGCCAAGCCTGAATGAAGGCATCTTGTACGACATCCTCTGCTACATCGTGGTCCCCAACAATCATCACCGCAGTGCGTAGCATCAACGAACTATATTGATCAACAATAGTGCTAAATGCGTCCTGATCTCCGTGGAGTATACGTGACACGAGCGTGTTTTGCTCACTCTGTTCCATCTTTTCTATTGTGTGTTCACATACTTTGTTTTTCTCTTCAGCATCAAGTGGCGTCCGCTGAGGCAGCGCTGTTGCAAGGTCATGGTAGGGCCCCGATTTATCGCGCCCTCCGTCTCCATCGTGGTGATGATCAATTCCTCCAACATGGACCATGTGGACGACGGACGCGCTGAAGTTGGTCCCTACGACATTACTTGTTGGCTCGTAGGCTGTGAGTACGGGCATGAACGGTGATCCTCCTACATACAGTTGTTTATGCAAACCATGTACATACATATAACATACTTTATGCAATCATGTCAGGTGTGCATGCCCATGATTTTGTTATGAAGAGGCTTTGTTTATAGCTACGGTGCTCAATTAAAAAGTGGCGACAACAGAAACAGCGCTAGTAAAATGCTAGCGCTGTTTCTGTTGTCGCCACTTTTTAGTTTACCGGGGTGGGTTTGTCGGTCAATTTGTCTTCGACAGCCTCTGAAATCTGTTGCTTTGTTTGCTCAAATTGTTCAGGGTGCGTTTCGCGCCACTGTTTCCAGATGGCGACGACAATAACTTGTAGTACACCTGCAACAGGGGCAGCAAAAAGAGCACCCCAGATACCGAAGAGTTCACCCCCAGCGATAAGGGCTGCTAATGAAACGACGGGATGTAGACCAATGGCTTGACCCACGACACGTGGACCAACGACATCGCCCTCAAAAATGTGGATGCCGACAAAACAGGCGAGTACAGCGAGGGCAATGAGCCAACCCTGTGTAAGGGCGAGTAGGACGCAGATAGCCCCTGAGATAAGCGTACCAATGATAGGTATGAATGCCAGTACAAAGGCCAATACACCAAGTAAGAGTGCATAGGGAACGTGGAAGAGAAAGGCGACAACACCCACAAGACCCCCAATCAGGAGACACATGAGCAGTTGACCCCGAATGTAGCCACCAACAACCCGTTGCAGCGTATCCAGAATAAAATTCGCACGTGCTGGTCGTGGTGCATTGCGTTGTATCCAATTTGCGAGTCGTGCGCCATCGAGTAGTAGGTAAATACTGATGACTGCGACCAGAATGGTATTCAGAATGACATCAAAAAGTCCAGTGAGAAAGGGAAGCACACCACCTGCGAGTGCCTCTGTACGGCTTATGATCTGGTCGCGAGCTGCATTAATCTGTGCTTGCATAATACCAAAGGAGCGTAGCGTCTGCTCAAGTGGACTCAATTGACCATCGTGGCTAGGTGTCAACTGCATCCTGACAAAACCAACCAGCGAACGCACTTGGTCAATAGCGCTAGTTACCACTAGATAGAATAGCAAGCTCACAGCACTCAGGACAAGGAGATAGACGATCAGAATAGCCAGGAAACGGGGCATGTAGCGCCGTAGCACTTTGACAACAGGTGCCAGGGCATAGGCAAGCAATGCAGCGAGTATCAACAGCAGAATCGTGCGAACGATGTGGCTGGCACCCCAAAAAATGACGCCAATAACAGCAACCCACGCCAGAATGGCTAGCGGTACATCGCGCCTGCGTGTCCATTTACTATTAACTGTCTCGATGCGTGGTACAGGCAATGGCGGTGAGGTATTGGAGAGCATAAAGATTGCATCCTCTCGTAGAAAGTTAATACAGAAAAACAACTTCTGCCCTTAGCACGTCAGAAAAGCAAAAAAGGAGAGGTTAGATTGTTAATCTCCCTTAGAAAATTTTGTGGCTGGGGTGCAGGGATTCGAACCCCAATTGGCCGATCCAGAGTCGGCAGTCCTACCGTTGAACGACACCCCAATAGATTGTGCGTCTGCTCGTGGAATGTATGATACCGTACCTGCTATGAATTGTCAAGCCTATTTTTGGCCTTCCCAGAGTTGTTGTAGGGACTAGCTTCAGCGCGTCCGTCGTCCACATGGTCAACATCATGGACATGATCAATGCTCACGATGGACGCGCTGAAGCTGGTCCCTACGACGGTCTCTATTAGGTGATACAATAGCGTACATGCAAATCCTATGTGATATGTTTGGAAAGGCAGTTATGAATTATGTTGACAAGTGATGGCGAGTCTGGTGGAGTCGCACCTATTGTGCGCCATGTTCATATCGGCAACGGTTATGATACTGTTGTAGATTGGGGAGGTATTGGACGCTTAGGGAACTATCTCAAGCGTTTACAATTGCCTTCCAGAGTGTTTTTGGTTACTGACAGTCACCTCCATACGCTGTATGTGCAAAGTATTATGCAACAATTGACGCAGGCTGGTTTTGAAACACAAGCGTATGTTGTGACTGCAGGCGAGGCGAGCAAATCACAGCAGCAACTGACAGCATTGTATGATTGGTTGTTAGACCTACACGCGGAGCGACGCGAAGCGATTCTTGCCTTTGGGGGTGGTGTAATTGGTGATCTGGTTGGTTTCGCAGCGGCCACCTATTTGCGTGGTGTGCCATTAATACAAATCCCCACTTCTCTACTCGCTCAAGTAGATGCCGCCATTGGTGGTAAAACGGGTATCAACCATCCGCGTGGTAAAAATTTGATCGGGGCGTTCTATCATCCACGTCTTGTGCTGGTGGACCCAGCGTTGTTGTTAACGTTGCCTACACGGGAGCGCACAGAGGGATGGGCAGAAGTAGTAAAGTATGGTATCATACTCGATGCTGAATTGTTTGCTCTGCTTGAACAGCACGCGTATGCATTGCATACGTTTACTCATCCCCCTATTGCGCTTCTCTGTCAAATTGTGGCGCGGTGCATTGAACTCAAGGTAGCCATAATTGAGGAAGATGAGCGTGAGCAGGGACGACGTGCCATTCTGAATTATGGTCATACCATCGGACACGCTCTTGAAAACGTAGCAGGCTATGGGGAATGGTTACATGGCGAAGCAGTGTCGCTAGGGATGGTCGCCGCGGCGACTATCGCGCACGAGGCAGGCATGTTTCCGTTTAAGGATATGGAGCGACAGAATAGACTTTTAGCCGAGCTTGGATTGCCAACAGTGTATCACGATTCGATTCAAACACGAGATATTTTGACGGCCATGCAATTGGATAAGAAAGTTGCTAGCAAGCGCATACAATGGGTAATGCCACAGCGCATAGGTGAAGTGACTGTTACGCCCATGCCCGATGCGCTCATAGAGCGTGTCGTGACATCGTTTTTTGCATCTAAGATTGTATAATAAGAGGATAGTATAGTATGAGTCGAAAGATTGAACAATTGCGTGCTTGGATTGCTGAACAAAACCTTGATGCTTTTCTCATAACACAGCCGCAGAATCGCTCGTATCTTAGTGGCTGGTTGAGTGATGAAGCTGAAAGTGGGAGCGCCCTAGTAGTCAGTCAGCAAGAGCAAATCGTCATGACCAATCCCCTTTTTGCAGAAATTGCTGGGAAAGAAGCCGTGGGTTGGGAAATTGTTGTTCCTGAAGGGCGCGAATATGCACCTGCTCTGGCAACGTTGGCGCAGAAGCACAATTGGAGTAAGCTCGGTTTCGAGTCATATGCGCTCACATTTGGAAGGTACGAAGAGTTTTGCGATGCAGGTAAGAATAACTACACGCTCAAAGGCTTTAAGCAGAGCACCATTGAAACAATGCGCTTAGCCAAGTTGCCATATGAAATTGAGTTGCTCAAGCATGCCATTGCGATTACTGACAACACTTTCACCCATCTTTGTGGGTGGATTCAGCCAGGAATGACTGAGAAAGAGATTGCCTGGGAGATCTTGAGTACTATGATCTCTCTTGGGGCTGACTCACTTGCGTTCGAATCCGTCGTTGCTTCTGGCCCAAATGGCTCTATGCCACATGCAGAGCCGGGCGAACGTCGTGTTCAGCGTGGTGAACTGATTACTATTGATATGGGTGCTCGCTACAAAGGATACTGCGCTGATATGACGCGCACAATTTGCTTGGGTGAGCCAGCCGAGTCGCGTATGCAAGAGACGTATGATGCTGTGCTGAATGCTATGAAAACCTGTGAGGCAGGATTACGTGCGGGTATGTCAGGAGTTGCTGCCGACGCTCTAGCGCGGAATGCCTTGGAGATGGTTGACTTAGCAAAATACTATGTGCATAGCACTGGGCACGGCGTCGGTCTGCAAATTCACGAGGGACCAAATCTATCGCCGCGTGCTCCAGAAGATGCACTACTTCCTGCTGGTAGCGTTGTGACTGTTGAACCCGGTGTGTACATCCCCGGTTGGAGTGGTACGCGTGTAGAAAATTGTGTCCTGATACAGGAAGGTGTCGCTGAAGTATTAACACAGTCACCAACAACACTCATATTACAACGGTAGGGGCCGCAACTCCTGACTCATCCTGCCAACGCACTGTGTGCTACGCTTCGTGTTAGGCAGGATGCAAGGAAGTATTCATAGTGCCCACAATGGTAGGGGCTGCAATTCATAGCGCCCACCCCGGCAGAGGAGCATTTTAATGATATCTACAGGAGACCTAAAAAAGGGTGTAACCATCGAATTTGAAGGCCAGTTGTGTAGTATTCTTGACTGGCAGCATGTCAAAATGGGGCGTGGGGGTGCCATCGTCCGTTTGAAACTGCGCAACCTGCGTACAGGCGCCACCTTTGATCGCACCTGTGACGCGGGAGATAAATTCAAGCGTATCTATCTCGACCGCGCTACTGTCACCTATCAATACCAGGATGGGGACCACTATCACTTTATGGATACCGGTACCTATGATGATATTGTGTTAACGAGTGAGCAACTGGGTGATACGAAAAATTACCTAATTGATAATATTGAACTAGACCTTATTCGTTTCAACGAAGAGCCAATTTCCGTTGAGCCGCCCGAAAAAGTGGTATTGCGCGTAACGTATACCGAGCCTGGCTTCAAGGGTGACACTGCCACTGGTGGCACCAAGCCCGCCACCACTGAAACAGGACTCGTCGTACAGGTGCCGTTGTTTGTATCGAATGATGATCTTATTCGTGTCAATACTACCAGTGGGGCATATGTAGAGCGTGTATAGGAGAAACAGGAGCAGTGCGGTATGGATGGTAACAGGCCGTTTTCCTATAATGGAGGCAAGGGCGATACATCGGGGACCTACGAAGATGAGTCAGTAGAGAGCATCAGTATTGAGCAGTTGCGACAACTGGTGCGCCTGCTTGACCGTACAGATGTGTCGGAGATAGAGCTAAAACGAGCAGATGACGGTATGCGTCTCGTGTTGCGTAAGGCACGGGTGCCGCAAAGCACTGAGCAAGGAATGCAGCAGGTAGCGACTTCTGCCAAAGTAGCTGTCGAGGCAGATAATGCGTCTTCTATTGCACAACACTTCGTTCTGGCGCAGCTTGTAGGTATTTTTCATCCTTGGGCAAAGCCCAAAGGTGGCACACTGGTTGCTATCGGTGATCGTGTCAAGCAAGGTCAACTCGTGGCGACGATACAATCATTAAACGTGATGAATGAGGTAGAAGCACCTGTAGGTGGGCGTGTGAGCGAGATATTGGTACAAGATGGGCAGGCTGTCGAGTATGGACAACAACTCATGCTGATTGATAGTAATGAGGGGACATAAGCACAATGTATCTCTTCGACTCTCGTGCTTCTTATGATGCTATGGACAACATAGCTGTAGTTGGCGTTGCAGAATTAGCGCTGTATTTGAAAGATACGCTGGAAGCAAACGATATTTTACAAAATATTTGGGTACAAGGTGAAGTGTCAAACTGTAAAATCTACGCTTCTGGTCATTGCTATTTTACCCTCAAAGAAGGGGATGCCCAGCTTCTGTGTGTCTTCTTCAAACAGGCACGTATGCGCTCTTCCGCTCCAGATTTACGTGATGGTATGGCGGTCAATGTGAATGGGCGCGTCTCCTTTTATGAACGTGATGGAAAACTGCAATTCTACGTTGACAATGCTAAATTGCTTGGGACAGGTGCCCTTTTTCAACGCCTGGAACAACTCAAAGTGAGACTGGCAGCCGAGGGGTTATTTGATGCGGAACGAAAGCGCCCCTTGCCGCAACAACCCTCTGTGATAGGTATTGTGACCTCCTCTCAAGCAGCGGCTTTACAGGATATGTTGCGTGTGTTGCGGCATCGCTATCCACTTGTACGCGTTATTCTCTCTCCTACCTTAGTACAAGGGGCAGAGGCTCCGGCAGCCATCGCGGCTGCTATCGACAGGTTGAACGAGCATGACGAGGCGGAGGTTATTATTGTGGGGCGCGGTGGAGGCTCAATAGAAGAGCTATGGGCATTTAATGAAGAGGTTGTAGCTCGTGCTATTGCCCGTTCGCGTATCCCTATCATTAGCGGAGTCGGACACGAAACCGATGTCACTCTGGCAGATTTTGTCGCAGATCAACGTGCCTCAACACCCACTGCCGCTGCAACTGCTGCTGTACCAAATATTGAGGATTGGCGCATGGCAGTGGAGGATAAGCAACAGCTCTTAACCGAACTCATGAAAGAGTGTCTCTTTGACCTTGTGGATCAGCTTGCTCAAATGCAACGCGACTTGCAACGGGCCAGTCCAATGGGTATGATAGAGCGGCGCCATCAGCAGCTCGATGACAGCGCCGAACGTTTACAAACGCAGATGCGCCATATGCTTGCGCTCAGGCAAGAGCGGTTCAGTGGCTTAGCATTACGCCTACACTCGCTCAGTCCTTTGCTGACTATCGCACGCGGCTATGCTGTGGTAAGACGTGAGCGCGATCAAGCTGTGGTTAGTAGCGTTCAGCAGGTTCAGGCACATGAGTACCTGACGATTCAGGTTCAGGATGGTTCTATTCCAGTGGAAGTTCACACTCAGGCAGAAGGATAGAGTATCGTGGAAACAACATCGTTTGAGGAAGCTTTTGCAAAGCTGGAAGAGGCAGTGACAGCCCTGCAAGACGGGCAAATGCCATTAGATCAAGCACTACGCCTATATCAAGAAGGTATGGAACTAGCACAGTATTGTAATGAACTGTTGCAAAAAGCCGAACTAACTGTAGAGCAGTTGCGCGTCTCTCATGATGGGACACTATCAGTAGAACCCCTGGATGTCTAGAAAGGGGAGAGGCAAGACCGTATGAATAATTCATTACTCGATAATCGTATTTTGGTTGCAGCATTTTTGGCATGGGCGGTCGCACAAGTAAGTAAGACCATCCTGGACCTCTTTACACAGCGCAAGCTTATTCTGAGCCGTCTCGTCTCATCTGGTGGAATGCCAAGTGCGCATACGGCTCTTGTCACTGGATTGGCAACGGCTGCCGGGCGTGTGAGTGGAGTAAGCTCGGCAACCTTTGCTGTTGCGGTAGTGTTGGCGAGTATTGTGATGTATGATGCTGCTGGTGTGCGTCGTGCTGTGAGTATCCAGGCGCGTATCCTCAATCAGATGATTGACGAGGCGTTTCAGGGTAGCCCCATGGCGGAGAAGCGACTACGTGAGCTGATTGGTCATACGCCAATTCAGGTGTTTGTAGGTGCGATTCTCGGTATCGGTATTGGCTTGCTCATGACAATATAGAAATGAGGGAGGCAATGCTACATGGAGCTAGTTTGGCGAAGCCAAACTAGCTCCATGTAGCATTGCCTCCCTCATTTCGTTTGGGACCTCAACTGTATTGACAATCTGTTGTATAATGCTGACAAGCTAAAAATGGCTTACCCGTCCTCTAGTTTCAATCCTCAGCAGTCCATAGGAGATTGCTGCACCACCTGTTCATTCCTGGGCAGGCTGCTATTAGGATACAACAGATTGCGTGAAGACGCAACACGTGGCCTTTTCCAAACTGTTGCATGAGGATGCACTAGAAAGCGACTATCCTTGTAGTCCGTGCCAACTTGCATGAAGGAGGTGTACCGCCTAAGCAAGCATAGGTATTTCTTATTCATCCTCTCATTGTGTCCAGTGTGAAGCGATTCTCGAATCGACCCTTGATACCTTGACACATGCCATCCCCGATAGATGGCGTATAAGGAGGCTCTCTACATGGCTTCAACAAGTATTCGCCAAGTAACGACGTCGGCAACCCTCGAAGAGAAGAAAAAGCTTCGTAAAGAATTTAGGCTGTTCGACATGATTTTCTACACTGTCGCCGCACTTATTGGCCTTGATACGTTGGGTGCATTTTCTGCGTATGGCACTCAGGCCCTGACATGGCTCATTATCTCCGGTGTTACCTTCCTGATCCCCTATGGTTTGCTCAGCGCTGAACTCGGTAGTACCTTCACACAAGAGGGTGGCATGTACGAGTGGTGTAAGATGGCTGGTGGGCGTATATTTGCCTCGTTAGGTGCAATGCTGTACTGGATCTCCAATCCACTGTGGGTTGGGGGAAGCCTCTCAGTTGCTGCTATTACTGCCATCAAAATCTTCTGGTTTGGTGATGCCAACTATAACTTTGGTGGCGGCGTGGCTTCAAATGCCATCATAGAGATTATCATAGCGCTCGCGTTCATTTGGGGCACAACATGGTGCGCCATTGCTTCCCTCAGCTTTGGGAAATGGCTTTCTGTGTATGGCTCCTATATCAAGCTTGGCTTGCTGGGAATCTTCATTGTGCTAGCCACCGTCTACATTGCTACGGGCCACTCGCATGGTGGTAGCCTTGTGGTAAGTGGTCTTGTTCCCAGTGATTGGGGAGTGGTTGTTAGTGCCATTCTACCAATCGTGATCTTCCAATATGTGGGCTTTGAGTTGCAAAATGGCGCAGGTGAAGAGATGGATAATCCGCAGCGCGATGTACCACGTTCCATCATTCGTGCCGGATTGACGGCGGTTATAGCCTATACATTATTCCTTCTCTTCATTCTGCTGGCTTTGCCGCAAAGTCAACTGTCCAACGTTGGCAGTTTCTTTAACGCATTCCAGGCCGTCGCCACCGTGCTCCCTGCACCAGTAGCGAAAGTGCTTGGGTGGATCATCGCTTTAGCCTTTGTGATCACGCTGGCTTCGAGTGGCGGCACTTGGATTATCGGAGCTGATCGCACCTATGCTATTGCTGCTCTTGATCGTACCGCCCCTGTCTTACTTGGGCGCTTCAGTGGACGATATGGTACGCCTATCGCAGTTAATACCATGTCTGGTATTGTGGCAAGCGTTGCGATGATCGCTGCAATTTTGATCACGGCCTTTGGCTCTAATAACATTACAACGCTCTTTAGCCTAGTGATCGGTTTCACCATTTCAACCACTACCCTTTCGTACCTCTTCATTTTCCCCTCGTACCTTATTCTGCGCTACAAATATCCAAACATACATCGTCCATATCAGGTGCCCGGTGGAATGCTCGGCGCGTGGATTGTGACCATTTTCCCATTGGCCTATGCAGCCATTGCAAGCTGGTTTATCCTCTTCCCAACGGACAAGGTAGTAGCAAGTAATAAGGTCAGTCGCTTGACCTATGAGCTAAGTCAACTTGTACCGCTAGCTCTTATTGTGCTGCTGACCATCGTTTTCTATGTGTGGGGCCAGATGGAGGCACGCAATAAGGATGTTGTGGTGGAATTGAACCTCGATACGGACGCGACTGTATTAGGTACTGCGGTACAGGATGTTCGTCCTCTATATTAAAATGAGCATGTGAAGAAGGGCACCCGCAAGGGAATGCTCCTACAAAGATACGAGAGTTTCAACAAGCTCTCGTATCTTTGTAGGAGCATTCCCTTGCGGATGCCCTTCTTCTTTATAATTTCTTTGCATTTTCCTTACATTTTCTCAACTTCTCTCCAATTAAATTGTGTTATGCTTCTCCTAATCAATGTAGTAGGCTTGTATAGGTTGGATTTCGTATGGCATCACCTTCAAAACATCTTTCTACGGCTCTTGTGGCTAGCGCTGTTGGAGGAATAGCTGCGCTTGCTCTACGCTTTTCTCAGTATCCCTTGGAGACGGTGAATTCATTTTCTCGTGTGGGGATGTTGCTAACTGGTGCTCGCGAATACACCTATGATCTTGATGGTTTGCCTATACACTACTACTGTGCCGGGCGACGTGGTACCCCCATTGTATTGATTCATGGGTTAGGGAATTCTGCTGAAATCTGGGCTTCTCTCTTTCGTTTGTTGAGTCGAGAGCACTTGGTATATGCCCTTGACCTGCCGGGCTTTGGTCAAACACCGGTCGCCACAGAGGGGGTGATGATTCGTACACATGTCGTGTATTTGCGGCGTTTCCTCGATACTCTAGGATATCCGCGTATCACATTGCTGGGAAACTCGCTCGGCGGGTGGATAGCAACCCAATTTGCCGCTACCTATCCTGAATGTGTTGAGCATCTTTATCTTCTGAATAGTGCTGGCCTGCGACGTGAGGGTATGCATTCTCCTTATGCGACTGATCGTGAAAGTGCGCAACATGCAATGGATCGCATCTGGGGCTACCATGTTCCTTTGCCGCGCTTTTTCCTCGATGCCGTTGTACGAACCTCGCAGATGCCGGGCTATAAGGGGTTTATTGCTGGATATGATGTTGAAGAGGAACTAGACGCGGTATTGGAGAAAGTACGTGTTTCAACTACTATTATCTGGGGAATGCGCGATGGCATTTTGCCTTTGAGTTGTGCGTATGACTTTCATAAAGGTATTCATAACGCGCAGTTGGTGCTCCTGAAACATGTTGGGCATATGCCCCAGGTGCAGGCGCCGACGCAGATAGCGCATATTGTGAAGAAAGTCTCAACGAAAGTGTGAAAAACAATCGTCCGAGCGCATTGAAATATGTGAATGAGTAACCTATCGTATGTCTTATAGTGATTGGGTAGTCATGTAAGTACTAGGTTACTGGACTCAAGTGTAGGTTTTGTGTATATTCCATAGTATATTTTCTCCTCCAGTTCATCTCGGTCGCATGTTTTATTTTGGGAGCGGGCGATGAAAGTCACGGGGAGAGCGTTACATAGTTAAAATGATCTAAAAAATGTCTATGTTTCCGGTAGCGTTATATGCAGCAATGCAATGAATGCTGTAATGTATGCTATCGCAGAGAGGAACCTCATGAAACTATTGGTGGTTGACAATGATCGTGATCTTGTTGAAATGCTTACAAGCTGGTTAAAAACGCTTGGTTTTGATGTTCATCGCGCTTATAATGGAGAGCGTGCTCGGACCGCATGGATGGAATTACACCCTGACCTTGTGATTATAGACACAGCATTGAAAGATATAGATGCATTGGGCTTATGCCGAGATATGCGTAGTAAGCATGATGCACTGGTCATAGTAATTACAGATGGTAAGGATGTACAAGATGAGGTGCGTGCTTTGGAAGCAGGAGCGGATGATTACCTGCGTAAGCCGTTTTACCCGATGCAACTTCGTGCGCGTATTCAAGCTGTTAGCCGCAGAGCACGATCTACGTTGGAGCGTCGTCCCTCTTCTATCGTCACTGTAGGTCCTATTCGTGTGGATTCTCTACATAATGAGGTTACTGTCAATGGGAAGGTGTCGCGGTTGACACCGACAGAGGGTAAAATGTTGCATTTGCTGGCTATTAATGCGAATGATGTGTGTACTGCCGACCAAATCGTAACACATGTGTGGGGATATGATGACGATGGTGATGCGAGTTTAATCAAGGCACATGTGCGTCATTTGCGCCAAAAAATTGAGCCAGATCCGAGTAAGCCCTATTTCATTTTGACGGTTCCGGGTGTTGGATATACCTTACTGCGGCGCCCTGTTGAGGAACCAGAGGTGAAGGAAGCTGTTCGTTTGTTACGAGTTGTTTCCGTGTAAAGATTTCTGTGTCGTGCAAAGGCAGCAAGGTGGGTAAAGCGCACGCGCTTTACCCACCTTGCTGCCTTTGCACGACACAGAAATCTTTACAGAGAGTATCTTTATTTTCGTGTCTTTATTTTCTAATAATGAGGTAATTATTTGAATAGCTCATGCTGCGCCACGCCCCCAAATCATTACTGGTACTGTGTTGAAAATGAGCTTGATGTCTTTCCATAAAGATTGATTACTCAAGTATTCGATATCCATATCGACCATATTCTCAAAGGTAACTGAGGAGCGTCCATACACCTGCCAAGTTCCGGTCAAGCCGGGACGTCCTGAAAGACGAAGCCAGTCTCGCTCCCCATAGAGTTCTACCTCAAAGGGCAGAGGTGGTCTTGGACCAACCAATGTCATGTTACCTTTGAGCACATTCCAAAATTGCGGAAGCTCGTCGAGACTGGTTTTGCGGATAAAGCGGCCTATTTTGGTGATACGTGGGTCGTTTTCATCTTTTGTCAATGCCTCACCGTTTATCATCATAGCCGCGACACGTTTCTGATGGAGTCCCTGATCGTTGTCGGTATACATAGAGCGAAATTTGTACATCACAAACTCTTCTCCGTGTTGTCCTACACGCTTCTGCTTAAAGAATACATCCCCTTTAGAGTCTAGTTTAATGCAGATAGCAATAAGAATGCCCACGAGCAGAACAAAAGGTGAGATGAGAAGTGTAAAAGTGATATCCAGAGCGCGTTTGAGACGCAGGTAATCGGTTTTGATGCGAATTACCTGAAGCGGTGCTGTTTGTACAGCCATAGTTCCCTCCCAGTTACAGATGTATGTTATTTTCTGTGATTCGCTATAGATTTCCCCGGCTTTTTTTCATATTTCTAATATTCTTACCTATTAGCGTACGCTATGCTGGTGTATAAACGGTAGTAAACCTGTGGAGATATGGTTAAAATGTATCAAAGGAGGTGAATAAATAGATACGCTTCTGCACACAGAAAAAGCTCTGTACGGATCAGTTGCAGTATCTTCACTGCGTTAGGAAAGATTAACCGCATTTCAACCTTGTTACTATCTAGAAAGCACGCTGAGGTGTTACAATGCTCACCAGGGAGAGTATGTGTTTAGCAAAAAACACAGTGAGGATTATCTCGTGAAGAATTAAAGGATAGGTAAAAATAGTGTCGTTTTTACAAGTACCTCTCGTTGATTTGCGTGCTCAATATCATGCGTTAAAGCCAGAGATTATGGCTGCTTTTGAAGAAGTGTTGGAGAGTATGCAGTTATTCCTTGGTCCATACCTACGTGAATTTGAGCAAGAGTTTGCTGATTATTGTGGTTGCCACTTTGGGGTGGGAGTCTCTTCAGGTACAGACGCACTCGCACTCGCATTACGTGCTTGCGATATCGGTCCTGGTGATGAAGTGATTACTGTGTCCAATACCTTTATTGCAACCGTTGAAGCAATTGCTATGGTCGGGGCTACTCCCATCTTTGTAGATATTGATGCCGATACATACCTTATGGATTGGCGGCAGTTGCCATCAATGCTTTCCCCGTGTACGAAGGCAGTGCTACCTGTACATATCTATGGACATCCCGCAGAGATGCAACCAATCCTGGACTTTGCGCAACAGCATGGGCTTCGTGTGATTGAGGATGCATCGCAGGCTCATGGTGCTACCTATAACGGCAAACGTGCGGGTGGCCTCGGCGATATTGGTTGCTTTAGCCTCTATTATAGTAAGAACTTGGGAGCTTTTGGTGAGGCCGGTATCTGTACGACCAATGATGCAACCTTGGCTGAGAAGATGCGTATGCTACGTGACCATGGCTCTCATGTACGCTATCAGCACGAAGTGATGGGCGTGAATGCTCGCCTTGATGAAATGCAAGCTGCTATCCTGCATATAAAAATGCCTCATTTGGAAGGTTGGAATGCCGCTCGCCAGGAACATGCCCAGTTTTATACAGAGCAGCTACGTGATATTGTCAAAGCGGTTCCTGTGGTGCGTTCGTGGGGAACGCATGTATATTGTTACTATGTTATTCAGGTGTCAGGGCGTGACCAGTTCCGTCAAGCACTAGAACATGCAGGTATTGGTACTGGCATTCACTATCCTACGCCCATTCACCGGCAACCTGCGTGCATCCAGCATGGCTATCGGAGTGGTACATTGCCTATCACCGAATCCCTAGCGTCACAGATTGTCTCTTTACCTATGTACCCAGAATTGACAGAGCAGCAGCGCCAGCTGGTTGTTGATACTGTGAAACGTACATTACTCTCCCCTGTATCCAAGAGTTAGATATTCTCAGAAGAACAAAGGATAATCAAAGAAGATGAAAGAGCTACGTTTTGGTGTTATTGGATGGGGATATTGGGGGCCTAAAATTGCGCGTAATCTCGCTGGCCTCCCCAATGCCTCTGTAACTATAGTCGCAGATATGGATGCTCACCGTTTAGCATCGATAGTAACAAACCAATCAGGGATGACAACCACTACACAGATACAAGATGTGCTACGCTCAGATATCGACGCAGTGGCTATTGCTACTCCTGTACGAACGCATTATACACTTGCCAGAGAAGCACTCTTACATGGAAAGCATGTGTTGGTTGAAAAGCCCTTGACCGCCAATGTGGAAGAAGCAGAAGAACTTGTTGCTCTCGCAAAGGAGCAGCAACGGGTATTGATGGTAGGCCATACTTTTGAGTATAACCCTGGTGTGAATGAGCTACGCAAACTTGTGCGATCCGGAGACTTGGGCAGAATTTATAGCGTTGAGACGGAGCGTGTCAACCTCGGTCTTTTCCGTAATGACATCAATGTCATCTGGGACCTTGCTCCCCATGACATCTCGATTCTGTTGTACCTGTTCGGTGTGAAGCCGGAGCAGGTGAAAGTGCAGGCCCATGCACATATTCAGCCGTGTATTCATGATATCGCACATCTCGACTTTGGATTTAGTGATGGCATGAATGCACACGTACATGTAAGTTGGTTACATCCCTGCAAAATACGACGCGTAACCGTCATTGGCGATAAGCGCATGGTTGTCTATGATGATACTAACCCGGCAGAGATGATAAAGGTGTACAATAAGGGTGCAGATGTGCATGCTGATCCTGTTGTTTCCTATCGTTACGGCTCGATCACGATTCCGCATATTGATTGGATTGAGCCGCTACGCCTCGAATGTGAGGATTTTGCCAACGCTATTCGGACTGGAGAGCCGCCTCGTGCTAATGGTGAGGTTGGCCTTGAGGTGGTGAGGGTGCTTGCGGCGGCACAAAAGGCTCTAGAGCTACAAGAAGTGCAGAGCATATCCGTAATAGTATAGGAGTGATGGGCAGTAGTGCCTCCGCACGCGAAGGCACTACTGCCCATCACTCCTATACTATTACGGATATGCTCGAATGTATATCCTGCGAGGAGATAGTATAGTGTTCGTACGCATTCACAGAAATTTTGTATATATTTTATTCATACTCTGCTCTTTTTTATTAATCGTGAGTGGTTGTGCATCTGACCACTCAACTATATCATCTGCGCGGGCTACTCCCTCACCTACATTTCAAGGCATTGTGGCTCCTATTTGTAACTCGTCTTGTGCTGTAGGAAATGTAGCGGGGACACGCGCATTCATCGATACATGGACAAATATTCATTTGTTCCAAAGCTTTGACTATCATATTCATAATGCCGCTGCCATTGCCAAGTACTATGATTTTATTTGGGGAGCCGATCCCCGCAATGTGGCGGCATATCGCGCTGGCAACCCGAATATTACGTTGAGTTACTATCTATCCTTCTTCCGTGATAGCGGTGTCTTCGGCAACACTGATACTCATCAAAGCTTAAACTTCTGGCGGACGCAGCATCCCGATTGGATACTCTACCGTTGTGATAGGGTGACGCCTGCGTACGAAGACAATCAGAATAACGTTGTGCCCTTTGATTTTACGAATCCTGATCTGGTGCAATGGCAAGTTCAAATATATGCTTTGCCCGCTAGTCAGCATGGATACGATGCCATAGCCGCGGATAATCTCAATATGGAGAATTTGATCGGCGCGTGTGGAAGTTATAAAAATGGGAAATGGGTACAACGTTACACAGGCGCAACGAATGATTCGCAGTGGCGGGCCGATGTTGTAACATGGGTGACAAGAATGCAGGAGGCATTGCACGCTTTGTCACACCCGCTCGTGCTCATACCTAATCTCGGTATTGGCGTCGTGCCTTTGAACGATGTGGCACTTCAGCAGGTAGTGAGCCATGTAGATGGAATATTGGATGAGGGCGGCTTTACAGATTATGGTCAAGGGTATATGACTGACAGAGACTGGCTGCAAATGGTTCAATTCATTGAAAATGTGCAAACACAACATAAAGCATACTATAATGTCAATGAATTTCCCTCATCATTAAGCCGTTCGGATATTGAATGGGCGCTTGCATCCTATTTAATGTGTAAGCAACATACTGCATCCCTCTTCATTTCTCTTATTCAGCAGTATGGGGCTGATCTACATGATACCTTGTATCTTCCGCAAATTGGCGAACCACGCGTCGATATGTATCAAGGGCAGAATGTGTACTGGCGTGACTATACCCACGGTATAAGTATCGTCAATCCGAGCAGTAGTGCATCCTATACTATCAAGCTTACAGGCCAGTATACCGATCTTGACGGTAATCCCGTAGGACAGACGATTACACTACCACCACATTCGGGAGAGGTCCTGCTTTTCTAAATCGGTGCTACGATGTAATCTTGCTCACTCAAGTGTATGTTCTCGATTCTTAACTTTGGCTTGGAACCGTTGCTGTCGAAGTCTCTTTGGTATGCTCTTGTTGCTCATCATGAGCAGGGAAAAGCATGCTATATGCTTGTACGAGATTCTGTTTGCTATGTTCCCACCAGAGCACCTCTTCAACACGCTTACGTCCGTATGTTCCCATGTCGAGGCGTAGTTGTTCATCGTTGAGTAAGGTTTCTATATGAGCGGCGAACTCATGTACGCTGTTAGAGGTAGCATAAAGGGCAGCGTCCTGGGCCGAGAAACGTGTTTCAGGAAGATCAAAAGCCACAATCGGTTTTCCCATTGCCATATATTCCATTGTCTTAATCATGGTGCTATGGTCATTAAGTTCATTACTAGGATCGGGGGAGAGGCCGATATCGGTGACTGTGAGGTAGCGTAGCATGTCTGTTTTTGAGACCCAACCAGCAAAATGGACGTACTCGTCAAGTTGTAATGTATGTGTTAGTGTGCGCAATATCTCTAATTGGTCGCCATCACCCATCAATACGAGTGTTACGTCTCGGCGCTGACGAGTATGCACCAGCTCATCCAGTGCGTTAATCGCATATTCCACACCATCCTGATTGCCTAGCACACCTACATATGCCAAGAGATACTGTTTCCCTTGCTTTAGAGCTGGCTCAGAAGCCACTGAGCCAAATTGTGTGATATCCGGTCCATTGCGTACAATGACCACCTTCTCAGCAGGGCTTCTGCCCCGTGTCATCGCCATCTGTTTCTGAGATGCATTTGTCGTAATGATAAGATCAGCAGTTTTATACGAGCAATGTTCAAAGAAGCACAAGGCTTTATAGAGCCATTGCATGCGGTGTTGGAACTTCACATGGAACATCTCTGGTGCCAAGTCGTGTTGGTCAAAAACGTATTTCTTGCCTAGTAGACGATAAAACAGACCCAATGCGAAAAATGTATCTGGTGGATTGGCTGCATGAATAACATCAAAACCATGCCGAAAGAGAACTTTGATGCTTAACAGGAAACTCTTAGACATAGCAGTTGCGTATTCTTTGATGTAGTCGCTGGAGCGTCGTATCTCTGTTATCAGTGGATAGCGATAAATGTGTATTCCTTCCAGATATACATACGCTTCTTGATCGCGTGTTGTTCCTTTGGGACAGATAATGCTGACCTGAAAGCCGTGCTGGGTCAAGGCACGAGCTTCTTTCCATACACGCGGGTCTGCTGGCACAGAGAGGTTTTCGACCAGCATTAACACTTTCTTAGTGCATGCCCACTTGACGTGTTCGGATTTCAGAGGTGGTATGGGCGCGATAAATACTTCCTTTCCGACCGACTGAGCGAAGCTAGCACATCGTGCGTTGTCGGTCGGAAAAAGGATTGTGGCCCCTACAGGAAGCGGCGGCTGATCCTGTCTTTTCCTACCCCACTTGAGGGGATTGAAATTAGACATTGACATGCTGATGCTCGCTTTCTGGGGCTACAGAAATCTGTTTTTTGTTGGTGTGTTGAAGGGCATATTCGTACATAGTTACAACCTGTTGTACGAGTGCCATGTTGCTCAAATGAGCGGTATCTGCACGCCCTGTGGTGCGTTCTGTATGCAGGAGCGCCTTTTCTAGACCAGCTGCCAGTGCATCGGCATCATGTGGGCAAACGCTGCATCCCTCAGTATGGGCGAGCACTTGCGCCACGTCGCCTACATCAGTAGCAACGACGGGCACATTGCAAGCCATTGCTTCGCGTACCACGTTGGGGGAACCTTCGGCGACAGAGGGAAGAATAAGCACATTGCTTGCATTGATATACTGCACAACTTTTGCTTGTGGGAGGCCGTTCGCTACCATGAGTTCGGCGGCCATACCTCGTGCTTGTAGACGTTCAATCGCTTTCTGGGCCAGAGGAAAGTTTTTCACTGGTATAGAAGGATTATTAGCGAACACGACGTAATAGCGACTCTGGTCCCATCCTAGCGCGGCACGAGCTTCTGTGCGTGGGATAGGCTGGAAAAGATCGAAGTTGATGCCATCGGGAATGACAAACACTCCGTCAATGAGCGCAGCCTTCTTCATTTGCTCCGTCTTGACGGTGACTGCTGCAACATGACGACAGAGCCACTGGCCCAGACGCACTACGAAGAGACTTTTCTTGCTTAGTGAACCATCAGTAGTTACTGTGCCAAGTAGGTCATCGCCCAGAAAGGCCGCAACAACAGGGGTTGTCCATTGCATACGTCCTGCGAGGCACCACAAGCCATAGTGTCCATGTACAATATCATAACGTCCTGTGAGGGTCTTAAAAAAGACTTGAAAGACGGTTGATGCGTAACGTAATGGCATAGGATGGGTAGGATTAGGATGAATGACTTCTACCTCGTGGCCTATAGCCGTGAGTGAGTCTACTAGTGCTTTCACAAAGGTGCCTTTGTGTGGTCGATCTGGTGTTGGGTAGATACCCGTCACCATTAAGATACGGTACTGCTTTGTATCCGTTGTTTTCTGTGGGTCTTTCACATTCATTCCTCTTAATTGAACGCCTCGTCGTAGTGTTCTACCAATCTTCATACGATGGGATGTGTCGTAGGGGCCCCATTCATGGCGCCCGTCGTGGGAGTAGTCCATTCCTCCAACGTTGTCTGTGCCAACGACGGGCGCCATGAATGGGGCCCCTACCACGCCCCGTCGCTTGAAGCTTGGCAGAGTACTACGACGCACAATTCCCATTATCAGTTTATTTCGTTAATCTGCATTATTGAGCTTATTGTTCGGTACGGATTGTTCGCCACCTTTGACCATGGGGACGACGGGCGCGATCAATCTGGCCCCTACCACACTAGGTGTATCTCGCGAAAGCAATTCTTCTACTGATAGCTCTGGTATCTCTATTTGTGGTGCATCGATGAAGATGCGAAACCAGAGTTCCAGACTGGCAAGTGTAAAGAGTTGGGCTTGGTAATTGATTCTGCCCTCTAGATGGTCGCGCACCATCTGTGCGATGAAATCGTTGTTAAAGTAGCCACGTGCTCTCATTTGCTCGGAGAGCAACAGGCGCGTAATTAGTCCGCGTTGCCCTTCACGGAACCAGATACCTGTGGGTACGTTAAAGCCCATTTTCTTGCGTGTCAGGATGGGTTCTGGCAAGAAATCGGCGAAGGCACGTTTGAGCATGTATTTTGCTTTGAAAGATTTGATTTTAAGATGCGATGGAATGCTGGCCGCATACTCAACTAAGTGGGAGTCGAGGAGAGGAATGCGTGACTCCAGTGAGGCGGCCATCGTCATTTTGTCGCCCTTCATGAGCAAATTGTCGGGCAGCCAGATTTTTGTATCCAGGTAGAGCATAGATGAAAGATTATCGCGCTGCGGATTTTTGTTGAGCCAATGTTGGAACTCGCGGCTAGAGTCAAGGTCAATATTAACTTTGGTGCTCTCTGAAAGCAACTGTTCTTTAAGAGTGCCATTAAAGATACCAAACCAATTCATCCAACGCTGTGGAGCTGGCTGCGAGAGATTGCGTGCTGCCGTTTTTAGCTTACGCATACTATAGGGTAGACGTTCGAGTAGCGGTTGGATAAGCTGATTGCGGACAGCGGTAGGCAGAATATGATAGTAGCGTGCTAGCCAGTCAACCACATATTTCGGATAGCCTGCGAAGAGTTCATCACCACCCTCACCGGAAAGCACAACCTTGACATGTTGTCGCGCTAGTTTTGAGACGAGATAGACACCCAGATCCGATGGTTCGCTGACTGGTTCGTCGCGGTGCCAGGTCAATAAGGGCCAGTATTGAGTTAGGTCAGAGGATTTGACGACGAGTTCATAATGATCGGTGCCAAAGTGCTCCGCAACGAGTTTGGCATACGGCAATTCACTATACTCTGCATGGTCAAAGCCGACAGAGAAAGTTTTGACCTTATGTGAGGTCAATGTGCTCATGATACCTGAGATAATGCTAGAGTCTACACCTCCACTGAGCATCGCACCTACGGGCACATCGGCCATCATGCGCTCTTCAACGGCGCGGTGGATGTGCTGCCGAATCCCTTTTAGGTACTCTTCTTCCGGTAGATTCTCGGTCTTGCCAAATGTATAATCCCAGTAGCATTCTTGACGAAGGCGACCATTTTCGCACAGTAGCCAGTGACCGGGGAGCACTTTGTAGATGTTTTTGAAGAGTGTGGCAGGAGCCGGAACGTAACGCACACTCAAGAAATCCGTGAGTGCCTGGGTATCTGCTGCTCGTTTGACACGAGGGTGACACAGCAATGACTTGATCTCGGAGGCAAAGAGAAGATCTCCTCCGTCCACTTGTGTATAATAGAGCGGCTTCTTGCCAGCGCGGTCGCGTGCCAGGAGCAGACGTTGACGTGGGCTATCCCAGATAGCAAAGCTGAACATACCATGTAAACGGGCTACACAATCCATGCCGAACTCTTCGTAGGCGTGAATGATGGTCTCGGTATCGCAATTCGTGCGGAACTGATGCCCCTTCTCAAGCAATTCTTCGCGCAGCTTTTTATAGTTCCAAATTTCACCGTTAAAGACGATCCAGATATTCCCCGTCTCGTTGCACATGGGCTGGTGTCCCCCGCTGAGGTCAATAATGCTCAGGCGGGCAAAACCTAGCCCGGTTGGGCCATCGAAGTAGGAGCCGCTATCATCGGGTCCACGATGGGCTAGCAAGCGTGTCATCTGCTCGATCAATTGTGGTGATACGGGCTCTTGACTGGCTGCGTTATAGATGCCACAAATGCCACACATAAAAATGCTCGCTTTCTCCTCGTGCTGACTAACTTGTGTTGGTACTATTGAGGATGCTTTCTCGATCATCTGCCTCCTAGTGCATACCTACTTGACGTTTTCGGATAGCAGAGGTATGCTTGTCCTCAAGAGGAGCGGCAGCTGATCTTGTCTTTTCCTGCCCACTTGAGGGGATTGAAACAAACATAGATGTCTCTATACATAGTGATGACTTGCTCTAATGTATAGTGTTGTTCAACAGTGTGTCGGGCTGCCTGCCCATAGTGTTGTGCTAGGTCTGGGTCACGTAAGAGGGTGAGCAGTGCTTGAGCCATGGTTTCGTAATCATCTGGCTCAACAAGGAGTCCATTCGTTCCTGGTTGCAGTAGGTCTTCACTACCACTTACTCGTGTAGCAACACAAGCCATACTACAAGCCATTGCTTCTAACAACGCATTGGGCATGCCCTCCCAGCGTGAAGGAAGCACAGCGATAGTGCCACGGTGAAACTGTGCAGGTACGTCACTTTGTAGTCCGGCAAACTCAACGCTCTCTCTGATACCCAGCGCTTCTGCTAGCTGGGTAAGCTGACTCTGAATAGGACCACTACCAACCAGAATTAACTTGGCCTCTGGCATTTGTTTGTGGACGAGATGCCATGCTTGAAGCAATGCATCAATGCCCTTCTCATAGCGCAACTTGGAGACGCACACCACTGTATGTGTGCGATCTTCAAGAGGGATAGTCGTTGGTGCAGGGTGAAAACGCTCGATATCGACTCCATTGGGCACAAGGCGCGTGCCGGGCAGATAGAAGTTATGGTCGAGAAGGTATTTCTCCATACGGGAGCTAAGGACAATCACGACAGCTCCCATGCGTTGTAGCAGCGTGCGCATGTATTGCATAACGCTTTTTCCGGCTTGTTCTAAACCGTATAAGTCACCATCAATCCAGGTTTGACCATCGACTTGTAGCCATGGTGTGGCTGGATCGAGCGGTCCGGCTAGCAATGTTGCAGGTGCATTCGTTTTGGTGGGCTTCCCAGCTCCCGCACTGATAACGACAATTGTCATCGGCTTGTGAGCAAGGCGACATATAAAGGCCAGAGGCAAAACTAGCAGGCTGAATTGGCACACCTGTAAAATATCGTACTCGTGACGTTTTTGCCACAATGTCCAGCTCATCACGACCATCGCTAGCAGGTAGGCTATACGTTGGAGTGGACGCGGCCACTGTTCGCGGTTGCCCAGCAAGGCGCCAGCAACACGTTGTACGGGAACACCACGTATGGTTTCGTGTGGAGACCATGCGTCTTTATGGCGGAATGTGACAATGTGTGCTTCATAACCACGTTCTCGCAGTAGTTGACACTGTGCGAGTGTTTGTGTCTCCGCACCCCCGACAAGTGGATAAAATGTCGTGATAGCAACGCAGATGCGTGGGTTAGGTATCATCGTCCCACCTCCTGTAGTTCCAGGGTTTGAGCACTTTGGTCTTGTGATAGGACACTTCGATACAGATCAACGCACTTCTCGATGATGCGTTCAAGTCCATATTCTTGTACCATTGTAGCGCGTGCTTCTTGTGCAAGCCTGTGAGCGAAATCTGGGTCTTCGAGAATGCGACGGAGTGCTTGTGCAAGTTCTTCCGGTTGTTCTGGCTCTACAAGCAAGCCATTGACGCCGTTGACAATGATATCCTCACTGCCACTCACCCGTGTGGCTATAGAGGGGAGACCACATGCCATTGCCTCTAACAAAGCATTGGGCATACCTTCCCAACGTGAAGGCATGACGAAACCCCATGCGGATTGTAGAAGGGGAATGACGTTGCGCTGCAAGCCCATGAACTCGACGCTGTCTTGGATGCCTAACTCTGCGGCAATACGCTCTAATTGCGGCAGCAGAGGGCCTTCTCCCGCTATGAGTAGCCTTGGTTTGAGGTTTGCTCTCCATGCTGCTGGTTCGTGCATCATACGGCCCCATGCATGAAGCAAGATATCAATGCCTTTGGGATACTGTAAACGTGCCACACAGAGCATGTTACGCTCCGGTTGAGCAGGATCAGGGCGAAGTTTAGGCGCAGGCTGAAATTTCTGTGTGTCAACTCCGTTGGGTATGAGTACCAAATTCTCCTTGCGAAAACCATGCGAGATCATATAGGGGTAACTGCGGCTACTTAATAACTGGTAGAATGCAGCAGATTTTTTCAGGAAATTAACAATAGCCGTGCCGCCAAATGCTGACTTTGAAAGATAGGCTATGTCACCTACAACAATATCCTTAAAAGGTACTTTTAAGAAAGAGGTGTCGGACAATGTATTAGCTAACGTATCAGCCATTAATGTTGCATTGTCTTCCTGTTGCTTCTTACCAGGGCCTGTGCTAGGGATGCTAATAATAACTGGTTTGTGCGCGAGTTTACTTATAATAGTAGCTACTCCCGCAAGTGGTGACATTTGTAGTGAATGAAACACGTCAAAACGATGTCGAAGTCGCCACAGTGTTAAAAACATATATAGATCGATAGGAAGATGGCCTAATCTGCCGATGCGCAGAATACCTGCACGGCTATACAGTCCACCAACACGTATAATTGGTAGCCCGTTCAATGTTTCTGTCTGCTTCCATTGTTTGTCATGGCGCAACGTAACTATAGTTACATCATGCCCCATCTCTATAAGCTGACGAGCTTGTTTCTCTGCTTGCGTTTCTGCACCCCCAACTAATGGGGCAAACATAAACGCTATTAAACAAATACGTAAACGCTTTTCCACAAATTGCTCCTTTTATATTTCCTTCATGTGTAGTATGCGTTTTCTCTCTATACATGAGTAAATTGCTTTTGTGTCTCTTGTTCTGTTTGCTCTGTCCTCTCTTCTGGAACTAGCGTGTTGTTCTGGGCAACATCTTCTATTGCGCTGGTGCCGTTCCGCGAAGTTGTCCAACACAGGGCGAACGGGAGCGCCATAATGATCCAGAAGTAGATACCGATACTGGGATTCCAGAAATCATTCGCATCTTGGATCTGTACTATTACATTGAAGAAGATCGCAAAGGCCATGGCGAGGATCATACGATAATCAGGCGTAGCTTTTTTCACTCTTCTCAAGAGAGGAAGAGCAATAGATGTGAAGGTGAGTATCAGAATGGTCACTCCGATCAAACCGTGATCATAGAGCGTTTCCAGGAAGATATTGTGCGCTGCAGTAGCGATTACCCCGCGTCCTACGCCGACATTGAGATTCGCTAACAAATCATCAGAGGCTTTGAGGCCCCTTCCTAGCAGTTGTGTCAGATCAAAATGGTCAAGAACGGCTGCCCAGAGATAGGTACGCCCATTCAGTGTTGTAATATCCTGATTGAAGAAGCGACTAAAGATGGGCGTGTTGCCCAGTGTGGCCGCTAACAAAACGAGACCTATTACAGCAACCATGCCGCCGATCATACCTATACGCATCTTGCGTGAAGGCAAGAAAATAATCATAACGACAATGCTTACAGGCACACTCAGAAGAGCAGTGCGGGTAAAGGTAAGTCCAAGTGTCACCAAAAGCAGGAGCACAATCGCTATCCCTACGATCCGTTTGAGACCGTGTAGTGTAAATGTGCGGTAAATTGACATCGGAATAATGATGGAGAGAAACAGCGCTAGGTTCGGCGGTGTATCTCCAAACACAGAACTGATGCGGAAGAATGAGGTTGTTGTGTCTACCACCCCATTTTTTTTGATAAAGTATCCATAAATGCCATAAAGTGCGATGAAGATAGATGGCACGAGTATGGCATCCATGACCCATAGCATACGCTGACGTGTAGTTACAGTCGAAATAGTCAGGATACAGATTGCTATAGTAGTAAGCAGAATAGTCCATAATGTGAAAAAAGAGCCGAGTGGTAAAGGTGAGAGACCAATACCTAATAATACCCATATGACATAGGCCATAAAGAATGACAACGCAGGCATACGCTTGAAGGCTGTTTTTGTGGGTAACACAAAGAGCAAAATAAGGGTTGGTAGTATTAATCCTGAAAGGAAATTATTGCCATTAAAGAACGGGAGATTTGAACCAATGAAAGCATTTAGGAATATCCAGGCAATTAATAAGAAATAGGGATAACGGAGTAAAAACAGAATAATGATTGAGCCAAAGGCAATGCGCACAGTGTATGCGATATTCATTACTGACCCAATGATACCAGCAACAAAAACGCTTACTATAATAGTAGTACGCGTAATCAGTTTGGAGAGTCCATAGGGAAGTCGTGCCTCACCTAGATATTCTTCTCTCCATACCACCCAATTGATGTAATATTGACCTAGACCAATTCTCCAGATCACCTTCAATACCTCGCGTGGTGGTGTGAACAGGTAGAGCTTGCCGATCATACTACGCAGAGTAAAGAGCAGGATGAACATGGTACAGAAGTAGACCGCTGAGGTCGCTAGGGCGATGCCGAAACTTTGCCAGATACGGGCGAACAGATAGTCGAAAAGCGCATTGGCGAAGATGCTGAATATCGTAATGTACATCAACACTTTCGTCTTACCAAGCGCACTAAAAGCTCGTGATGTGATGAAACCAAAGGCCATCGGCGTCAGCCCAATCGCGAATCCGATCAATGTGATTGCTGTACGACTCGTGTCTCCTTCATTGAAAGCTCCGTGCTGAAAAATTACCTCTATAATAGGGTGAGCCAGAAGAATCATGCCTGCGGTGAGTACGAGGGTGCCAATGCCTACAGCCCACAAGTATAAACGAAGTGTTTCTTTGAACGCCTTCATATCTTGTATTGCGGCTTGATTTGCAAGATAAGGAAGTGCGGCGCGTCCTACAGAGGCGAAGATCACCCCTGTAGGAACTCCAATCAGCTTGAGCGCGTTGTTCACAGCGGCGATACTGCCTACTTTAAGCGTGGATGCAAACATCTGATCGACAAGAGGGCTGGCTTGACTAATCAGTGCGCCAAAGAGGGCTGGCCATGCTACGATGCCAATCAAGCGAATATTGGGGTTATGGAGATCTAAGACCAAGTGATAGGTAAACTTGGCTTGGTGGGCACGTACGATAATTACACATAATTGTAGTATTTGCCCTAGCAATGTCCCTATGCAAAGCGCCACGACACCTTGTGTACCCCCACTCAGCAGAACGAGTATCATCGTGGTGATAGGGACGAGGATGCCCGCGTAAGCAGGCCATCCAAATTGTCCTTCACTATTGAGGAGACACTCCATGAAACTGTTCAATGTCATAAAGATTAACACCGGAAAAATAAATGGTGTCAAACTCACAGCAAGGGTATAGGAATCTGGTTGGAGCGAAGGAGCCGAGAAAAAGACCAATTGGTTGCGGAAAATGAGCATCACAACAATGAACACGGCTAAGCTGATAAGTAAGAGATTGAGCAATGTGCTGAAGAGACGTGAAGCGGCCTGTTTTCCCTCTTTTGCGCGGACACGCGTATAGATAGGAATGACAGAAGCTTCTAATCCACTCGCGAGTAGTTGTGCTAATGTGGTCGGTAGGGTAGCAGCAACAAAGTATGCGTCCATTGCCGCCCCTTGACCAAACCGTGCCGTGACGATGATCTGATTGAATAGACCCATCACACGAATCAGCAAATTAGCAGATGCGAGACTCAGTAATGCACGAAAAATGTATTTATTGGGTGTTCTTAAGCGTATTGCTGCCAACCGCCCGGTTGTTCCAAGTGGTTGGCTCGTACCTGTTCCTAATGGCTGCGACATCAGTCTTAATCCTTCTTGAGATGAGGGTGTTGCAAGGTAAGAGTAATGTCTGCGTCTTTCGCTTGCCCATTGGTGGCTAGCGCCGGCGTCTCAGGAATAGAGAATGAGATATCCGTTTTGGGCTTTGCTTGAATGCTCAGATAGTCGAGCTTTTCTCCGTAGTCCGGCCAGCGGCTCTTGTTGACAGTGATACCGAGAATATGTGTATGTGTTCTCTGCAATGTTTGTTTCGCACGCTGCAAAATCTTGCGTGGGGTCTTTGATATATCCACCACCAGCACAGTTGCCTCAATATGTGATGCCAGAATTTGTGTATCGGCAATAGGGAGAAGTGGCGATGTATCAAAGATAACATAGTCAAATTCGGTAGATTGCTTGAAATGGTCAAAAAGGCGCTGCGTTAGTTGCGATTGGAGCAGCTCAGATGGGTTCGATGGAAGGACACCTGCTGTCAAGACGCGCAATGAAGGAACTTCGGTAGGTTGCCCTTTTAATCTCACCTCAACTTGTGCCCACATTTCTAGAAAGGCATTTGATAGCCCCTGATGGTTGTCTAGTTGGAAATGTTGATCTTGTACTGGATGGCGTAGGTCAGCATCGACCAGGAGCACTCTCTTGCCTGCTAGTGCCATGAATGTTGCAAGATTCGCAGCGATTGTACTTTTGCCTTCGCCAGCTAATGCACTTGTGACCATAACGAGTTTGAATGGCTGTGCTGCCTGTGCTGCATTGAGGTTTGCACATAGAATACGGCACCCCTCTGCTAACGCCGGAGTATCTTCGGCACTCTTGAGACGGTCTCGTTGTGAAAGCTGTGGAATGACGGTGAGCATATCAAGATTGAGAAGTTCTTGCACCTCGTCTGGATTGTCCATGCGATCATCGAGCCATTCGAATGCAACGATTAATGCGAGCGAAAGACCAAGCCCGACTGCGGCACCGAGAAGAGCATCGAGTGATGGCTTAGGCTGAATAGGATCAGTTGGAACCGGCGCTGGTAATACCTGGACAGTAGCAGGAAGTTGGGTTGCAGAGAACTTCGAGAAACTTTGCGCAATCTCGTTTGCTAATTGTGCTGCCAGTTGCGGATCGGTGTTATTTACGTCTAACTCGATGAGTTGCGTGTTCGATTGTGGCTTGACCGCAATCATTGGTAGCAACGTTTTGAGGGTTAAGCCTTTGTGTTGTACAACAACTGGCTGTAATACGCTAGAGCTAGTAACAAGCTGTGCGTAGGTCGGCACTGCTTCGAGAGCGGCGGTCGTGCTATCGTAATTGGAGGCGGTGCCGTTAAAACCCACTATCATAAAAGCAGAGGCCTGATAAGTGGGATGTATAAGCTTTGTGACGGCATAGGTTATACTGCCGCAGAGGACAATGCCAAGAATCATTATCCATGCCCAGCGCTTGGCTAGTAGCATATAACGTGTGAGCGGATTGCGCATTCAGATACCATCCTTATTATTAAAATAGGTTAGGGCAACACAAGACAAAAGCATCTATTGTTTCACAACGAACGACATTCGTAGATTAACATATATGACAACTATATGGTAGTGGTATAGGTAAGTAAACCTATGACTTTCCCTATTAGCTTAGAATACACTGTTCTCGCTACGAATGGGGTTGTTAGTTGTGTTGAGATAGCGTTGAGAAAGTTCGTTAGAAGTGTTGAAATCATTGCCACGTAATATATGTTCTACTCTTCATGCTCGTACGTTTATATTTTTTAGAGGATAGCGGTGCAGAGATATACACATACAGGTACAGATACGTGCATTTCTCTACGCGAATGGGGAATGTTTTACTGATTCTCCACCTCTATGAACATCCTATTACTACACACATGTGCTATTGTTGTGTTGGGCTAATAGATTTTCCTTTAGGGAAAATCTGTTCTACTCTGTTGTATATCGAGAAAGACAGTTGTGTATTGATGTCTATGCGACCAGGAGGTATCCATATGCGTTTGCGGTTTGTGCTAGGAGTTGTAGCCTTTTTTCTGGCAATAAGTATCGTTCTGAGTGGAGTGTTGTTTGGCCCATCGCTCCTCTCTAGCCTGACGAGTGCTACTACTGGGCATACATCCGCGACGGGGGCGACAGTTACAGGCAATGCCATTGTGCGAGAAAATAGCCAGATAGGGACAACTGCCTGGATGATTCCTGCGGGGAAGGTGGCTACTACACAAATTCAGGCATATGCGAGTGCGACTTCTGTCCTACCTGGAAAAAGCATAACTTTTTATGTGAGTACCAAGGTGAATGGTACAAATTACTGGATAGATATCTATCGTCTTGGTTGGTATAGTGGGTTGGGTGGACACCTCATGGCTTCTACTAGTTTGCAGTCAGGTTATGCTCAAGGATATTATGATATCGCTACACATCACCTGATTGGGTGTAATACCTGTGTGATAAATACAACAACAGAAGCGATAGAAGCAAATTGGCTTCCTTCCTATAATCTAACCGTGCCATCTGACTGGACCACAGGCATCTATCTCGCCAAATTTACTGATGTGCATGGCTTGCAAAGCTATACTCCATTCGATGTGCTAGGCAATGCCACGGCAGATTACGTCGCTGTTACCCCTGATACTACGTATGCAGCTTACAATGACTGGGGTGGATATAGCCTCTATAACCCGGATAATAACGGCGCAACCTCATCGGGTGAGTCTGATGCGATCTTAAAAGCAAGGGCGGTCAAAGTATCCTTTGATCGACCTTATACAAGTGCTAATGGTTCAAGCCAAGTACTGGTCTTTGAAGTGAATGCTGTCCGTTGGATGGAAAAACAGGGCTATGACGTATCGTATATGAGTGATATAGATATGCAGCAAGGCCAGACTCAATTATTGCGTCACAAAGCATACATCTCTATGGGTCATGATGAATACTGGACGAAAGAGATGTACGATGCGATAGAGGCCGCACGTAACCAGGGAGTAGGATTGGCATTTCTAGGGGCGGATGCTGCATATTGGCAGGCCCGCCTTGAACCAGATAGTCATGGCATTCCTAATCGTACTGTTGTTTGTTACAAGGTAATTTCCTATCATCATGACTTGGCACGTGATCCTATGTATGCTACTGATATCACACGTGTGACGACTCAGTGGCGTGATGATACTTTATCACGTCCAGAGAATGGCTTGATTGGTATCATGTATGCAAATTTGACACACAAGGTCAATGGATTCCCATGGCATGTAGACCCATCTGCTCCTTCGTCATTACTTGCACAAGCGGGACTAAGCCAGAATGAAGCATATGGCTGTGGGCTGGTCGGCTATGAATGGGATCGCGTCTTCGTGAATGGTGCGACACCCAAAACCCTACATATTATTGGCACGTCCATGACACAAGATGATACAGGGGTGTCAGATCAAAGCAATACGACCTATTATACGGCGCCTTCGGGGGCAATCGTTTTTGCTTCTGGCTCTATCTACTGGAGTTATGCTTTGGATAACTATCGCTTTCAGCAAGATAAGAATTGTAGCGGCAGAGATACTGCCGTACCAAGTATCCTAAAACTGATGGGAATTGTTATGACTGCCTTAGTTACACGTCAAATACCATAGTTTTATGTTTGTTGAAGAAGGAAAAAGTGACCTTTGTGAAAACGAAGAGCACCTATTCTATTCCCGTTTTTGCTCACTGTGATAATAGTGTGAATTTTTAAGGAGGTTCTGTTTATGCGTGTTTCGCTGAACATACAGAAACCACAAGATGAAGTGCCTGTAACTTATGCTGATGTTGTTGTGGTAGGAGCAGGTCCCTATGGTCTCTCGACAGCTGCTCATTTGCTGGCAAAAGGACTAAAAGTGGCGATTTTTGGTCGGCCCCTGAGTCTCTGGCGCGAAAATATGCCAAAAGGGATGTTATTACGTTCCTTCTGGTGGGCCAGCAATCTTTCTGACCCACAGAAGAAATATAACTTTGAGCACTATTTTCAAGAATGTAATGTGCCGGCCCTCTATCCTTTGCCTATTGAAACCTTTATTGATTACGGTCTATGGTTCCAAAAACAGTGTGTTCCGAATGTAGATGAAACATTTATTACTTCTATTGAGGATCTGAAAGACCGTTTCGAAATCACGTTAGAAGATGGACGTATTGTGCATTGTCGTGTTGTTGTGATGGCGCCAGGTCTCCATTACTATTTCTATAGCCCGGCTATGTATGACCATTTATCTCCTCAGGTAGTCTCACACACTGCTGTCTATCAAAACTTTGATGCATTTGCAGGGAAAAGGGTAGCTATTATTGGTGGTGGACAATCGGCTCTTGAAACGGCAGCTCTGCTGCATGAAAGCGGTGCGAATGTTCACGTGCTCTCACGGCATTCTATTCATTGGTTGAATGAGGAGAAGGTCGAGGGGCGTTCACTATGGGCACGTGTGCGCTATCCCAAGGCGGGTATTGCTCCTGGGTGGTTCAATTGGGGTATAGAAAACGCACCTTACATCTTTCAACAACTGCCACGAGCTACGAAAGATCGCCTTATGCTAGGGCGTGGTCGTTATGGCCCAGCAGGAGCGGATTGGCTCAAGCGCCGCATTTTCAACATGATATCTCTGCGCGAGAATATACACGTGAATGAGGTTCAGGAAACGGCGGCTGGCGCTGTGTTGAAGCTTTCAGATGCTACTGAGCTACATGTCGATCATATTATGCTGGCGACAGGCTATCGGGTGAATATATGGAAGCTTCCAATGTTGCATGCAACGTTGGTATCGAGGATACAAACCTATAGGGATGCACCAATTTTGAATAATCATTTTGAGAGTAATATTCCTGGTCTCTACTTCGTTGGTCTCTCGGCGATGTCAAGCTTTGGCCCCTTCTATCGCTTTGTGGTAGGTACCGACGCAACAGCTCGCCGTGTAGCGAACGCGGTGGCGCATCAGGTGGTTCAACTGAAGTAGGGGAGCATGTGTATGCGTAAACAACTGGGGGTTCTTGTCGCGGCATGCTTCTACTATGGCGGATTGGTGCATCTGTCGCGCTGGTTGATGCAGCGTTCGGGAAAGCGTCTGATTGTCCTGAATTATCACCGTGCAAGCGGTGGGAATTTGCGCCGCCATATGCAGTATCTAAAGCGTTACTATCGCGTGCTCCATCTTGAAGAAGCTCTGGAAGAACTGTACACCCCGGCAACAGAGAATCCGAGGAGTACTGATCTGCGTACACCTCTTGTGTTGACGTTTGATGATGGCTATAGTGATAATTACACCTACGCCTTTCCGCTCGCTCGTTCGCTGCAGATGCCGATTACTATTTTTGTGGTTCCTGGATATGTAGAGAGTGGACAGTACTTTTGGTGGGGTGAAGGACAACGTTTGGTACGTCGAGCGTCTGTACATGAAATAGTCGTTGAAGGGCATAAATATCAACTGCAAAACTTCCATGATAAGGAACAGCTTGGGCAACTGATTGATGTCTGCGTACGTTCTGCGACTTCAGTAGCGGAACGCGAAGATTTTCTCACAACCATGCGTCAGCAGTTGGGTGTGCCAACCTCTGTATTGCCTGATGAAGAAGGCGAATTGCCATTCAATTGGGAACAGATGCGCGAGATGGAGCGGAGTGGCTGGGTGTCATTTGGGGCGCATACGATGCACCATCCAGTACTGGCCTATCTGAAAGATGCAGACGAAATCTACTATGAAGTGGATGAGTGTCGGAGGATACTAGCGCAACAACTTGGACATCCAGTGCGTACATTTGCTTATCCTATTGGGCGGTTTGAACATATCGGTGATAATGCTGTACACGCTGTACAAGAGGCAGGATATGACTGGGCCTTGACCACTGTGTACGGCATCAATGCTCCTCTTAGTGACTCTCATCGGCTTGGGCGTGTTCTGGGTGATGTCACGCGCAATTGGGTAGTGATGGCAGCGGAAGTGTCAGGGTTGTGGAGTTTCATCTCTCCACTCTGGAAGAGGCTCACTGGTAAGGGCGAAAGTGCTTAGTTGTTGCTCATGGTATTGTAATAATGAAAAAGAGGTCATTGTGTGGTAAGCAATTCAAAGGCGAAGGTTTCACGGATGACTCTTACACAAGATAGGGCGTCTATTGAAGCCTATGATGCGTTAGTGTTAGATGCTCGTTTACGGCAGTCGCTGGTCAGCGTGCGTTCGCTTGGCCGTCAAGGGTTACGCGTCGCTGCCCTCGAAACGTCGCATGATGTACCAGCTTTTGCCTCACGCTGGTGTCAGAGGGCAATTCCTTGTCAGGTAAAGGAAGGCACCGACGCGTATCTGACCTATCTAGAGCATGTGTTGGATCAGACTGAAGCCTGTGTGCTGATTAGCTCATCAGATGGCACAATTGCACTCCTGAGGCAACATAGAGAGCGCTTGGAGAAACGTACACAGATCGCATTAGCGAAGGAACCAGCACTGTCTATCGCGGTGAATAAGGAGCAGACTCTCGCCATTGCCGAGCGCCTCGGCTTGCATATTCCTAAAGGCGTAACAGTGTGTTCCGTCGCTGAGGTAGCGGGTGCTGTGCGCGAAATAGGACTACCGGCAGTAGTAAAGCCGGTTGAGTCTTGGGTTGGGGGCGAACAGCATGGTGTACGTTATATGTCTCGTCTCGTAACCACGCTCCAGGAGAGCTATGAGGCAGTTGAAGAATTAACCGCCACCGGAGGAACGACGCTCTTCCAGCAGTTTCTCACAGGGCGACGCGAGGCGGTGAGCTTTTTGTATGCCAAAGGTGAGATGTACGGACGCTTCGCACAGTGGGCCAAACGGACAGAACCTCCTCTAGGTGGACAGTCCGTCTTACGACAGAGCATTGCGATTCCGCCAGATGTGGGAGAGCAAGCCGAGCGTTTGGTACGTGAGATAGAGTTGGAGGGCTATTCAGAGGTGGAGTTCCGTCGGGACAGGGCTGGTATTCCCTACCTGATGGAAATTAACCCGCGCCTCTCGGCCTCGGTTGAAATCGCGGTTCGTTCAGGTGTTGATTTCCCCGCACTTCTCTATCAGTGGGCAAGTGGAGAGCGCATGGAGAAAATAGAACATTATCGCACGGGAGGATGGATGCGCTACTTGAAAGGGGATATTATGACAACTATTGAAGCAGTGCAACAATGTGGTCGGCCAGGAGTTCCCCCACCTGTTCAGTCTGTGCTAGGTTTTGGTCTTTCTTTTTTCATGCCTATGGACTATGACTATCTTGATTGGAACGATCCTGCTCCGGCTTTGAAAGCTACGGCTGACTTTACTCGTAGCTGGATAGGGGGTGCAATGAAAAAAAGGCTATTCTATATAAGGAGGAAATTCTCGTGAGTGTCGTTTCAGATAGAGAACAAATCAATCAAGCAAGCTCTATTACACAGTATGATGTTGTTGTTATTGGGGCTGGCCCCTATGGGTTAACGACTGCCGCACAGTTACTGGGGCGTGGCTTAAAGGTAGCAGTTTTTGGAAAGACGTTAGAGCTATGGCGTAACCACATGCCCTTGGGCATGTACCTACGCTCACACTGGTGGGCGACAAATCTTGCCGACCCCAAGAAGCACTATACATTTGAGCGTTTTTTTCAGCAATCTCCTGTCTATAATAAATGTTATCCGGTGCCGATAGAGGCGTTTATTGACTATGCGCTCTGGTTTCAAAAGCATGTTGTACCCAATGTGGATGAGACGTATGTTGCATCGGTTGAACGTGATGGTAAACAGTTTCTGCTCACGCTCGAGGATGGGCGTAAAGTGAAGTGCGCGGCGGTCGTTATGGCTATCGGCCTCTATCGCTATGCGAAGCGACCAGCGGAGTATAGCCTCTTCCCGGCTGACTTGGTGACGCACTCCTTTGAGCATAGTGACTTCAGTCGTTTTGAAGGCAAGACGCTGATGGTAGTTGGTGCAGGACAGAGCGCTGTAGAATATACGGCTCTCCTCATGGAGGCTGGTGCCTCAGTGCATCTTGTCTCACGAAAGCCCATTCACTGGCTGGGCCCAGATCGTGCAGAGCAACGCTCACTGTGGGAGAAAATCAAGGCCCCTACTGCGGGCATTGCTCCTGGTTGGAAAAACTGGGCACTTGAATATCTGCCCTACCTATTCTACCTCGTTCCACAAGCCAGAAAAGATAGATATATAGGCGGTCACTACCAGGCGGCGGCATCTGATTGGCTGCGAGAGCGCGTGATTGGAAAAGCTGCCCTGCACGAAGGCCAGAAAGTACAGCAAATGCAGGTTGCTGATGGTGGCTTGGATGTAAAGCTCAGCAACGGCGAGCAATTGTACGTCGATCATGTCATGCTTGCCACTGGGTATGAGGTACATTTGAGCCGCCTGGAAATGCTCCATCCAAGACTTCGAAAAGAAATACAGGTGGATCAGGATATTCCTATCTTGAATCACTGGTTTGAGAGCAGCGTGCCGGGCCTGTACTTTGTAGGTCTTACAGCATTACGCAGTTTTGGGCCTCTCTATCGTTTTGTGGTTGGGGCAAAAGCAGCGGGGGAACGTGTGGCGATGGCTATTGCAAAAAAAGTCGCACGCTAGGAACTATCAATGGGTGGATTTTCACCATGAAGAGGGTGTTCGTCCCTACTGCTCTGACCACCTTCATTTGAAGGGTATGTACTGGGTATGAAATCGCTTGATAAGCGGACTCGTCCTCTATGGCTACTCGTCAAATGAAGGTGGTCAGAGCACTACGACTCTACCAACCTTCAAGCGATGGGTCCGTCGTAGGGGCAGGAGTTCATGGCGCCCGTTGTGGCGATGGTTCATTCCGCCGACATTGACCATGTGGACGACGGGCGCGATCAATCAGGCCCCTACCACGCTACCCGTCAAATCAAGATTGGTGGACTATTACGGAAACGCTCGGTGTGGTAAGGAGGATAGCATGCGGAAACGTATGGAACGTATACGCTTGGGAATTGCGGCGTGCTTCTACTATATAGGTATAGTACAACTAGCCCATTGGTGGATGCGCCGCTTTCGTCCATCTCTGATAATCTTAAATTATCATCGTGCAACGGGGGAGATGTTGCGCCATCACTTCCTCTACTTGCGTCGTTATTATCGTGTGATGCACCTGGAAGACGCCTTGCAGGAATTCTCTGCGCCATCTGCACCAGGGCGGGGTTCTGAACGACGCTTGCCAGTGGTTATGACGTTTGATGATGGTTATCACGATAACTATACTTACGCGTTCGCGGTGGCGCAGCAATTGCATGTCCCGATTACTATTTTTCTCGTGCCTGGATACATTGAAAGTGGAGCACGCTTCTGGTGGTTGGAAGGAGAGCGCTTGGCCTATCACACACACGCTGAGAAAGTAACAATTGAGGGACATACCTATACTATCAGCACGCCAGCGGAGCGCAAGGTACTCGCCGATGTTATTGACCGTCACCTGCGCTACGCCACCTCTATTGAGGAACGCGAAGTCTTTCTTTCTGGTATTCGTGCAGCATTGATCGATACTGCGACTGAAGAGATAGATGAGGTAGATAGAGAAGCGTTGCCAGTTAGCTGGGAACAAGTGCGTGAGATGGAACAGAGTGGTTGGGTTTCATTTGGGGCGCATACCGTGCATCATCCGTTGCTTTCTGCTCTCAGCGACGTTGAGGAAATGCGGCGGGAGGTAGCAGAGTGTCGTTCGGTATTGGAGCAACAGCTAGGGCATCCAGTGCGTAGTTTCGCCTATCCCATTGGCAAGTCTGAGCAGATCGGCAATGAAGGTGTGCAGGCTGTAAAAGATGCAGGCTATCAATGGGCTGTTACAACTATTGAAGATAGAAATGATCGAGCAACAGACCGCTACCTGCTGCGGCGCCTGCCAGGTGATTTGCATCAGCACTGGTTGATTATGGCATCGGAACTAGTCGGGCTACTGGGCTGGTCTCGGTGGAGGAGAAAGAAACTTGAAAAAGGCCCTCGATAAAGCTGCCACGGCAAATGGAGCAGCACAGATAGAAGAAACAGGTGCACAGGCGGAGCACATGTTTCATGTAGCACGCTTTGAGAAGCGTGCTAAGGCGTATGACGCGTTGGTGCTGGATGCGAAATTACGTCAATCGCTGGTAACAGTGCGCTCTTTGGGCAAGCGTGGTATGCAGGTGGCAGCGCTAGAAGTTGCTAGCTTGATGGAAAAGTCGCGTAGCGTTCCTACTTTTTCTTCGCGTTGGTGTCAGCGTGCGTATATTTCACCTGCTTATGAGCAGAATATGGAACCATTCCTGACGTATTTGCAGCAGGTGCTGAATAATACAGATATCCGTGTTCTCATCACCTCTTCCGATGGCACGTTGGCGGTCATACGAGAACATCGCAAACAACTCGAACAGCGTGTACATATAGCACTAGCCAAAGAGTCGGCATTAGAGATTGCCATCAATAAGGATCAAACGCTAGAACTTGCTAGGCAGCTTGGTGTAGGCGTGCCACGTGGCGTCGTTGTGAAAGCTGTAGATGAAGTGTCTGCAGCAATTCGTGATATTGGCTTACCAGCAGTAGTAAAGCCAATCGAGTCGTGGTTATGGGGAGAGCAGCAAGGCGTGCGGCTAATCTGCCAATTGGTGACGACGCCAGATGAGGCACGGATAGCTGTTGAGGCACTCACGCAGTACGGCGGGTCGGTGCTATTTCAGCAATTTCTGTCGGGGAAACGAGAAGCCGTGAGTTTTCTCTATGCAAAAGGTGATGTGTATGCACGTTTTGCTCAGTGGGCCAAGCGTATGCAGCCACCGCTAGGGGGGACATCAGTGTATCGACAGAGCATCGCGGTCCCCGCTGATATTGGCGATCAGGCAGAGCGGTTGATACGGGCAATAGACCTGGAAGGATATTCTGAAGTAGAATTCCGGCGCGATAGTGCTGGTATACCCTATCTGATGGAGATTAATCCGCGTCTRTCTGCCTCGGTGGAGGTGGCTGTACGTGCGGGAGTAGATTTCCCCTATCTACTCTATCAATGGGCGAGTGGCGAGGCCATTGATCGCATCACTGGATATCGTACGGGGAATTGGATGCGTTATTTGGAAGGCGATCTCTTGACCACCTTTCAGACCATTACGCAATATGGAAGGCCGGGGGTGACGCCACCATCACAGGCATTTTTTGAGTTTTTTATGGCATTTTTTACTGCAACAGGTTATGATTACGTTGATTGGAAGGACCCTCTTCCTGCGTGGACTGCGACGGCTGAGTTTTCTGACCGTATCCGACAGAAACTGGGGGAAAAATTTTCTGGGAGGATAGCTCAATGGGTCTATCATTGGATGTACAAAAGAGGCAAGATGTCACACCGACAAAGCAATATGATGTGATAGTGGTTGGCGCGGGACCGTATGGACTCTCTGTCGCTGCCCATTTGCAAGCACAACAGCTCAAAGTGGCTATATTTGGCAAACCTATGTATTATTGGCGTACACATATGCCAAAGGGCATGTTGTTACGCTCATTCTGGTGGGCATCAAATCTCTCTGATCCACAAAAAAATATACGATGGAGCGCTATTTTAGGGTCAAAGGCTTGCAGCCAGTGAACCCGCTTCCAATTGAAACATTTATAGACTATAGTCTCTGGTTTCAAGAACACGCAGTGCCCAATGTTGATGAGACCTATGTGAGTATGGTTGAGCGTAAGGATGAACGCTTTGTGATTATGCTGGAGGATGGGAGAGTCGTGTCGTGTACGGCAGTAGTTATGGCTCCCGGCCTGCAATATTATAAATATCGTCCTGAAGAATATGCCCACTTGCCTGCTTCTCTTATCTCTCATACCTCTGACTATAGCGCTCTTGAAAAATTCTCGGACAAAGAGGGTGCAATAATTGGAGGAGGACAGTCTGCTCTAGAAACGGCTGCTTTGTTGAATGAGCAGGGGGCAAAAGTACATGTACTCGTGCGCCGAGCTATTCATTGGATTCCTCTGGCAAATCCCAAGACATCTGCGCTGCTAAGAGAGTTACGAGCGCCAAAAGCTGGCATGGGTAGTGGCGGGCTCAATTTAGTACTAGAGAAGTGCCCATATACCTTACAACGTTTTCCGCACAAGACACGAGACTATATCCTAAACACGCGGCATGGTCCTGCGGGTTCACCGTGGTTAAAACCTCGTCTATTAAGCAAAGTAGTGCTGCGTGAGCACACATCGGTGAGAGCAGTATTGGAGGTAAATGGGCGTGTGCAATTGACGTTGACCGATGGTGAAACATTGGAGGTTGATCACGTCATGTCAGCAATAGGGTACAAGGCTGATGTGCGACAACTGCCGATGTTAGCTCCGTCGCTATGTGATTATCTGCAAACGTATATACAGTCGCCAGTACTCAACAACTGGTTTGAAAGCAATATACCCGGATTGTTTTTCGTTGGTTTCACAGTGGCACGTAGCTTTGGGCCTTTCTATCGTTTTGTAGTGGGCAGTGAGGCGGCGGCGCGGCATGTGACTCAGGCTGTTGCACGTCTTGTCACGCATGTGCGCTAGCTAGTATGACAATCAGTCGGATGTGTGTAAGATTGTTGCTGCAAAAATCCTATGCCCACCCTATAATGTCGGTTGAGGACGTGAGGTTATGCGTAGACGAATACTCATAGGTATTGCCGCACTTTTCTACTATAGTGGGTTGGTGGCTCTGGCACGCTGGTGGACGAGACGCACCAGTGCGTGTATAATCATTCTAAACTATCATCGTGCGGCAGGGGGTGACTTGCGTCGTCATCTGCTCTACTTGCGTCGCCACTACCGTATTTCACCGATAGAGGTAGCACTAGAGTCACTGTACGGACCATCTGGACTAAGAACCGCCAGCGGTGATCGGCGGACGGCATTAGTACTGACGTTTGATGATGGTTATCAGGATAACTATACGCATGCACTGGCGCTAGCGCGAGAGCTACAGTTGCCCATGGCAATCTATCTTGTGCCGGGCTATATTGAAGCCAATCGCTATTTCTGGTGGGAAGAGGGACGACGGCTAGTAGATGCGACACAAGTGTGCGAGGTCGTCATAGAGGGGCATAAGTATGCTCTTGAGCAGCCAGCAGAACGCGAGAACTTAGCGCATGTGATTGATCATCATGTGCGCTCTGCTCACACGGTTGCCGAGCGTGAGCAATTTTTGTATACTGTCTCTGCCGCGCTAGATGTACCATTGGTAGCGGAGGACATGCATGCCCCCTCATTATCGCTTTCGTGGGCACAGATAGAGGAGATGGATAAGAGCGGGTATCTCTCTTTTGGTGGACATACTGTCAATCATCCTATCCTGGCCTACCTTGATGATGCTCAAGAGGTACAATGTGAGGTGACAGACTGTCGTATGGTGCTAGAACAACGGCTGGGGCATGCTGTGTGCTCTTTTGCATATCCTGTCGGGCAGCAGCAGCATATCAGTGATGCTGTTGTGCAGGCTGTACGTACAGCGGGTTACGAGTGGGCAATGACCACGTCTTATGGTTTCAATACACCACAAACTGATCCCTATCGCTTGTATCGTATTGAAGTTGATGTGGATCAGCATTGGCTCGTCATGGCAGCAGAAACTGCCGGGCTGTGGGGTTTCTTTTCACGTTTGCGCTGGCTACCCTTTGTGCGCAAATATTTTACAAATTCGCGGTAGGGGCCGCAATTCATTGCGCCCCATAGTATGAAGTTACGTGTAAGGAAGAACTTGTATAGTGGAAATGCCGTTCGTGCCCGTAGGGGCGGGGGTGGCGGGATGGGTTGGGACCCAAGGGTCCCAACCCATCC
>JRHI01000485.1_pt1 | contig 42889 bp, 47 predicted proteins | sample 215371 | NCBI WGS metagenome assembly JRHI01 (sample SAMN02929681, study PRJNA255918) | sediment metagenome | biome: cave system; feature: Ice Cave; material: Sediment; isolation source: sediment from deep within a dark volcanic ice cave with no known source of... ... | reverse complement strand
CGTCACGGCCGCCCCGCCGCGCTAGACCACGTGCACCTCGACCAGGCCGTCGCGGACCCGGACGCCCAGCGGCCGTGGGTGGGCTCGGTCACGCCCACCCATACGCGCCGGTTACACCCGGCGGCTCAGCCGTTGAGCGCGATGTCGACCGCGGGCACCTTCCCGGCCAGGGTGCCGTCGGCGGCGGAGGCGAGGTCGGCCACCGTCACCGGGCCCTCGAACCGGTCGGAGATCACCCCGTCGGCGTTGACGAAGTAGATCCACGGATCGGTGCCCAGCCCGAAGGCGGTGAAGCCGGGGTTGTCCTTGGCGCCCTCGTCGGGACCGGCGGGGAAGTGGTCCTCGACGTGCTCGACGAGGAAGCGGTCGCCGTAGCGCTGGGCGAACTGCTGGAGGATCTGCACCGTCGGGCCGCAGGTGCGCGACTTGCAGAAGCCGGGCTCGCCGAAGTACAGGACCATCGGCCGGTGCCTGGCGAGGCCGTCGGCGACGGTGGCGTTGTGCCAGGCGTCGGGCGGGTTGCCGCTGTCGATCTGGCCGATGGTGACCCCGGGGTCGCCGAGGATCGGCTGGCGCACCGCCGGCGCATGGGCGCCGATGGTCAGGCCGGGGCCCTTGTCGCTGACCCGGACCGAGATGGTGCCGCCGCCGGTGCGGCCGCCGGGCAGGATCGCGGAGACCAGCAGCTTGTAGACCCCGACCTGGGGGAAGTTCGCGGTGCCGGTGTAGACGGGGATGCCGCCGTATTCGGGGCCGATGTCACGCAGGGGTCGGTGCTCGTCGACGCCGCCGACGCCCTGGACCACCATCGAGACCTGGGCGCCGGTGACCGGCTTGCCGGCCTTGTCGAGCAGGGCGAGGCCGATGCGGTCGGTGCCGATGAGCAGCTCGGTGATGGTGGGCTGCACCACCAGGCTGACCGGCCCGTCGGCGGCCGGGGTGGCGCTGGTGCCGCCCGCGTCCTCGCCGCAGCCGGCCAGGAGGGCGGCCACCACCAGCAGGGTGGCCGACCAGCGCCTCACCGGGCCCCCGCCGTGGCCTGGGTCAGCCCGATCGGATTGGGGAAGGGCAGCCCGCCGCACCTCAGGATGCGATCTACGAGCCCCGCCATCAGGGTCTCGAAGCGCTCGCGGCCGGCCTCGCCCATCGCCTCGGCGGGGCCGCCGGCGAGCCGGTCGGTGCTCTCCTCCAGCCGCCGCCGGGCGGCCGCGCCCGCCTCGGTGAGGCGGCCGTCCGCGTCCAGCCAGCCGCGCGTCCGCAGCCCCGCCGCCGCCGCCGCCCACTCCTCCTCGGACCAGCCCCGGAAGCTGCGCAGCTGCTCGGCGTCGATGACCCCGGTGCCGGCGAGGGTGATGTTGGCGGCGCAGCCGTCGAGCTCCTCGGAGACGAGGGCGGCGACGTGACCGTCGAAGCGGTGCTCGCGGAGCAGGGTGCACCCGTGCCAGAGGGCGAGGTGGGGCTCCTCCGGCCAGGGCAGCGCAGCGTGGGCGGCATACAGCGGCCGCCCGGCGAGGGCGCACCCCTCCACCGCCCGCCGCACCAGATCGGCCGCCTCGACCACCGCCTCCGAGTCCACGGCATCGCCGAGAAGGCGGCGCAGCGCGGAGCCGGCGACGGCACGGCGGGCCTCCAGCACCCGCTCCGGCGTGGAGAGGCGCCAGGCGTCCGGGATGGCGCGGGCCGCCATCGCGGGGTGGAACACGTGGAAGGTCGCGGTCACCACCTCGGCCGGCACCGGCCCCATCGGCGCCGAGCGCGAGGCGAAGTAGCCCATCCAGCCGCCGCGGAGCCCCGCCGCGCCGTACAGCTCACGCCCCTCGGGCGCGAAGTACACGACGGCGTGATAGGGCTCGAAGCGCCGCCACAGCGCACGCAGGCCTGCCGGTTGCATCCGCGAGATGATACGCGGCGGCTCGCCGCGACCCGCGTCCCCCGATCAGCCGTCCCGGCGGCGCTGCCGCCGTCCGAGCGCGACCAGCCCCGCCCCGAGGGCGCCGAGGAGCAGACCCAGCCCCCAGGGAGGCCCGGCGCCGGTGCTCGGTGTGGCCACCTGCGGCCCAGGCGTCGCCGCCGCCGCGGGTGCGGCTGGGGCGGCGGCGAGATCCTGCACCAGCGGGGTGCCTGCGCTCAGGACCGGCGGCACCACCACCGGCCGGGGAGCGCCCTGCGCCGGCGCTGGGGCGGCGGCGGCCGGCGGAGCGGCGGCCACCGCGCGGCCCGCCGGGGCACCCGCCGCGGCCACGGTCACGGTGCCGCTGAGCACGGCGATGCCCCCGGCCACGAAGGAGTAGTTGTAGGTGCCCGGCCGCAGGAACGTCCCCCCCGACTCCGAGCCGGCGCCGAGCGACGAGGTGGCGGGGCCGGCGTCGGGTCCGGTCCCCGGACCCATCCCCGGGCAGGTGGCCGGGCTGCAGCGGCTGATGACCAGGGGGACGCCGGTCAGGTTGTGCCACAGGACGGTGGCCCCCGAGGGAACTGTGAGGGTGCCGGCGCTGATGCAGTAGGGAGCGGCGCCGCACGCCCTCCCCGATCTGATCTCCACCTGCGGGCTGCTCGCCGCCGCTCCGACGGTCGCGGGCAGCGCCGCGGCCACCATCATCCCGAGCGCGCCCAGCACACGCACCACATCTCGCCGCATGGAGTCTCTCCCTCAGACCCCCCCCTCACGGCGGACCGGACCGGCAGTTCATACCACAGAAGCGGGCGGTTGACATCCCCCCATCCGACCGGACAGGCAGCGGTCAGCGCTCCCGCCACACCGGCGGGCGCTTCTCCAGGAAGGCGCACATCCCCTCCTGCCCGTCGCCGTCGACGGCGTTCCGGGACATCACCTCGCGGGTGTGCTCGTAGGCGGCGTCCTGGGTCATGTCGATCTGCTCGTAGAAGGCGTGCTTGCCCAGCCCGACCACGTGGTGGCTGGCGCCCGCCACCTGGGTCGCCAGCGCCATGGTCTCCTCGTGCAGCCGCTCGGCGGGCACCACCCGGTTGACCAGGCCGTGGCGAAGCGCCTCCTCGGCACCGACCGGCTCGCCGGTCAGCAGCATCTCCAGCGCCTTCTTGCGGCCCACGGCACGGCTCAGCGCCACCATCGGCGTCGAGCAGAAGAGGCCGATGCGCACCCCGGGGGTGGCGAAGCGGGCGGTGTCGGCCGCGACCGCCAGGTCGCAGGTGGCCACCAGCTGGCAGCCCGCCGCGGTGGCGATGCCGTGCACCTCGGCGATCACCGGCTGGGGGATGCCCTGGATGGTCTCCATCAGGGTGGTGCAGACCGCGAAGAGGTGCCGGAACTCGTCGAGCTCGCGGGCGACCATCTCGCCGAGGTCGTGGCCGGCGCAGAACGCGGGGCCCGCCCCGCGGAGCACCACGGCACCGGTCTCGGAGCTGCTCCCGATGCCCCGCAGGGCGTCGACGAGCTCCTCCATGTGCGCCACCGAGAGCGCGTTCCGACGCTCCGGGCGGTTCATGGTGACCACGGCGACGGGGCCGCCGTCCTCGAGCAGCAGGTGCTGGTAGCGCCGGCCTGCGGCGACGTCCGTCATGGCCTCGAGCCTCCCATACAGCGTGATCTCCCCGCACCCCCCATCGTAGGTCTCCGGCGTCTATTCTTCCCAACGGGGTGTGCAGGCGTGTGGCGGCGAGGTCCAGGCATGGGTTTCCGGCTCGGCTTGCGGCAGCGGTCCCGCGCGGACCGGCCTGACCTCATGGTCACCCGCTACCGCTCCCAGGAGGAGTACGAGCGTGACGTCCGGCGCATGCTCGCCGACGGCTGGCGGATGAGCGGCTGGCAGCGGCTCGACGCCGACGCCGGCCCCGACGTCATCATCGCCACCTGGGTTCGCCAGGAGATCCTCTAGAGGCTCTTATGCGCCGGCTCCGAGCGCCGGCGGCGCGGGATTGGCCACGGCGCTCAAGGCCACGGTCGGGGGGGCGTCCGTACCATCGGACGGTCGATCGAGCGGCACTCCTGGAGGGAGAGACATGGAGCGCGAGGAGGCGACCGAGATCATCGTCGACGCCCGCCTGCGCCAGGGCAAGACCTGGGCGGAGCTGGCCGACGTGGCGGGGCGCAGCAAGGTGTGGACCACCTCGGCGCTGCTCGGGCAGCAGGCGATGCCCCGGGACGTCGCCGAGAGGGTGGGCGCGGCGCTCGAGCTCGACGACGAGGTGGTGAGCGCGCTCCAGCGCTCGCCCTCCAAGGGGGCGCTCGGCGACGTCATCCCCACCGACCCGCTGCTGTACCGGTTCTACGAGATCGTCCAGGTCTACGGGACGACCCTGAAGGAGCTGATCCACGAGGACTTCGGCGACGGCATCATGTCGGCGGTCGACTTCGAGATGGAGATGGAGCGGCTGCCCGACCCCAAGGGCGACCGGGTCAAGCTGACCCTCCACGGCAAGTTCCTGCCCTACCGGATCTGGTAGCCCTCGCCGGCGGTGGCTGCGGGCAGCGGGGGATCGCCGTCGACCTCGACCAGCTTGGTGCGTGAGCGGGTGCCGGCGCGCACCCGGACGCGCGACGGCGGCACCTCGAGCCAGCGCGCCACCGCCAGGACCACGGCGCGGTTGGCCTGCCCCTCGGCCGCCGGGGCGGTCACCCAGAGGTGGAGGTGCTCGCCGTCCCAGGCGACCCGCTCGCGGGAGGCGCCGGGGTGGGCGCGCACGCTCAGGACCATCCCGGTGACCATAGCCGGGTGCAACGCCCGGACGGGGTGAAGCCTACATAACACTATTGTAATGATAGGTTCGGCCTGCTCGACACCGCCGACCCCGACGGCGGCGCCCAGCCGGTCAGCGCCGAGCCAGCCCGGGCGCTGCGTGTGCATGCCGACCGCTCCACCATGGGCGTGCCCACCCTCCGGTCGCTCGACTGCGGTGGCGCGGCGCCAGTGGACCGCCTGGAACGGCCGCAGCGTGCCCTATGCAGTCGGTGAGCACGCCGTCACCGTGGTGTGGGGGTCGACGCAGTCGCCGGCACCGCGACCCTCGCCGACGTCCGCCAGGGGGTGCGCCGCACCTTCGCGATGAGCCGCTTCGAGGCCTTCTTCGCCAGCTACGGGAACATGGCGGTGGTGGTCGGCTGAACCCGGGCGCCGCCCGGCACATGTGACTCGAGGCTGTGGTGAGCCGGTCACGGCCGGTGTCGCGCCGGTGGTGGAGGGTGAGACTGCCGGTCGTGCGCACCGTTCCGAACGGGTGGCGCCGTGGCCGCCGCCTGCTCGCGATCGCGACGGTGCTGGCCGCGGTGACCGCCCTCCGCCCCGACCCCGGGCTCGCCGCCACCGCGGCGCCGGCCGCCGCCCCGGTGGTGGTCCCCGCCGTTCACGGCGGCGCGGTGCTCGACGGCTTCGGCGGCCTCCACCCCTTCGGCGGGCTGGCCCTGAACACCTCCGGCGCCACCTACTGGGGCGGCTGGGACATCGCCCGCTCGCTCGCCCTCCGCGGCGACGGCTCCGGCGGCTGGGTGCTCGACGGCTTCGGCGGCATCCACCCCTTCGGCAGCGCCCCGCCGGTGAGCGGAGCCCCCTACTGGTCGGGGTGGGACATCGCCCGCGCCGTGGCGGTCACCTCCACCGACGCCGCCGGCCTGGTTGACGGCCGCCAGGGCTACGTCCTCGACGGCTTCGGCGGCATCCATCCGTGGGGCGGCGCCCCCGGCATCGGCGCCCCCCCGTACACCCCCGGGCAGGACCGCGCCCGCGGCCTGGAGATCCACCGCGACGCCCTCGGCGTGCCCGACGGCGGCTGGGTGCTCGACACCGCCGGCGCCGTCCACGCCTTCGGGGCGGCGCTCCCACCCGCGGCCGCGCCCTCGCCCGCGGCGCCGGTCTGGCAGGCGCTCCACGGCAGCGGCGCGTCGCTCTACGCGGTGCCCCGATGGGGGGCGCTGTCCACCCTCGGAGCCGGGATCTCGCCCTTCTGGGACGGCTACGCCGACTGGGGGTCGTGGGACATCCTCCGCGACGTCGTGCTGGTCGGCGCCCCCGACGCGCTGCCGGTGGCCCAGCCGGTGAGCGCCGCCGCCAGCGCCGCCCTCGGCTGGGCGAGCCGGTCCCACGGCGGCGCCGTGCTCGACGGCTACGGCGGCCTCCATCCCTTCGGCGGCCTGCCCCTCGACACCACCGGCGCCCCCTACTGGCGCGGCTGGGACATCGCCCGGTCGCTGGCGCTGCGCGACGACGGGTCCGGGGGCTGGGTGCTCGACGGCTACGGCGGCGTCCACGCCTTCGGCCGCGCCGCCCCGGTGACCGGCTCCGCCTACTGGGGGGGATGGGACATCGCCCGGGCCCTGGTGGTGACCTCGCGCGGCGCCGACGGCCTGCCCGACGGGCGCCAGGGGTACGTGCTCGACGGCTACGGCGGCCTCCATCCCTGGGGCGGGGCGCCGAGCTTCACCGTCCGCGACTACTGGGGCGGCTGGGACATCGCCCGCGGCCTGGAGATCCATCTCGACGCCGGCGGCCGCCCCGACGGCGGCTGGGTGCTCGACGGCTTCGGCGGCATCCACCCCTTCGGCTCCGCCCCGGTGCTGGCCTCACCCGCCGACTACCTGACCGGTCGCGACCTCGCCCTCAAGCTGCACAACGCCGGTGGCACCGCCTACGTGGTGCGGCGGTTCGGTGGCATCAGCGCCCCCGCCTCGCTGGCCCCGAGCTGGCAGGGCTATGCCGACTGGGGGTCCTGGGACATCCTCCGCGACACCGTGCTGATCAACGCCGGAGACCCCCGACCGGTGCCGCAACCGGTCAGCCCGGCGGCGGCGAGCGCCTACCGCACCCAGGCCGACCGGTTCACCATGTCGGTGCCGGCGGTGCAGCAGGCCTACGCCCTCGACTGCGAGGCGGCGGCCCTGACCGCCGCCCTCGCCGCCCGCGGGGTCACCGTCACCCAGGAGTGGGTGCTCGCCCAGATCGGCGCCGACGCCCGCCAGCCGCAGCTCGACGCCAGCCGCCGCATCCTCCGCTGGGGCAACCCGAACGTCACCTTCGTCGGCGACGTCAACGGCTCCGAGCCCCGCGACACCGGCTACGGCGTCTACCAGGCGCCGATCGCCGCCGCCGCCCGCGCCGCCGGCCGCCCCGCCGCCGGCGCCCGTGGCTGGGACCCCTGGGCGCTGCTCGACGAGGTCGCCAAGGGCCACCCGGCGGTGATCTGGGTCGACACCACCTTCAGCCCGGTGCCGATGCACCAGTGGACCGCCTGGGACGGCAGCACCGTCGACTACGCCATCGGCGAGCACGCCGTCACCGTCGTCGGCGTCGACGCGGTGGCCGGGACCATGACCCTCCTCGACGTCGCCCACGGCCAGTTCCGCACGTTCAGCATCGCGCAGTTTGTCGGGTTCTTCGCGAGTTTCGGGAACATGGCGGTGGTGGTGAGCTGATTCGGGCGGCGGTTGGCGGGGCGCTGTGCGCGGGTGACGGGGGGCGCAGTGCTGATGCACACGTCCGAGGCCCGGGTTCGCGAGATTGACTCCGGGATGACGCCGCCGCTACCGGCGCAGCGCGGCGAGCACCTCGTCGGCCACGGCGACCGCCAGGTCGCGCATCTCGGCGTCGGTGCGGTCCTGGATGGGGTGGGGGACGAAGACCCGGCGGATCGCGGGCTGGCCGAGGTTGCGGGCCTCGGCGTCGGCGACATCACGGAAGACGCTGGAGGCGACCAGCACCGCGGGCCGGCCCAGCCCCTCGAAGGCGACCACGTCGTGCAGACCGCACGAGACGCACGAGCCTCAATCGGCGAGGGCTTCGACCAGGGCGTCGCAGCGCTCGGCGATCTCGCGGCGGAGGTCGGCGGGCGCGGGCCGGGTGAAGGTGGGCTTGGCGGTGCGCTCCACCAGGAAGCCGCGATCGCTCAGCAGCCGCTCGAGCTCGTCGAGGAAGACGTCGCCGCGCGGCTTGCGGATGTCGAGCAGGGCGATGCGCAGCCCGGAGGCGCCGTCGATCGGCGCCGCCAGGGGACGGTCGCCGCTCTCGCGCTCAGCGGTGGGGTCGAGCAGCTCCAGGCCGCCGCTGGAGGTCAGGTCCATGGCTCCACACTCCTCGTCACCGGGGTCGAGCCGATCTCGCCCGACGCCCACATCCCGTACACCATGCTGAAGAGGCCGGCGCTGCCGCCGGCGTGGACCAGCCCGATCCGGTCGGGGCCGGCGAACTTGGGGATGGCGCCGTCGGGGTTGCCCCCGAAGACGGCGGGGTCGAGCCCCTCGGGCGACCCGCCGGCGCCGCGGAGCATGTCACCGAGCCGCGAGGTGGTGCGGCGCATCAGCTCCTCGCGGGTGCGGGCCCGGTCCCATCCGGCCTCGCGGAGGATGCGCCCGTGCTCGGGCCCGATCACGAGCAGCGCGTCCCAGATGAACAGCTGCTTGGGGTGGGCCACCGACTGCAGGGCGAGGGCGAGGCTGGCGCAGAGGCCCTCGGGGTCGCGGGCGATCTGGTCGAGGATCAGCCGGGGCGCCTCGGCGGCGTAGAGGGTCACCGTGGTCTCGCCGGGGTCGAAGCCGCGGTCGGCGGAGAGCGGCTCCCAGGGCGAGCCCTCGTGCAGCTCGGCGAAGCAGGCGCCGACCTTGCCCGGCTGCCCATGGGCGGAGCGGTCCTCGAGCTGGGGGCGGCCGCCGCCGATGTTGCGCACCACCAGCTGCAGGCTCCGGCCGATGGCGAGGTTCGCCCGGTTGCCCTGCCCCAGGCAGTTGCCCCGGGCGTTCATCCCCACCCGCTCGGTGAGCGGCCCGCTGGCGACCACGAGCGGCCCCGCCGGGTGGGTGGTGGCGAGCAGCCCGTGCATGCTGAAGCGCTCCTCGCAGGCGGCGCCGACGGCGGCGAGCACGAAGGGCAGGTGCTCGGGGCGGCAGCCCGCCATCACCGCGTTGATCGCCACCTTCTCGACGGTGGCGGTGCCGCCGTAGGGGGGCACCACGCCGACCACCTCCGCCGGGTCCCGGCGGGTGCCCTCGAGCATCGCGACCACCCGCTCGGGGGTGGGCGGCACCACCGGCAGCCCGTCGGTGAGGCCGCGTTCGAACAGCGCCTCGTGGGGGTCCTCGTGGGCGCCGATCATCAGCGACCGCGAGCGCAGCCGCCCCCCCGCCCGGGCCGCGCGCACCGCCAGGGTGGCGGCGATCCGCGGGTCGCGGGTGCGGCTGGCGCAGCCCGGCCGGTGGGCGGGCAGGCCGTCGAGGTGGAGCGCGACCCCCGCCTCGGCGGCGAGCTCGGCGATCCGGTCGCGGGCCAGGCCCTCGACCCGCCCGCGCTCCTCGCCGCCCTCGAGGAGCAGCAGCGTGGGCACCGCGTCGGGGTCGAAGCGGGCGCTCAGCTCCAAGCCCTCGTCGATCTCCACCGGGGAGACGAGGCGGAGCCGCTCCCACAGTGCCGCGGTGTCGCCGCCGTCCGATTGGGAGACGATGCGCAGCGGTGCGCCGTCCTGGGCGGCGGCGTCGAGGGCGGGAAGCAGCTCGACGCAGACCGGACAGTCGTGCTTGATGATGGCGACCAGCTCTCGGGCCATCCGAGAATTATGGTCCCGCGGCCAGCCCAGCTAGCTAAGCTAGCGCAGCAGCGTCCCCGCGTCGACGGGCAGCACCGCGCCGGTGACGTGGCGAGCGGCGGCGGAGCAGAGCCAGACCACCGCGGCGCTGACGTCCTCGGGCTCGACCAGGTCGACCGGCAGGGCCGCGGTCAGGGTGCGGGCGAGGTGGGGGTCGGCCTCCATCACCCCATGCATCTGCGGGTTCGTGCCCATCGGCGTGCGTACGCCACCGGGGGCGACGCAGTTCACCCGGATGCGGTGCGGCGCCAGCTCCAGGGCGAGCGACCGGGCCAGGCCGATGCAGCCGTGCTTGGAGGCCGCGTAGTGCGCCATCCCCGCCAGCCCCTTGAGCGCCGCCGTCGAGGTGACGACGACGATGGCCCCGCCCTCGCCGCCGGCGAGCATCGCCGGCACCGCCGCCCGGCAGCTCCGCCACACCCCGGTGAGGTTGACCCCGACCACCTCGTCCCACTGCGCGTCGCTCAGCTCCCAGGCGGCGCCGTAGCTGATCACCCCGGCGTTGGCGACCAGGGTGTCGAGCCGGCCGAGGCGGGCGACGGCGCGCTCGACCAGCTCGGTCAGGGCGGCGCCGTCGCGGACGTCGAGGACCGCGGAGACGCACCGACGCCCCTCCGCCTCCACCAGCCGCACCGTCTCGGCGAGCTCCTCGGCGGTGCCCAGCGGGTAGGGAACGGTGGCCAGCGGCGCGGCCAGGTCGCAGACCGCGAGGTCGGCGCCGGCGCGGGCGAGGGCGATCGCGTGGGAGCGCCCCTGGCCCCGGGCCGCGCCCGTCACCAGCGCGACCCTCGCCCCTTGCGTGCTCACTCCTGAGACGATACGTGGGCACAGGCCGACCGCGAGAAGGAGAGGAGGCTTCCTCATGCCAGCGCCCTCGTACGTCCACGGAGCTCACCCGGTGCCGCTGCTGGGGGAGACCATCGGCGAGAACCTCCGCCGCACCGTGCAGCGGTTCGCCGGCCGTGAGGCGCTGGTGGTGCGGGAGCAGGGCTACCGGGCCACCTACGGAGAGCTCTGGGGGCAGGTGGGCGAGGCCGCCCGGGGGCTGATGGCCCGCGGGGTGGGTCGCGGCGACCGGGTCGGCATCTGGTCGCCCAACCGCAGCGAGTGGGTGGTCGTCCAGTACGCCACCGCGCGGATCGGGGCGATCCTGGTGAACATCAACCCCGCCTACCGCACCGCCGAGCTCGAGTACGCGCTCAACCAGTCGGGGGTGAGCTTCCTCATCCTCGCCCGCGGGTTCCGCCAGGCCGACTACGTGAGCATGCTCGGCGAGGTCCGCGGCCGCTGCCCGGAGCTGCGCGAGGCGCTGGTGCTCGAGGACGGCTGGGACGCCCTGCTCCGCGACTCGGAGCAGGTCTCCGAGGAGCAGCTCGCCGAGCGCGAGTCGGCGCTGCAGTTCGACGACGCCATCAACATCCAGTACACCTCCGGCACCACCGGCTTCCCCAAGGGCGCGACCCTGTCGCACCACAGCATCCTCAACAACGGCTTCTTCATCGGCGAGGCGCTGCGCTACACCGAGGCCGACCGGGTGTGCATCCCGGTGCCCTTCTACCACTGCTTCGGGATGGTGCTCGGCAATCTCGCCTGCACCACCCACGGCAGCGTCATGGTCGTCCCCGGCGAGGCCTACGACCCCGTGGCGGTGATGGAGACGGTCCAGGCGGAGCGCTGCACCTCCCTCTACGGCGTGCCGACGATGTTCATCGGCGAGCTCGACCACCCCCGCTTCGCGGAGTTCGACTTCTCCTCGCTGCGCACCGGGATCATGGCCGGCTCGCCCTGCCCCGTCGAGGTGATGAAGCGGGTGCAGTCGAGGATGGGCATGGCCGAGGTCACGATCGCCTACGGGATGACCGAGACCTCGCCGGTGTCGACCCAGAGCGCCACCGACGACCCGCTGGAGAAGCGGGTCTCCACGGTCGGCCGGATCCACCCCCACGTCGAGATCAAGGTGGTCGACCCGGAGACCGGCGCCGTCGTCCCCCGGGGCGAGCGCGGCGAGCTCTGCACCCGCGGCTACAACGTGATGCTCGGCTACTGGAACAACGAGGAGGCCACCCGGACGGCGATCGACGCGGGCCGGTGGATGCACACCGGCGACCTCGCGGTGATGGACGACCACGGCTACCTGAACATCGTCGGCCGGATCAAGGACATGATCATCCGGGGCGGCGAGAACGTCTATCCGCGGGAGATCGAGGAGTTCCTCCACGGCCATCCCGACGTCTCCGACGTCCAGGTGATCGGCGTCCCCAGCGAGCGCTACGGCGAGGAGGTGATGGCCTGGGTGAAGCTGCGCGAGGGCGCGGAGATCACCGGTGATCAGCTCACCGAGCACTGCCGGGGGAAGATCGCCACCTTCAAGATCCCCCGCTACTGGAAGTTCGTCGACGAGTTCCCGATGACCGTGACCGGCAAGATCCAGAAGTTCAGGATGCGCGAGACGGCGGTCGAGGAGCTGGGGTTGCAGGCGGCGGCGGGGGTGCGCACCGCGTGACCGTCACCGGCGGAGGCCCACTGGCGCCGCCGTCGGTCACCCCGGACCTCGGCCCGCTCCTGGAGCCGCTGCGCCTGGGCGGCCACCTGGCGCCCTCGCGGGTGGCCTTCACCGCCCACACCACCAACCTGGGCGAGGGCGGGCTGCCCGGCGCCGGGCACGCCGGGTACTACGCGCGCCGGGCCCGGGGCGGCGCCGGGCTGATCGTCGCCGAGGAGGTGTGCGTCCACCCCAGCGACCACCCCCTCGACCGCTCGCTGCGCGGCCACGACCCCGCGATCGTGCCCGCCTATGCGGCCCTGGCGGCGGCGGTGCGTCCCCACGGGACGCTGCTCTGCGTGCAGCTCAACCACAGCGGCATGCAGGGCTCGGGCCATCCCCGGCGGCAGGCGGTCTGGGCGCCCTCGGCGGTGCCCAACCCCTCGACGATGGAGATGCCCAAGGTGATGGAGGCGGAGGACGTCGCCGCCCTGGTCGTGGGCTTCGCCGGCTGCGCCCGGCTGGCGATGGCCGGCGGGCTCCACGGGGTGGAGGTCAACGCCGGCCAGCACTCGCTGCTCCGCCAGTTCCTCTCGCCGCTCACCAACCAGCGCGGCGACGGCTACGGCGGCGGCCTGCAGGGCCGGGCGCGGCTGCTCCGCGAGGTGCTCGCGGCGGTGCGCGTCGCGGTGGGGGCGGGCGGACTGGTGGGCCTGCGCCTCTGCGCCGACGAGTTCGCCCCCTGGGCGGGGATCACCCCCGAGCAGGCCCCGGAGATCGCCGCCCACCTGCTCGCCCCCGGCGGCGTCGACTGGGTGAGCGTGGTGGTCGGCTCCATCTACAGCATCCACGCCACCCGGGCGGCGATGCACACCCCGCCCGGCTACGCCCTCGAGGCCGCCCGGGCGGTCCGTGCGGTCGCCGGGGGGGTGCCCGTGCTCGCCACCGGCAGCCTGGTCGATCCCGCCCTCGCCGCCGCGGCGATCGCCTCCGGGGCGGCCGACGGGGTGGAGATGACCCGGGCGCTGATCGCCGACCCCGACCTCGTGGCCCGGGTCCGCGAGGGCGGTGCCGACCGGGTCCGGCCCTGCATCCGCTGCAACCAGGACTGCGTGGTGCGCACCGCCCAGAACGCGGTGGTGAGCTGCATCCACAACCCCGAGGCCGGCCACGAGGCCGCCTTCCCGGCGCCCTCGCCCGCCGTCCACCGCCGCCGGGTGCTGGTGGTCGGCGGCGGGCCTGCGGGGATGGAGACGGCCCGGCTGGCGGCGCTCCGGGGCCACCGGGTCACCCTGCTCGAGCGCTCGGGGCGGCTGGGCGGGACCCCTGCGCTGGTCGCCACCGCCCCGCTTCGGGCCCCGATGGGGGAGGTCTCCGCCTGGCTCGCCGCCCGGCTCGACGAGCTCGGCGTCGAGGTCCGGCTGGGGGTCGAGGCCACCGTCGAGGGCGTGCTCGACGCCGGCGCCGACGTGGTGGTGGTCGCCACCGGCGGCCGGATGCGGCCGGTCGAGGGCCCCGAGGCGGCCGCCGGCGCCGTGGTCGGGGTGCGCGACGTGCTCCGCGGGGTGCTTCCCGGGACCGGCGCGGTGGCGGTCGTCGACCGCGAGGGCGGCCAGCCCGCGATCGACGCCGCCGAGGCCGCGGCCGCCGCCGGCCGGCCGGTGGTGATCGTGAGCGAGGACGCGTTCGTCTCCAGCCGGCTCGGCCTCACCGGCGAGTTCGCCCCCTGGTACCGCCGCGCCGCCGCCCTCGGCATCGAGCTGGTCCCCCAGTCGGTGGTGGTGGCCGCCGCCCCCGGTGAGCTGACCCTGCGGGACCGCTTCGGCGACCGCACCCGCCGGCTCGAGGGCGTCGACGCCGTGGTGGTCGCCGACCACGAGCTCGCCGACGACGCGCTCCACCGCGGGCTCGCCGGCCGGGTCGCCGAGCTCCACCGTGCCGGCGACTGCCTCGCCCCCCGCCGCGTCCTCCACGCGATCCTCGAGGGCAACCGGGTGGGACGGGCGGTCTGACAGTCCCGCCCCTGGTGCTTGGTATGCCGAGCAGGGTGCTGCCGATGCTGCATAGGGCAGCTGCGCATCCCCTTCCGAAGCTGGAGGAGGAGGTCTGCCAGTCCCCTGCCCATGGCTCGGGCAGTCGCCTGCGCAGGGCTCGTCCCTCGGCATGCTGCCCACGACTGTGGGCGTCCAGCCTGGGGATGAGTGGAAAAACCTGTGGAATCAGTGGGTTACTGCAGTCCGGAGTCGTGGATTTCCGCGATCCGGGGGGCGATGATGGAAGAGGCGGAGAAGGGCGGTGAAGGGCGTGTGAGGGGGAAGGGTTCCGGTGGATGAGCAGAGTCGGTCCACGGAGAGGGTCGAGGAGCTGGAGGTCGGAGCCGTCCACGACCGCCGCTGGCGGCCGGAGGTCGACATCGCCACCCCCGGCTATGCGGCGCTGCGCCACAGCATCGCCGAGCTGGGGCTGATCCGCCCGCTGCTGGTGCGGCCGCGTCCCGAGGGCGGCTACGAGCTGGTCCGGGGGGCCCGGCGGCTGCGCGCGGTGCGCGACCTCGGCGGCGGCACGGTGGTGGCGGTGGTGCGCGATCTCGGCGACCGCGAGGCGCTGGTCGGCGGCGCCTGGCCGGCGCTGATGCGCTCGGGGTGCAGCCAGGACGAGGCCGCCGAGCTCCGCGAGCAGCTGGTCGCCGCGGGCAGCTCCGCAGCCGAGGCGGAGGCGCTGACCGCGGTGCTGGGCTTCGACGCCGCCTCGCCGGAGGAGGCTGCGGTGGTGCTGCAGGGGCGGCCCGCCTGGGCCTGGAGCCCCGCCGGGAGCGCATAGTCCATAGTCCTCGCCTGCGTGGCGTCACCGCGGAGGACGAGGCATCCGGCATCCCCAGTTCCCCTACCTCTTCTCGCCGCTGCGCCTCGGCTCCACGGTGGTGCCCAACCGGATCGTCTTCAGCGCCCACCTGACCAACCTGGCCGAGGCCAACCGGGTGGGCCCGCGCCTGATCGCCTACTACGAGGAGCGGGCCGCCGGCGGGGTGGGGCTGATCATCACCGAGGAGCAGTCGGTGCACCCCACCGACCACCCCTACGAGCGGCTGATCAAGGCCTTCGACGAGCGCGTCGTCGACGGCTACCGGCGGCTGACCGCGGCGGTCCACCGCCATGGCGTCCCGGTGCTCGCCCAGATCAACCACAACGGTGGCCAGGCGGCCTCGACCTACACCCGGCTTCCCCTCTGGGCGCCCTCGCCGATCGCCGATCCGCTCTTCCGCGAGGTGCCGATGGAGATGGGCCGCGCGGAGATCGACGAGGTGGTGCGCAGCTACGCCCGGGTGGCGGTGCACTGCCGCGAGGGCGGCTTCGACGGGGTCGAGCTCCAGGCCTCGCACAGCTCGATGCTCCGCCAGTTCCTCTCGCCCGCGTCCAACCGCCGCGACGACGCCTACGGGGGCACCGTCGAGCGGCGGGCCCGGCTGGTCCGGGAGATCCTCGAGGCGATCCGCGCCGCGGTGGGCCGGGACTGGACGGTGGGGGTGCGCATCCCCGCCGACGAGTTCGTCGACGGGGGCATGACCCTGACCCACGCGCTCGAGACCGCCCGGCTGCTCGACGCCGACGGCCTCGTCGACTACTTCAACACCTCGATCGGCACCGCCACCCACTCCCTCTACATGGTGGAGGGGTCGATGCACGTGCCCCCCGGATACCAGCTCTTCGCCTCGGCGGCGCTGCGCGAGGTCACCGACCTGCCGGTGGTCGGAGTGGGACGGATCAAGGACCCGATGCAGGCCGAGCAGGCCCTCGCCGCCGGCGCCTGCGACCTGGTGGGGATGGTGCGCCAGCAGATCGCCGACCCCGAGACCGCGCTGAAGGCGCGCCAGGGCAGGGTGGAGGAGATCCGCCTGTGCATCTCCTGCAACCAGGAGTGCATCGGGCGCGAGGGCCTCAACCTCGACCTCGGCTGCATCGAGAACCCCGCCACCGGACACGAGCAGACCCTGGCCCCGGCGCTGGTCGGCCGGGCGGCGCGCCCCCGCCGAGTGCTGGTGGTGGGGGGCGGGCCGGCGGGGATGGAGTGCGCCGCGATCGCCGCCCGCCGCGGCCACCGGGTCACCCTCTGCGAGCGCGAGGACGAGCTCGGCGGCCAGGTGCGCCTGGCGGTGCGGGTGCCCAACCGCTCCGAGTTCGGCGACCTCACCCGGAACCTGGCCACCGCCCTGCGCCACAGCGGTGCCGAGGTGCGTACCGGCGTCGACGTCAGCGTCGAGGCGGTCGCCGCCGGCGGCTGGGACGCGGTGGTGTGCTGTACCGGGTCGGTGCCCGCACCCCCCCGGTTCGCCGGTGCCGGCGACCCCTCCCTGCTCAGCGTTCGCGCCGTGATGGAGGGGGCCGAGGTGGGCGACCGCGTGGCGGTGCTCGACATGGTCGGCTTCCACCAGGCCACCAGCGCCGTCGAGCTGCTCGCCGACCGCGGCGCCCGGGTCGAGGTGTTCACCACCTCGCTCACCGTGGGCCAGGACCTGGGGCTCACCCTCGACTGGGAGAACTGGCACCGCCGGGTGCTCGCCCGCGGGGTGACCCTGACCACCAGCGTGGCCCCGCTGGGGGTCGAGGGAGGGGTGCTGAGCGCAGTCCACGCCTACTCCGGCGAGACGCTCTCCTTCGGCCCCTTCGACAGCGTGGTGGTCGCCGACCACGGGCGTGCCGACGACGACCTCTACCACGCGCTGCGGGCGGCGGCGGCGGCGCCGGAGGTGCTCCGCGCCGGTGACTGCGTGGCACCGCGCCGGGCGGGCAACGCCATCGTCGAGGGCCACCGGGTGGGGCGGGCGCTGTGACCCGTGCCGAAGGGGCCGTCTGGGTGTGGGCCGAGCACCGCGACGGCGACCTGACCGAGGCGACCTGGGAGGTGCTCGGCGAGGGCCGCGAGCTCGCCGCCGCCCTCGGCGGGGTGCTCGTCCTCGCCGGCGCCGGCCTCCCCGAGCCGCTGCCGCTCGCCGCTCTCGGCGGCGCCGGGGTGGCCCGGGTGCACCTCGCCGGGCCACCGCCCGCTGGCGCCGAGGCCGCCGCCGGGGCCGCCGTCCTCGCCGCCGTCGCCGCCGCCGACGGCGCGCCGGCGGCGCTGCTGGTGCCGGCGACCGGCTCGGGCTCGGCGCTGGCGTCGCGGGCGGCGATCCGCCTCGGCGCCGCCTGTCTCGACGACTGCCTGGAGGTGACCGCCGGCGGTGGCGGGCTGCACGGCCGTCGCTGGGCCTGCGACGACCGCCTCCAGGAGGAGTGGCTGGTCACCGGGCGGCCGCTGGTGGCGACGCTGCGGCCGCAGACCCGGGGCCGTCCCGACCCCGCCGCGGGGCCGGAGCCGGAGCTGGTGCGCCACCCCGCCGCCGGGCTGCCGGCGCGGGTGCGCCACCTCGGCGAGCTGGCCGGCGACCCCGGTACCGTCCCGCTCGCCGAGGCGCCCCGGATCGTCGCCGCCGGCCTCGGCATCGGCGGCCGCGAGACCCTGGCGGCGGTGGAGGAGCTGGCCGCGCTGCTCGGCGCCTCGGTGGGCGCCACCCGGCCGCTCGCCGACCGCGGCTGGGTGCCCTTCGAGCGGCAGATCGGCACCACCGGGCAGGTGGTGCGCCCGCGCCTCTACGTCGCGCTGGGCATCTCGGGCGCGCTCCAGCACCTGTCCGGCATCATCGGCGCCGAGACCATGGTGGCCGTGAACACCGACCGCAGCTGCCCGATGATGGCCCGGGCCACTCTCGCCGTCGCCGGCGACGTGGCCGAGGTCCTCCCCCTGCTGCTCGCCCGGGTGCGCGAGCGGGCGGGCGCCCGGGCGGCGCCGTGACCACCGGCTTCGACGCCGTCGTCGCCGGCGCCGGCCCCGCCGGCAGCGCCGCCGCCCTCGCCCTCGCCCGGGCCGGCCGCAGCGTGCTGCTGCTCGAGCGCGGCGAGTTCCCGGGCAGCAAGAACGTCTCCGGGGCGGCGGTCTACAGCCCCGACGTGCTCGAGGCGCTGGTCCCCCGCTTCTGGGAGACGGCGCCGGTCGAGCGCGTCCTCACCCGCCGGGTGATCTGCGTCACCTCCGAGGAGTCGTCGGTCGCCCTCGACTTCAGCAGCCGGCGCTTCGCCAGCCCGCCGTACAACGCCTTCAGCGTGCTCCGGCCCCGCTTCGACCGCTGGCTCGCCGAGCAGGCGGTGGCGGCGGGCGCGGTCCTGCTCTGCTCCACCGTCGCCGACGAGGTGCTCCGCGACGGTGCCGGGCGGGTGCGCGGGGTGCGGGTGCGCCGCGACGGCGGCGAGATCGAGGCGCCGGTGGTGATCGCCGCCGACGGGGTCAACTCCTTCCTCGCCCGGGGGGCCGGGCTGCAGCGCGAGCTCACCGGGCACGACCTCTCCCTGGGGGTGAAGGAGGTGATCGCCCTCGACCGCCACCTCCTCGAGGAGCGCTTCCAGCTGGAGGGCGACCAGGGCGTCACCTACGAGTTCCTCGGCTCGGTGACCGGCCAGGTGGCGGGGGGGAGCTTCCTCTACACCAACCGCGAGTCGCTCTCGCTTGGGGTGATCGTGGAGATCGCCTCGCTCGCCGAGCACCGGGTGCGTCCCCACGAGCTGCTGGAGCGGTTCAAGACCCATCCCACGGTGGCCCCGCTGGTGCGCGGTGGGCGGCTGGTGGAGTACTCGGCCCACATGGTCCCCGAGGCCGGGCAGCGGATGCTCGCCACCCTCGCCGGCGACGGCATGCTCGTCGCCGGCGACGCCGCCGGGCTCTGCTTCGCCACCGGGCTCTACCTGGAGGGGATCAACTACGCGATCGGCTCCGGCCGGGCCGCGGGCGAGGCCGCCGCCGAGGCGCTCGCCGCCGACGACACCTCCGCCGCCGGGCTGGCCGGCTACCGGCGGCGGCTGGAGGAGCGCGGCGTGCTCCCCGACTTCCGCCGCTTCCGGCTCGCCCCCCGGTTCGTCATGGGCGAGCGGATGCACAGCCTCTACCCCGGGATCGTCACCGGGATCGCCGAGCGGGTGCTGCGCTCGGAGGGCGGCCGCCCCAAGCAGAAGCTGCTCCCCGCGGTGACCGGTGAGCTCCGCCGCGCCGGGGTGCCGCTGCGCCGGGTGCTCCGCGACCTCTGGGAGGGGGGACGGGCCTTCGGATGGTGAGCACCACCCTGGCGGAGAAGATGACCACGGTGCGGTTCCGCCCCGACCATGAGCCCCACATCGTCGTCGACGGCGAGATCTGCCGCGACTGCTCGCTGCACACCTGCGTCTACGTCTGCCCGGCCGACCTCTTCACCCTGCTCAGCGACGGCTCGATCCTCTTCAACCACGAGCAGTGCTTCGAGTGCGGCACCTGCTACATCGCCTGCAACCGCGAGGGGGCGATCACCTGGCGCTATCCCGGGGGCGGCCGCGGCGTCACCTTCCGCGACTCGTAGCGGGATGCGCATCGCCGTCGCCGTCGAGCATGGGTGGGACCCGGCCACGGTCGAGGCCGATCCCCTCACCGGCGCCGTCGACGAGACCCGGACCGTCAGCGGCCTCGGCGCCTCATCGTGGGCGGCGGTGGCGCTGGCGCTGCGGCTGCGCGGCGCCGGCGGCCGGGTCGAGGTGCTCGCCGCCGCCCCTCCCGCCGCCGAGGAGGAGCTGCGCTGGCTGCTCGCCGCCGGCGTCGACGCGGTCACCCGGGTCTGGGCCGAGGGGCTGGAGGGGGCGGGCACGGAGGCCGCCGCACGGGCGCTCGCCGGTCCCCTCGCCACCGCCGCGGCCGACCTGGTGCTCACCGGCGGCCGCAGCCGCGACGGCGGCGCCGGGACCCTCGGGCCGATGCTCGCCGAGCTCCTCGGGGTGGCAGAGGCGACCGCCGTCGAGCACGTGGAGGTGTCCACCGGCGGCGCCGAGGTCACCGTCCGTCGCCGCCTCGAGCGCGGCGCCCGCGAGCGGATCGCCCTCGCCCTGCCCGCGGTGGTCTGCGTCGAGCCGGGCGTCGCCGGTCTCGACGACGCGTCGCTGCCGTCGCTGCTCGCCGCCCGCGTGGCGCCGGTGCCGGAGACGGCCGTCGACCGGGTCGCCGGGGGCTGCCGCCGGGTGCGCCGGCTGCCGCCGCGGCCGCGGCCGCGCCGGCTCGCCGCCCCGGATCCGTCGCTGCCGGTGGAGGCGCGGCTCGCCGCCGTGCTCGGCGGCGGCGGGCGCCACGACCAGGAGCACGTCCTCGTCGACGGGCCGCCCGCGCTCCTCGTCGAGCGCATCCTCGCCGTGCTCGAGGAGCGGGGCTACCTCTCGTCGCCGCCGGGCTGAGCCTCCGCCTCACCGCCGGCGGGCATCGCCAGGGCGGCGTCGTCGGGGGCGGGACCGGGCACCCGCGCGGCGCGGGGGGCGGCCCGTCCCGAGACCTCGACCTCGGCCTCGCGGCGGCGGCGGGAGGCGGCGGTGGCCCTGGCGCGACGGCTCTCGTAGTCGGCGCTGCCGATCGCCCCACGGTCGCGCAGCTCGACCAGCTCGTCGAGCCCGCCGGGGAGCGCCGACCGCTGTGCGCGGGCATGGTGCACCAGCGCCAGCAGGCGGTCGCGCGAGCCGGCCACGCTGTTGCCGGCGATGGGCAGCTTCTCCCAGCGGCCGCTCGGTGTGCCCACGGTGAGGGTGTCATCGCCGTGGAAGACGACGTCGCAGATGTCGGCGAGGTAGACGACCAGCTGGGCGCCGGCGTCACGGCCGCGGCTGTACACCAGCCGCTGGGTGGTGAGGGTGAGGTCGCGGTTGCGGCTGGGGCGGGTGCTCGACGCGACCAGGAACTCGTCGTCGCGGAGCCGCAGGCCGCCGGGCAGGGGCACCGCCTGGGGATGGATGGGCACCGGGCAGACGCTCGTCGCCCGCTGGTAGGCGGCGACCCGGTGGGCGCGGCTCTCGGCCTCGCGGCTGGCCTCGAGGATCCGCTGCTGGCGGGCCAGCTCCCTGGCGTCGACGTCGGGCACGCCCACCTGCTGGAGGCGCTGCTTCAGGCTGGGTCCGGTGCGGCCCCTGCCCAGCTGGTGGCCGGCCGGGAGCGGCCGGTGAGTGGTGGCCTGGCGCCGCTCCTCGCTGATCCCGACCCGCTTGAGGCGGGCTCCCAGCCCAGGGCCGGGCGCGGCACCGGGCGGGGCCGGCGGCACCTCCTCGACGGTCGCCTCCTCGGGCTGCTCGCCGCTGCTGACCTCCGGTGGCCAGAAGATGTCCGCCAACCGCTGCCTCAGGCCCATGTCCCACCCTCCTCCGTCGCGCTGCCGCCATACCGGGTCGCCACCGCCGCCGGGACCCGCACCCGGCGAGGGGCGAGGGCGAGCGGGATCAGGTTCTCGAGCGGACCGGTCTCCGGGCGCCGTACGCACTCGGGGTCGGGCTCGTCAAGGGCCAGCCCGGCGAAGTGCTTGACCGCCATGCAGCCGCCGTGACAGCGCGAGTATGCGCCGCAGCTCTGGCAGCCGCCGCCCACCTGCTCGCCGCGCAGGCGGTGGAAGAGCGGCGAATCCCGCCAGATCTCGGCGAAGGACTGGGAGCGCACGTTGCCGGCCCGGAACTCGTCGACGAGCACGAAGGGGCAGGCGAAGACGTCGCCCCGCGGGTCGACGCAGCAGACGATCCGCCCGGCGCCGCACATGTTCAGGCCGTCGAGCGGCTCGCCGAGGGCGGAGAGGTGGAAGAAGGAGTCGCCGGTGAGCACGTCGGGGTGGGCGCGCAGCCAGCCGTACAGGTGCCGGTTCTGCGCCTGGGTGAGCCGCAGCTGCTCCCACACCTGCAGGCCGCGCCCCGAGGGCCGCAGCCGGGTGAGCCGCAGCTGCGCCCCGTACCCCACCGCGAGCTCGTGGAGCCGGTCGAGCGCGTCCACGCTGCGGCGGGTGACCACGTGGTTGAGCTTGAAGGAGAACCCCTCGGCGGCGAGCAGGTCCATCGCGTTGCGGGCGTTGGCGTAGGAGCCGTCGCCGCGGATCGCGTCGTTGACCTCGGCGTCGACGCCGTCGAGGCTGATCTGCACGTCGAGGTAGTCGGTGCTCGCCACCCAGCGCGCCGCGGCGGCGTCGATGCGGCTGCCGTTGGTGCTGAACTTCACCCCCACGCCGCGACCGATGGCGTGCTCCATCAGCTGGAAGAAGTCGGGGCGCACCATCGGCTCGCCGCCGCCGACGTTGATGTAGAAGACCCGCATCTCCGCCCAGTCGTCGATCAGCCGGGTCGCCTCGGCGGTGGTCAGCTCGTCGGGCGCGCGCCGTCCCGAGGAGCTGAGGCAGTGCACGCAGCGCAGGTTGCAGGCGTATGTGATCTCCCAGGTCAGGCAGATCGGCGCGTTGAGCCCGTGGCTCAGGGCCTCATAGCGCATCGACCACCCCCCGCCGGCGGAGCCCCTCGAGGAGGGTGAGCATCCGCGGCACCGCGTCGGCGGTCAGCTCGCCGCCGGCCACCAGGGAGTCGGCGATGTCGCCCACCGCTCGGCTGCCGTCGGAGCGGAGGAAGGCGTCGAGCGGCGGCTCGACGAAGAAGAGCCGGCGCTCGTCGTAGGTGTAGACCAGGGCGCCGAAGGGCTCGTCACGCAGCGCTGCCCGGGGGGCGAGTCGGACGCGGTCGGTCCGGGTCAACCCTCAGTACACGCCGCACATGCCGTCGATGCTGATCTCGCCGATCAGCATCTCCTCGAGCTCGAGGTCGTCGTCGGGAGGCTCGACGGGCAGGGCGGGGGCGTCGAGGACCGCGACCTCCTCAGTCGCCGCCGGTGCCGGATGGTCGCGCTCCAACATGGCGTCGCCCCCTGTCGAACCCCTCTTGCTCGCTGCCGCGCCAAGCTAGCAGCGGGATCTTCATCCTGTCAATCAGGTCAGGCCGACAAGATCTGTCAGGGCCGCGGCGAGCTCCGCCACCCCCTCCACCCGCCGGTAGCGGCCGCCGCCGCGACGCGCGAGGGCGCTGCCGGCGCGCACCGACTCGGCCAGGCCGCTGGTGCCGAGCACGTGCACCCGGTCGAGGCCGGCGAGCGCCGCCAGCGGGTCGCCGCCGGCGGTGGGGAGGCAGTCGCTGAGCAGCACCGCGGCGCGCTCGTCGGCCTCGGCGCGGGCCAGCAGGCGGGCGGCGGTGCGAAGCGCCAGGGCGAGGTCGGTGCTTCCCCGGGCGCGCACCGACAGCACGTCCTCGACCACCCTGCCCGGCGGCCGCGCTCCCCCCGGGGGCCGCAGCACCAGGGCGTCGCGGTGGAAGGCGACGACGCAGCAGTCGACCCGGCCGCCGGCGGCGAGCACCACCGCGGCCGCCGCGGTGGCCGCCATCGCGACCGCCCGGCCGCGCATCGAGCCGCTGTGGTCGAGGAGCAGGCAGAGCGCCCGCCGTGGCCCCGCCCAGCCGCGCAGCACCATCTCCTCAGCGCTGCGGGGCAGCCCGCCGCCGGCCCGCTCCAGGGTGCGCTCGAGGTCGAGGTCGCCCTCCGGCCGGCCGGGGAGGGCGACGATGCGCCGCATCCCCCGCCGGGCGGGGCGGCCGGCCCGGCCGAGGCGGACGAAGACCCGCGCCGCCAGCCGCCGTGCCTGCGCGCGCAGCTCGACGTCGGTGGCGGCGGCGAGGTCGGAGAGCAGCGCGGTGGCGCCGTCGGGGTCGCGGGCGAGCAGCCGCTCGAGCGCGGCCTCGTCGAGCCGGCCCACCGCCGGCGACACCTCGGCGAAGCCCGCGTGGGCCGCCTCCAGCTCGCGCCGGGAGAGGGTGCGGCGGCCGCTCTCGCGGAGCGCGGCGCGGGCGTCCACGCCCTCGAGCACCCGGCCGTGGCTCGGCGGCGGGCGGTTCCCGCCGCCTCGGGGAGGGGCTCCTGAGGGCTCCTCGTCGGCCTCGGCCTCGGCCTCGGCGGCGAGCAGGCGGTCGAGGATCTCGGTCACCACCTCCTCGGGGGTGCGGTCGACCCCCTCCTCGAGGCGGATCCGCCCGCTGAAGGCGGCGAGGGCGGCGTCGAGCAGGCTGTCGCGGCCGGCCCGCTCCTCGCCGCGGAGCCCGCAGAGGCCGCGGGCGATGTGGACCATGTCGATCGCGCCGCGCACCGATGCGCCGGTGCGCACCTCGGGGTGGTCGCGGGTGGTGCGTCCCAGCGCCACGGCGAGCCGGACCACCCGGCCGCTCTCGCCCGTGACCCGCTCGGTGATGGTCCGCTCCCCGCCCTCGTCCTGGTAGCCGACGGCGATCCGGCACATCCGGTCGTAGATCGCCTGGCCGATCCGCGCCGTGCCCACCGCGTCGAAGGGGTTCATCGCGGCGATCAGCCGGAAGCCGGGGTCGGCGCGCACCCGACCCACCCGGCTGACGTGGATCTCCCCCTCGGCGAGCGCGGTGATGAGCACGTTGAGGGTCTCCTCGGGGACCCGGTTCATCTCCTCGAGGTAGAGGAGCATGCCCTCACGCATGGCGGTGAGCAGCGGCCCCTCGACGAAGCTCTCGGGCCGGTAGCCGGCCTGGAGCACCGCCGCGGGGTCGTGGTAGCCGACCACCCGCGCCGGGGTCAGCTCGGCGTTGCCCTCGACGAAGACCACGCCCCGCCCGGTCTCCTCGGCGACCACCCGGAGCAGGGTCGACTTGCCCGTCCCCGGCGGCCCCTCGAGGACCACGTGGCGCCCCGCGCCGAGCGCCACCGCGAGCACCTCCGCCTGGCGGCGCAGCCCGACGATGTCGGTGGCGATGCGCTCCAGCAGCCGGGGTCGGGCGAGCCCGTCCGGCTCGAGTGCCGGCGCGGGGTGGCTCATGCGTCGTAGAGGATAACGCCGCGGATGTTCTTCCCGTCACGCAGGTCCTGGTAGCCCTGGTTGATGTTCTCGAGCGTGTAGGTGGCGCTGCAGAGCTCGTCGAGCTTGACCTGGCCGACCCGGTAGAGGTCGAGCATCTTGCGGATGTCGTACATGGGGTTCGACGAGCCGAAGAGCGACCCCTGGACCGTCTTCTGGAAGAGGGTGAGCATGGTGCCGGAGAGCTGGATCGTCTTCTCGGCGATCGGCCCGAGCCCCACGATGGTCACCGAGCCACCCTTGCGGATGACGTTGAAGGCGTGCTCGACCACCACCGCGTCGACCACGCCGACGGTGACGATGGAGCGGTCGGCGAGGACGCCGTTGGTGAGCCCGGCGACCAGCTCGTGGGCCTCCTCGGCGGTGGCGGCGCTGTGGGTGGCGCCCAGCTCCTCGGCCTTCTCGCGCTTGTTGGGCAGGGGGTCGACGGCGACGATGTTGGCGGCGCCGGCGTGGCGGGCGCCCTGCACCGCGTTGATGCCGATGCCGCCGATGCCGTAGATCACCACGGTGTCGCCGGGGCCGACGCCGGCGGAGTAGACGCTCGCCCCCCAGCCGGTGGGCACGCCGCAGCCGACCAGCACGGCGCGGTCGAGGGGGAGGTCGTCGTCGACCTTCACCACCGAGTACTCGCTGACCACGCTGCGCTCCGAGAAGGTGCCGAGCATGCACATGCCGCCGACGTCCTGGCCCCTGGTGTGGAAGCGGAACCCGCCGCCGGGCAGGCTGCCCTGGAGCAGGGTGGCGCCGAGGTCGCAGAGGTTGGACTGGCCGGTCGAGCACCAGCGGCAGGTGCCGCAGACGGGGAGGAAGGAGCAGACCACGTGGTCGCCGGCCTTCACCTTGCTGACCGAGGGCCCCACCTCCTCGACGATCCCCGCTCCCTCGTGGCCGCCGACGATGGGCAGGCGGGCGGGCAGGTCGCCGCTGGTCAGGTGCTCGTCGGAGTGGCAGAGCCCGGAGGCCACCCAGCGGATCCGCAGCTCGTGCTCGCCGGGCGGATCGAGCTCGAGCTCCTCGAGCTCCCAGTGGGCCTGCGGCCCGGCCTCCCAGCAGACGGCGGCCCTGGTCTTCATGCCGTGTCCTCCTCACTCTCGCGCAACGCGGCGGTCACTCTACCGCTGCCGGGTGAACCGCGGCTCACTCGAACCGGGTGCCGGCGAGGTCGATCCAGCCGCCCACGTGCCGGCCGGTGGCGTGGTGCGTGTAGTGGATGACGGGGTGGCCCGGGTCGGGCTCGAACTGGCCGTGGAGCACCACCACGCTGCCCCGCACCACCGGCACCCGGGGAGCGAGCCCGAGGTTGTGGTCGACCTCCACCGAGGTGCCGTCCACCAGCACCGCGAAGCGCTGGTGGACGCCGTCGCCGCGGTCGGGCGAGTCGGCGAGCAGGCCGGTGACCGTGCCCCGGACGGTGACCTCGGCGGGGCGCGCGTCCGCCAGCGCGGTGTCGAAGGCGTGGTTGTCGACCGCGTCCCCGCCACAGCCGGCGAGGGTCAGCGCCAGCGCCCAGCCCGCGGCCCGGCGGCATGACGACCGGGTGACGGGGCGTGTACCCGGGACGGGTCCGTGCCATGATCGGCTCACCGGCGGTGCGGGAGCTCCACGCGACTGCGATCGGCCTGGCCCCGGTGCTGGGGAGCCGTCATGGCCATCCTCATGTGCCGCCCCGACCACTACGGGGTCGAGTACGAGATCAATCCGTGGATGCACGTCACCACCGAGGTCGACGGGGGCATCGCGCTCGCCCAGTGGGGAGCGCTCCACAACGCCTACACCCTGCTCGGCGAGAGGGTCGAGCTGGTCGACCAGCAGCCCGGGCTGCCGGACATGGTGTTCACCGCCAACGCCGCGGTGGTGCGCGGCCGCGACGCGGTGCTGAGCCGCTTCCGGCACCCCGAGCGCCAGGGCGAGGAGCCCTTCTGGCGGCGCGCCCTCGAGGGCCTGGGGATCACCGTCCACTCCGTTCCCGACGAGGTGTTCTTCGAGGGGGCGGGCGACGCCCTCTTCGTCGGCGAGCGGCTCTTCTGCGGCCACGGCTTCCGCACCGAGATCGGGTCGCACGCGCTGGTGTCGGGGCTGCTCGACGTCGAGGTGGTCTCGCTGCGCCTCGTCGACCCGCGCTTCTACCACCTCGACACCTGCTTCTGCCCGCTCAACGACCGCACCGTCCTGTTCGCCCCGGCCGCGTTCGACAGCGCCTCGCAGCAGCTGGTGCGGCGGCTGGTGCCCCACGTCATCGAGGTGCCCGTCGAGGTGGCCGCCGGCTTCGCCTGCAACGCCATCAGCATCGGCGACCGGGTGATCTCCTCGCTCGCCGCCGAGCGGCTCGAGGCGCCGCTCCACGACGCCGGATTCGACACCGTGGCGCTGCCCATGTCGGAGTTCCTGAAGTCGGGTGGCGGGGTCCGCTGCCTCTCCCTTCCCCTGGACCTGACCGGGCTCGACCGGGCGGCCTGATCGCCCCCGGGTCAGCCGCCGGGGCGTCGCCGCCGGGGCCGCGCCGCCACCGGCGGCGGCTCGGCCGACTCGGCGTCCGCCGCCGCGCCCATCCGCTGGATCACCTCCGCGGTGGACACCGTGGCCTCGCGCATCACCGTCGCCACCATGTCGCCGATGGCCCGGAGCTGCTGACCCACCGCCGCGGTGCGCTCCTGCAGCGCCAGCAGCTGAGCCATGAGCTCGGGGTCGTTGTCGGGCGCATTGCGCCGGGCCCCGTTCTCGGGGCGCGCCTTGGTTCGCGCCGCCTTGGGGGGCTTGCGCGTCGTGGATCCGGCCTTGGAGGCCTTCTTCTTTCCCATGTCCCGAGACAGTATCCCGTGTGCCGTGCTCCGCGTCACTCCTGCCGCATCAGCGTGGAGATCACGCTCCGGTAGCGGAGGGTGTCGGAGTAGAGGCCGTGGCGCGCGATGCTGGCGTCGCCCTGGTAGTAGGCGGCGAGCGCGGCCTGGGCGTCCCCGCCGTGGATGGCGAGCAGGTGGCTGAGCAGGGTGCAGCCGGCGATCACGTTGTCCTCGGCGACGTTGAGGTCGAGCGGCCGGGGGGAGAGGTAGCGGGAGATCCAGTCGCCGGTGTACGGCTCGACCTGCATGATCCCGATCGCGCCGGTGGGGGAGACCGCGTTCTGCTGCCAGCCGCTCTCCATCCAGGCCACGGCGCGCACCAGCCGGGCGTCGACCCCCTGCTGGCCGGCGACCCGGGTGAGCAGAGCGTTCATCCGCCTCAGCCGGCCGGGGATCCTGAGCCCGGTGCCGGAGCGCAGCGGGGCCTGGATGCCCACGCCGTTGGTGCGGGCGAGGGTGACGAGGTCGACGCCGAAGCGCCGAGCGATGGCGGCGAGGTGGTCGCCGCGCTGGACGGTGTAGGGCTCGACGTCCGGCGTTCCCACGGTGTAGCCGGGCAGCCCCGCCGCGGTGTCGGGGATGGACAGCAGCTGCCCGATCCTGATCCGGTCGGGATCGCTGATGTGGTTGGCGGCGGCGAGCGCTGACACTGTGGTGCCGTGGCGGGCGGCGATGGCCGAGAGGGTGTCCCCGGGCCGGACGATGTAGCCCGCGGTGGCGACGGTGGGTGCCGCGGCCGCGGTGGCGCCGAGCGCGGCGGCGGCGAGACGGGTGCGCGAACTCATGCGGGGCTCCTGGCGTGGACGTGGAGTGGAACGATGGAACCGCACCGCCGAATGGGTGGACTCGCAGGGTAGGGACGCGGCCTCGAGGCGTCAAGGACCGGGGTTGCGGTTGTTGCCAGAACGCGACGGTTCCCCGGCGCCGGGCACCCGATGGTACGCTCGCCGGGTGACCACCCCGCCCCGGCGTGTCAGCGTCCCGGCCGGCCTCCTCGCGGGGCTCTGCGGGGCCGTCCTCGGGCTGCTGACCTTCGCCACCGCGGCCGCCCTCTGGCGGGCCGGGCACGGCCAGGCCGCGGCCACCCTCGCCGAGACCATGTTCGTCACCGCGCTCGCCTCGGTGGCCGCGGTCGCCCTGCTCGCCCAGCCCGCCCGCCAGCGGCGCGCCCGGGTCCCGGTGGGGCGTCCCCTGCCGCGCACCTGGTGGCCGCCGGCCGACGACCCCCTGCCCGCGCTCGCCGTGTGCCTCGGAGCGCCCGTCGCCATGGGCGCCATCGCCGCGGCGCTGCTGTTCCGCTGAGCCCCGGCCGGGGGACGCACGTTTTCTCAGCGGCGCGAGTTATCTGCCTTGCAGGCCAACGCGACTACCGCATCACGCCGGCTCTCCCCACACCGTGAAGAATCGATCCCGCACCCGCTCCACCCCTCCCGTCGACGCCGTCATCTGGGACTACGACGGCACGCTCGTCGACACCCGCGGAGCGGACGAGGCGGCGGTCGCCGAGCTGGTCGCCCACGATCCCGGCGCCGCCGGCGGGGCCGAGCTCTTCTGGGCCGCCGAGGGGCGGCCCATCCTCGAGCGGCTCGAGCTGGCCTGGCCGGGGCGGGCCGACGAGGTCCTCCCCCTCTTCGACCGTCGCGTCAACCCGGTCACCTTCCGCGGCATCGCCCGGGTTCTCGGCGCCCTGAGCCGGCGCCGGCTTCACCTCGCGGTGGTCTCCTCCCGCCGGCTCGAGCCGCTGGAGTGGGGCCTCCAGGCCTGCGGGCTGCGCGGCCACTTCGAGACCGTGGTCGGCCTCGACTGCGTCAGCCGGCCCAAGCCCGACCCCGAAGGGCTGCTCCTCGCCTGCCGCCGGCTCGGGGTCCCGCCCACCCGGGCGGTCTACATCGGCGACCGCGACGTCGACGTCGACGCCGGCCGCCACTGCGGCATGACGGTCTGGCGCGCCACCTGGGCGCTGCCCCCGGCTGAGGGCGCCACCTCCCCCAACCCCCGCGAGCTCGCCGCCCCCGCCGAGGTGCTGCATCGACTGCACGGGGGTATGGCCGAGACCGGGTGAGGCTCCGTCCCCCGAGCGACACGCCGTCGAGCCCGGCTCGTGAGGGCTGAGGGTCTTCACCGAGCCGGCCGTCAGGGATGCGGGGCGGCGCGGATGAGGCGGCGGATGGCCTCGATGGCGACCTCGATCAGGGCCTCGATGGGGAGCTTTGTGGGGTCGGGCATGGCGTCGACGGTGGGGGCGGCGTTGACCACCGCGAGGGCGGCGCCGGCGCGGACGCGGCGGACCGCGGCGACGGTGAGGAGGGCGGCGCACTCCATCTCCGAGGCGAGCACCCCGGCGCGCACCCACGCCTCCCAGCGAGCCTGCAGCTCGGCGGCGACCGGCATCCGGTCCGGCTCCATCTCGCCGTAGAACGAGTCCTTCGACTGCACCGTGCCGACGTGGTGGCGCACCCCGGCGGCACCGGCGGCGGCGCGCAGCGCGTCGACGAGGTCGAGGTGGGCCACCGCCGGCCAGGCCAGGGGGATGTACTGCAGGCTGGTGCCCTCGTCGCGCACCGCCGCCTGGGCGACGATCACGTCGCCGAGGCGCAGCCCCGGCTGCATCGCGCCGCAGGAGCCGACCCGGATCAGGGTGTGTGCGCCGAGGTTGCACAGCTCCTCGACCGCGATCGCCGTCGAGGGGCCGCCGATCCCGGTGGAGGTGACGCTCACCGCCTCGCCCTCGAGCGTCCCCGTCCAGGTGGTGTACTCGCGGTTGGCGGCCACCAGCCTGGCGCCGTCGAGGTGGGCGGCGATGCGCTCGCAGCGGCCCGGGTCGCCGGGGAGGAGCACGTGGCCGCCGACGTCGCCGGGGCCGCAGGCGAGGTGGTACTGGCGGCCGGCGGGGTCGCTCATCTGGCCGCCCTGCGGCCGAGCACCAGGGGCACGAGGCGGCGCATGTCGGGGGTGTCGATGATCACGTCGGCGGCGTCCGCGGTCTCCGCGTTCACCGGGCAGAAGGCGACGCCGAGGCCGGCGGCCCGGAACATGTCGATGTCGCCGGGGCTGTCCCCCACCGCCACCACCTCGGCGGGGTCGACGTCCATCGCCGCCACGGTCTCGGCGAAGACCGGCGCCTTCCCCCCCGGCGGCACCGCGATCTCCGCCTCGCCGGTGAAGAGCCCGTCGACGACGTGGATGGTGTTGGCGCGGTGGAGCTCCATGCTGAGGTCGGCGGCGACCCGCTCGGCGAGGGCGGTGATGCCCGCCGAGACGATCGCCAGCCGCACCCCGGCGGCGCGGAGCGCCCCGCAGGCGGCGGCCACCCCGTCGTGGTACTCGACCTCGGCGACCACCTCGTCGAGCAGCGCCGAGGTCTTGCCGCGGAGGTCGGCGACCTGCTCGACCAGGAACCCGTGGCGGTCGAGCGCGCCCTCGCGGTAGCGGGTCCAGCGGTCGCGCTGGCGCTGGGCGTGGCCGGGGCCGAGCTTCCGCTGCACCGCCGCCCAGGAGTTGGCCTCGCGGGTGAGGGTGCCGTCGAGGTCGAAGACCACGGCGCGATAGCCGCCCGGCCGCGGGGTGCGCCGCTGCACCGCTAGGAGCCCGCGCTGAGCCCGTGCTCGCGGAGCGCGTCGTTGAGGCTCACCTTCAGGTCGGTGGCCGGGCTGCGCCGGCCGATGATCAGCGCCACCGGGGTGCCGTACTCGCCGGCGGGGAAGCGCTTCGGGCGGGTGCCGGGGATCACCACCGCGCCGGCGGGGACGCGGCCGCGGTGCTCGACCGGCTCGGGACCGGTGACGTCGACGATCGGGGTCGAGGCGGTGAGCACCACCCCGGCGCCGAGCACGGCGCGCTCCTCCACCACCACGCCCTCGACGACGATGCAGCGCGAGCCGATGAAGGCGCCGTCCTCGATGATCACCGGGGTGGCCTGGAGCGGCTCGAGCACCCCGCCGATGCCGACCCCGCCGGAGAGGTGGACGTCGTCGCCGACCTGGGCGCAGGAGCCCACCGTCGCCCAGGTGTCGACCATGGTGCGCGCCCCGACGCGGGCGCCGATGTTCACGTAGCTCGGCATCATCACCACCCCGGGCGAGAGGTGGCAGCCGTGGCGGGCGACCGCGGGCGGCACCACCCGCACCCCGAGCTGCGCGTAGCCGCGCTTCAGCGCGATCTTGTCCGAGTACTCGAAGACGCCCGCCTCCATCCGCTCCACCGGGCGCAGCCGGAAGTAGAGGAGGATGGCCTTCTTCACCCACTCGTGCACCGTCCAGACCCCCTCCTGCTTGGAGGCGACCCGGATGGCGCCGGAGTCGAGCAGCTCGATCGCCTCCTCGACGGCGGCGACGGTGGCGGGGTCGGCGAGCGGCGTGGTGCCCTCCCAGGCGGCCTCGATGCGCTCCTGCAGCGGGTGCGTGCTGATCATTCTTCCCCCGTGGACTCGAAGGCGAACCGCCGCAGGGTGTCGAAGGCGCGCACCAGGCTGGCGACCTCGACCCGCTCGTCGGCGCGGTGGGCGTGGGCGGTCGAGCCGGGACCGTAGTTCACCGCCGCGATGCCCTGCTCGGCGAACTCCGCCACCGGCGTCCACGCCTGCTTGGGCTGCACCGCCAGGTCTCCGGCGTCGCGCAGCCGGGTGCAGAGCTCGTGGTCGGCCACCACCGGCGCCGGCCCGGAGTTGGAGAGCACGCGCAGCTCGCCCTCGGGCACCAGCTCGCGGATCCGCGCCTCGGCCTCGGCGGGGGTGCGGTCGGGGGCGTAGCGAAAGTTGATGCGGCAGGTGGCCAGATCCGGGATGACGTTGTCGGCGATGCCCGCGGCGATCCGCACCACCGACAGGACCTCGCGGTACTCGAGCCCCTGGATCACCACCGGCCGCGGCTCCAGCGCGGCGACGGCGGCGAGGCCGCGCACCGCGGCGTGCACCGCGTTCACCCCGAGCCAGGGCCGGGCGGAGTGGGCGCTGCGTCCCTCGAAGCGCACCTCGGCGGTGAGGTTGCCGAGGCAGCCCACCTGCAGGGTGTTGTCGGTGGGCTCCATGACCACCGCGAGCTCGGTCTCGCCGAGCACCGGCAGCCGCGCCAGCAGCGGGCGCAGGGCGCTCTGGGCGGAGGGCAGCTCCTCCCGGCCGAAGAGCAGGAAGCCGAGGTCGACGGCCCGCTCCGGGCGGGTGCGGTCGGCCCAGAGGGCGAGCTCGATGATCACCGCGCAGGCGCCCTTCATGTCCGAGGTGCCGAGGCCGACCACGGCGCCGTCCTCGTGACGGCCGGGCCGGTTGCCCTGGGCCGGGACGGTGTCGAGGTGGCCGGCGAGCACCACCAGCGGGCGCCCGCTGCGCGGCGGCACCAGCAGCAGCCCGTCGCCGTCGGCGTGCACCTCGCCCTCGACCCCGCCGAGGACGGCGGCGACGTGCTCGAGGATGCGCGCCTCGTCGCCGCTCTCGGAGGCGATGTCGACCAGCTCCAGGGTGCGCTCGGCGAGCCGCCGGTCGAGACCGTCCATGCCGGGATTGTGCCAGTCAGACGGCCTGGAGCCGGGACACCGCCCAGCTCGCCGCCTCGCGCACCACCGGATCGGGGTCGGCGTCCGCCGCCCGGCGCAGCGGCGCCAGCGCCCCGGGGTCGCCGGCGTTGCCGAGGGCGATGGCGGCGTTGCGGGCCAGCCCGGCACGTCCGGTGCGCCACACCGCGGTGCGGCGGAAGCGGCGCCGGAACTCCTCGTCGTCGAGCTCGAGGCACTCGACGAGGTCGGGGTGCGGCACCGGGCCGGTCGCGGTCGAGGGCGCGCCCGCCTCCAGCTCGGCCGGGGCCAGGCGCGCGTTCACCGGGCAGGCCTCCTGGCAGAGGTCGCAGCCGAACGCCCAGGTGCCGATCAGCGGCCGCAGCTCGACCGGGATCGACCCACGGTGCTCGATGGTCAGGTAGCTGATGCAGCGCCGGGAGTCGATCACCCCGGGGGCGGTGATCGCCCCGGTGGGGCAGGCGGGCAGGCAGGCGCCGCAGTGCCCGCATCCCCGCCGCGACCGCGGGGTGGGCGGCAGCGGCAGCGAGAGCAGCACCTCGGCGAGGAGGACGTACGACCCCGCCTCGCGGGTGATGAGGCACGCGTTCTTGCCCGCGAAGCCGATGCCGGCGCGCTCGGCGACGGCCCGGTCGATGGCCCAGCCATGGTCGACGAAGCGGTGGGCGCGCAGCTCGCCGGCGCGCTCGCGCAGCCAGGCGACGAGGCCGTCGCAGGCGGCGGCGAGATGGTCGTGGTAGTCGACCGCGCCGCCCCCGGGGCCGGTCAGGCAGGCGTAGGCGGCGACCCGGCCGCGGGGACGTCCCGGCGCCGACGGTACGGGTTGCAGCCGGGCGGCGGGGGGATAGGGCCAGGCGAGGGCGAGCAGCGACCGAGCCCAGGGATGGCGGCGGCCGAGGTCGGTGGAGGCCTCGACCCGCTCCGGCGAGTACCAGGTCATCCCCGCCATCCGTCCCTCGTCGATGGCCCGCAGGGCGCGGGCGCGGATCCGGCGGAAGGGCCGCACCGAGGCGATCCCGGCGCTGCTGAAGCCCCGCGCCCGCGCCTCGACGAGGAGCTGGTCGCGGAGCGCGGCGGGGTCCATGCGGGGATTGTGCCGGTTCCGGTTTCCACAGCTGACGACAGCTCGATGTGGAAAACCGGGAGGGCGATGTGGAAAACATGTGGTTAACCTCCCGGACGGGTGATTGACAGACCGGTCGGGAAGCACCATCCTGGGCCCCGGCGCGCGTCAAGATTTGTCAACCCGGCGCGCCGCGGAGCCGACCGCCGGTATTGGGGAGAGCAGCGTTGGTGGACCGTCTTCGGCTGACCGGTCGCGACTTCTCCTTCTCGTCGTCGCGTCCCAAGTCCGGCTCCACCCGTCCCCCGGCCATCCACGGCACCCTGGTGCTCCCTGCCTGCGTCCGTCGCACCTACCCGCGCGGCGCCGGCACCGTGCCCGAAGCCGGGCCCGCGACCCGGCACCTCGCAGGCGCTGCCACCGACGTCCTGCACCGCAGCCCCTCCCGGTGGTGACGCCGCCCCGCCCGCGGCCCGAGGCACGGTAGATCAGGTCGCCGGCCCTGCGAGCGGGCCGGCGACCCCCCCGGGGCGGGTGGACACGAGTGGACGGCGTACCATCCCTGGCGTGGCAGAGCAGCAGGAGGCGCCGCGCGCGCGGCGCGTCGTCATCGGCAGCGACATGCGCCACCCGGTGTCGGAGGAACTCGCCCTTCACCTCGAGGAGCGTGGATTGCGGGTGGTGCGCTGCGGCGCCGTCGGTGCCCCCGACACCCCCTGGCCGGAGGTCGCCGAGCAGGTCGCACGGCTGGTCGCCCAGGGGGCGGTCGACAGCGGCATCGTCTGCTGCTGGACCGGCACGGGGGTGAGCATCGCCGCCAACAAGGTCCCCGGGGTGCGGGCGGCGCTCTGCGGCGACGCCCAGACCGCGCGCGGGGCGCGACGCTGGAACGACGCCAACGTCCTGGCGCTCTCGCTGCGCGCCACCAGCGTGGCGGTAGCGGAGGAGATCGTCGACGCGTGGTTCGAGCCGACCACCCCCGACCCCGACGAGGCTGCCAACATCCGCGCCGTGGGAGAGATCGAGAGGCGGTACCGCGAGCGCGGGGCGCCGACAGGGAGCATGCATGCCGACCGTTGAGCTGAGCACACGTCCACTCGCCGAGGCGGACGTCGACGCCGTGATCGTCACCGCCTTCGAGGACGGGCTCTCGCCCGCCGCGGAGGAGGCCGACGCCGCCCTCGACAACCTCCTCGCCGAGATGCGCGAGGCCCGCGAGTTCCGCGGACGCTTCGCCGAGCGCCCGGTGATCCACACTCTCGGCCGGCTGCCGGCCCGGCGGCTGCTGGTGCTGGGACTGGGCCGGCGCGACCAGCTCGACTCCTTCCGGCTGCACAACGCCTTCCACTTCGCCGGCACCGCGCTCCGCAAACAGGGGGTGCGCAGCGTCGTCGCGTACACCGACCCCGCGGTGGTCGACGCGCTCGGCAACGGCCACGTCACCCTGCCCGCCGACGTCGCCCGCGCCGTCGTCACCGGGCTGCTGCTCGGCAACTACGAGGGCGACCTCAACAAGAGCGAGCGCGAGCCCGCCACCAGCATCGACACCATCCACGTCGCCGGTCTCGACGGCGACGCCGGCGCCCTCGCCGCCGCCCTCGCCGACGCCCAGGTGCTCGCCGAGGCGTCGAACCGGGTGCGGACCTGGGCGGCCGCGCCGAGCAACACCCTCACCCCCCGGCTGCTCGCCGAGCAGGCGTCGGCGCTGTACGAGGGGACCGGCCTCGAGGTCGAGGTGCTCCAGCGCGCCGACCTCGAGCGCGAGGGCATGGGGGCGCTGCTCGGCGTCGCCCGGGGCAGCGATGAGCCGCCGGTGATGATCGTGGTGCGCCACGACGGCGGCCGCCCCGACGGGCCCCGGCTGGCGCTGGTCGGCAAGGGCATCACCTTCGACACCGGCGGCATCTCGCTGAAGCCCGCCGCCGGCATGGAGATGATGAAGTGGGACATGGGCGGCGGCGCCGCGGTGCTGGCCGCGATGTGGGCGATCGCCAGGCTCAACCCGCGCGCCAACGTCATCGGAGTGGTTCCCGCCACCGAGAACATGCCCGGGGGCCGCGCCTACAAGCCCGGCGACGTGCTGGTCTCGAAGAGCGGCAAGACCATCGAGGTGACCAACACCGACGCCGAGGGCCGGATCATCCTCGCCGACGGCCTCGCCAAGGCGCGCGAGCTCGGCGCCACCCACATCGTCGACGTCGCCACCCTGACCGGCGCGTGCGTGGTCGCCCTCGGCCACGTCTCCAGCGGCCTGATGACCAACGACCGCGACCTCGGGCAGATGGTGAAGGACGCCGCCGTCCGCGCCGGCGACCGCCTCGCCGAGCTTCCCCTGCACCCCGAGTACGACGTGGCGCTGCGCAGCGAGGTCGCCGACATGAAGAACGCCGCCGGGCGCGAGGCGGGGGCGATCACCGCCGCCGTCTTCCTGCGCGAGTTCGTCGGCGACATCCCGTGGGTGCACCTCGACATCGCCGGCGCGGTGTGGAACGACCAGGGGGACATGACCCCGATCCCCAAGGGCCCGAGCGGCACGCCGGTGCGCACCTTCGTCCACCTCGCGCGCGCATTCGCCGAGCTCTAGGGGCGCCTCGCTCGGGGCGCTCCTGGGGACGCGGGCGATCTCGCCACCGTTTGCGGACGGTGCGCCGAGGCGAGAATGGTGGCGCGTGCCGGCCGGCGGGGGCGGCAGGCCGGCAGCCGGCTCGGCGGCCGTCGATCGTCGGAGAGGGAGGCCGGAATGAACCCCAGGCTGGTGGCGCTCTTCTATCTCCTCGCGCTGATCTGCTTCGCCGCCTCGGCCGGCGGCTACAGCCTGCAGAAGCGGATCTCGCTGATCCCGGTCGGGCTCGCCCTGTGGCTGTTTCCGACCTTCTACGCGGCGGTGCAGGCGGCGGGCTGGATCTAAGCACCGACCGGTCCGCGACCGCTGTCCCTGTCAACCCGCTCTGTGCCGTGCGCAGTCAGCGGCTGCCCGTAAGGTCGCGCCCGGCACTCGTCCGCCCCACCGGGGCGGCAGCCATCCTTCTCTGGCTGCTCAGGGGTCCCTGCTCCAACGCCCACATCCCAGGGCCGAGGCTCGTCCGTCGCTTCGTCCGGAGCAGGGACCCCGCCGCTCCGGGCACGGAGAAGCCCCGGCAGCACGGCGCTGCGCGGGGCCCCACCGAGGTGGTCCTGGGGATGTCGTGAAGGGTTGGTGTCCATAGAACGGATGTTTGCCATCGGTTCTTGCGCGGCTCACCCGGCCGGCGGCGTTCCCCCGGTGAGCAGGGCGTGGTGGAGGGCCGGCTGCTCGACGTGGATGCCGAGGCGGCGGTCGCCGGCGAGCAGCAGGAAGTCGCCGCGCCCGGCGGACTCGAGGTGGCGGCGCTGGGCGTCGGTGAGGCCGTAGGCGCGCTGCATCCGCGCGGTCTCGGCGCCGCGGTGGCCGCCGAGCAGGATGATCGAGGGGTTGGTGGCGACCACCGTCCCCTCCTCGGTGGCGAGCAGGTCGCCGGCGTTCTGGGTGGCGACCACCAGGGACACGCCGTACTTGCGGCAGCGGCGGGCGAGCTGGGTGAGCAGCCTGCGCAGCGGGGCGTGGGCGCAGAGCAGGCCGACCTCGTCGAAGAGGAGGTGGCGCTGGACCCGCTGCCGTCGCACCAGCGACCACAGCCACTCGGCGACCACCAGGGTCGCCGCCGGCACCAGCTCCTCGCGCAGGTCGCGCAGCGAGACCCCGGCCACCGGCGCGTCGAGGCGCAGGGTGGTGGGGCGGTTGAACAGCTCGCCGAGAGGACCGGTGCAGAAGCGGCCGAGCACGGTCGCGACCCGCGGGCAGGCGGAGCGCAGCGGGGGCAGGCAGTCGCCGAGCAGCGCCGGCCGCCGGCGGCTGCGGGCGCGGTCGAGCGCCGCGGTGGCGGCGGCGTCGACGTGGGCGCGCTCGACCTCGTCGAGGCTCTCGCCGCAGAGCACGTTGACGAGGTCGACCACCGCCGCCACCACCTCGGCGCGGCGGGCGGCCTCGCCGCGGTCGGCGTCGCCGGCCTCGAACACGTTGAGGGCGGCGCCGCAGCCGGGGGCGAGGCGCAGGTAGTCGCCGCCGAGGGCGCCGATCAGCGGCTCGTACTCGCCCTCGGGGTCGATCACCACGCTGCCCCGGCCGCGACCCGCCGCGGCCAGCACCAGGGCGCCGAGGGTGTAGCTCTTGCCCTGCCCCGAGGCGGCGAGCACGGCGATGTTGGCGTTGGCGTGGTGGGTGGTGTCGAAGGGGTCGATGCGCACCGGCGCCGCCGTCGCCGCCGAGCGCCCCAGCGGGTAGCCGTCGGGGTCGTCGCAACCCGCCTCGACCCAGGGGACGCAGCTCGCCAGCGCCGCCGAGTCGACGAGCTTGGCGCCGCCGAGACGGTCGCGGCCCAGCGGCCAGGCGGTCATCGCGGCGTCGACGTGCTCGAAGTGCGCCGGCTCGCACGACGCGAGGGTGGCGGCGAAGGCGGCACGCACCGCCTCGGCGGCGTGCTCGAGCTCGGCCGGGCCCGGCGCGCGGGCGACCCCGGTGACGCTGAGGCGCAGCGAGCGGCCCTGGTTGCGGGCCAGCCGCGCCCGCAGGTCGAGGGCGCCGTCGACCCCGGCGTCGACCCCGGCGTCGCCGAGCGCCTCGCGGTCGGCCTCGACGAGCTGGTCGGCGCGGAGGTAGCGCAGCCGGCGGGAGAGCCGTGACATCGCCTCCGCCACCGGGGTGGGCTCGAGGTGGAGGGCGATGTCGCAGTCGGCGCGGGCGAGCAGGAGCGGGGCCAGCCAGCCCGGCTCCACGGCGGTGCCGGGCAGCCGGCGCAGCCGGAAGCCACGCACCCAGACTGCCCCGCTCGACGCCTCCCGGGGGTGCGCCCGCCAGTCGGGGCGCGCCGGGCGCGAGGGATCGTCGCCGCTGCCGCCGCCCCAGGCCTCGCGCAACCGCTYCGCCAGCGCCTCGCCCTCGAGCACCTCGGTGGCGGCCCCGGCGGCGGCGAGTGCCTCGAGCACCGCCGCCAGCGCGCGCTCGAGCTCGGCCTCGTCCCCCTCCACCGAGGGCACGAGGAACAGAGAGCGGCGGAAGGCGGGATGTCGCCGGAGGCTCTCCAGCCGGTGCTCCCGCTCGGCGGCGAGCAGGCGGGCGGCGTGTCCGGGCAGGGCTGCCGCAGCGGGCTCCGGGCCCTCCGGCTCGGACCAGCGGCGCACCTGGACGAGGATCTGCAGGTGGGCGTCGAGGGTCCGGCAGAGGCGGGCGAAGGCGCCGACGACGGCGGCGCGGCGGCCCTCGTCCAGCGCGGTGACGTCGAAGTCGGAGGACCGCACCACCGCGCACCGGGTGCCGGCGTCACCGAGGACCCGGTGCCCCCGGATGCGCACCGTCCCGCCGGCGCCGTCCCGCCATCCGGCGCGCAGCGGCGTGTTCATCCGGCGCCGCCGACGCGCAGCGCGAGGTAGAGGGCGCCCGACCCCGCGGCGGCCGCGTACCGCCCCGCCTCCGACGCGGGGACGGCGAGCACCACCGAGCCCAGCCTGGCCACCCCGGTGCCGAGGCCGCGGGGCTCGTCGGCCTCGCCCGGCGACATCACCTGGCCCTGGTCGGTGCGCAGCTGGAGGACGAGCACGTCGCTGCCCAGCAGCGTCGCCGCCGTCGCGGGATCGCCGGTGCCCCCGCCGGGGCGCGCCCCCGCGGGAGTCACGAAGACGTCGACGCGGTCGCCGGGGCTGAGCAGCCCTCCGACCGCGCCGGCGGGCTGCACCGGCACCGCCACCGCCCGGTCGCCGTCGGGAACGGGGAGGCCGCCCGCCGCACCGGCACCGGAGCGCTCGGCGCGCAGCATCCGTGCCAGCACCGGCTCGCCGGAGGCCATGGGCCAGGCAACGTAGGCGCCGACCGCGGCGGAGCCGGTCGTCAGCGCGCCCGCGGGGACGCCGTCGCCGTGCATCCGGCGTTCCTCGACGTCGCCCGGACCCACCCGCGCGCCGGCGCGCAGGTCGTGGGTGGCCACCACCACCGCGACGGTCTGCTCGGCACGCAGCGCGAGGGCGGCGGCGGCGAGGGCGAGCACGGCGAAGGCCGCGAGGTAGGCGGTGCGTCTCATCTCATCTCCCAGCAATGCGGCGGGCGGCGGATCACCGGCCGGCCTCGCCGGCGCGGCGCAGATCGGCGCCGGACACCACGGTCACGGTCAGGGTCGGGGGCACCGCGGCGATGCGGAGCAGGCCGGTGCGCAGCGGCACCCGGACCCGCGCCTCGATCGAGGGCCGGAGCACCACCGCGCCCGGGGTGAAGGGGTCGGCGGCGGGCACGTCCTCGATCACCGCCACCTCGGCGCCGGCGGCGACGGCGTCGGCGCCGGCCCCGCCCAGCTCGCCCGCGAGCGGGCGCAGGGAGGCGGCGAGCGCCTCCCGGAGCAGCGCCGCGGCGCGGCCGTGGTCGACCGCCGCGACGGCGCCGGCGGCGGCCGCGCCCGACGCCGCGACGATCGCGGACTCGTCGACGGCGCTGCGCACCCGCTGGCGCTCCAGCTGCAGCGCGCCCGCCTGCACCGCGAGCGCCAGGGCGAGCAGCAGCACCGGGCCGAGCAGCACCGCGGCGAGCACCGCCGAGCCGCGCTGCCGCCTCACCGGTTCACCTCCCCCCGGCCCACCGCGGTGGTGCCGACCTCGACGTCGCGCTCCAGCAGGAAGGGGATGCCGACGTGTTGCGGGCAGCGCACGGTGACCGCCACCGGCTCGTCGAGGCCGACCGACGCGGCGGTCGCCGACACCGCGCAGGCGGCGGGGTCGATGCCGCCGCTGCGCAGCTCGCGGCGCACCCGGTCGAGCTGGGCCGGGCCGAAGCCCCCGGCACTCGCCGCGGACCGCGCCCCGGCGGCCGCGGCGGCACGCGCCCCCAGGTCGGTGTGGACCATCGCCGCGAGCGAGAGGATCGACACCAGCACCGGGAGCAGCACCAGGGCGACCACCAGGATCGCCTGGAGGGTCTCCTGGCCGCGCTCTCGCGGCCGCCTCGTCAGTGCGCCAGCTGCGACACCAGGTCGCCGATCCGGTGCGCCAGGGCGGTGTTCCAGGCGAGAACCGCGGTGGCCAGCGTGCCCAGGATGATGGCCGCCCCGACCACCCACTCCAGCGTCGACTGTCCCGCCTGCGGCGGTGGCGTGCGTCGCATCCCACGATCCTCCAGTTGTCGTCATCTCGGTCTCGAACACGCCGTTATCCGAAGGCGCGCAGGAAGATCCCGTAGAACAGCGGGACCATGATCAACATGAAAGTACGCTACCGTACTTATCGTGAAGACGTCAGCCCCACGACCCGCGACCCTTGCCGCCGCCATTTACGCCCGCATCTCCCTCGACCCGACGGGCGCCCGGCTCGGCGTCGAGCGCCAGGAGGACGACTGCCGCACTCTCGCGGAGCGGAAGGGCTGGAGGGTCGTCGACGTCTACGTCGACAACGACGTCAGCGCCTACACCGGGAGGACCCGCCCGGCCTATGACCGCCTCCTACGCGACATCGCTGACGGCAACGTCACCGCCGTCATCGCCTGGGATCTCGACCGCCTGCACCGGCGGCCCATCGAGCTCGAAAGCTTCATCCTGTTGTGCCAGAGCCGGCGCGTCGAGCTGGCGACCGTCTCGGGTGACGTCGACCTGAGCACGGCCCAAGGCCAGTTCGTCGCCCGGATGATGGGGGCCGTGGCAAGGCACGAGAGCCAGCACAAGGCGGAGCGCATCCGCGGGCAGCGCGAGCAGCACGCCGCCACCGGGCGCCCGGGCTACGGCGGCAAGCGCCCTTACGGCTACGCCCGCGACGGAATGACCGTCGTCGTCGAGGAGGCGGCGATCATCCGCGAGGCCGTCACCCGCTTGCTCGCCGGCGAGTCGTTGCGCGGCATCGCTGCCGACCTCAATCGCCGCGGCGTGCCCACCGTCACCGGCCGGCCATGGGGGTACTCGGCGCTCCGCAACATGCTCTCCCGCCCGCGGCTCACCGGCCAGCGGACCCACCGCGGCGCTGTCATCGGCGAGGCTGTGTGGCCGGCCATCCTCACGCCCGTCGAGGGTGCACGCATCCGCCACCTCCTCGCCGAGCGAGGCCGCACGCTGCGGCGCACTTCACAGCGCTACCTGCTGAGCGGCGGCCTGCTGAGGTGTGGCATCTGCGGTGGCTCGCTGACGGGCAGTGCCGCCAGGACGCCGCGCTACGCCTGCTCCACCAGCCACCTCGGCATCGGGGCGGCAGTGCTCGACGTCTGGGTAACCGACGCGGCGCTCACGGCCATCGACGGCCGCGCGGTCGAACTCGAGCGGCGGCAGCGGGAGGCGACCGCCGAGCACGAGGGACAGGCTGCCACGCTGGCCACCGTGGACGACGCACGAGCTGAACTCGTGGAACTCGCAGCGCTCTATGCCGCTAAGAAGTTCACGCTGCCTGAGTGGCTCGTCCTGCGGGCTGGCATCTCGGAACGGATCTCCATGGCGGAGCGGACTCTGTCGGAAGCCGATAGATCGGCGGCTCTAGGTGGTCTCGACGGCGCCGCGCTGCGCAGGGAGTGGCCCGAGCTACCCCTGAGCCGGCAGCGGGCAATTATCTCCACGGTGTTCGAGCACCTGGTCATCGAGCCGTCCGGACGTGGCCGCCGGTTCAGTCCCGAACGCGTCTCTCCGGTAGGAACGGCATCGTCGACTGGCCCCACCTGGGCAGAGTTATTT
>JRHI01000484.1_pt1 | contig 43029 bp, 33 predicted proteins | sample 215371 | NCBI WGS metagenome assembly JRHI01 (sample SAMN02929681, study PRJNA255918) | sediment metagenome | biome: cave system; feature: Ice Cave; material: Sediment; isolation source: sediment from deep within a dark volcanic ice cave with no known source of... ... | reverse complement strand
GAACCGGGATGGTGGAATTGGAACTAATTCTTGGACGCCGCCTATGCCCCGGCCGAGCCGCGTCGCGTCCATCTGCGTGGTGTAGTGGAGGAAGAGCCGGTCATGGTGCTGCCGTCGGGCGATCCCAATCTGCGTTCCTTCCCGCGTGGCGATGCCACCCGGACAATCCTTGGAGTCACCGAGCTGGAACGGGACGGCGCTTGGCGCTCTGTTTCCGGGCGTGCTCAGATGCGGGTGACGGGATGGCCGGAGGGAATCCACGTGGGCGACGAGGTGGACGTCATCGGCCGGCTTGGCGCACCGCGCGAGCCCATGAACCCCGGAGAACTCGACGAGGCCGCCCGCCTCCGCGATCAACGCATCCGTGTCCGGGTACTGAGCGAGAAGCCTGGGGAAAGCGTCGTGCGCCTGACGGAAGGCTGGCGCTATACGCGCAAGGGCTGGCTGGCGGCCGCGAAGGGATGGGGCCAGCGCGCGTTGCGCGACCATCTACCGCAAGAGCAGGCCGGCGTCGCTCAGGCGTTGCTGCTCGGTCGCGGTGCCGCCATGGTTCCGGCAGACTGGAACAAGTACGAGCGCACCGGCGTTGTTTATGTGCTCATCATCTCCGGGTTCCATCTGGCTGTGCTCGGCTGGTTTGTCAACCAGGGCCTTTGGCTCGTGCAGGTGGAGCGCCGTCATCGGGCGTGCGTGGTGGCGCTGGTCCTGTTGGGGTACGCCCTGCTGACCGGCCTGGAGATCGCGACCGTACGTTCCGCGGCAATGGCGTGCGTCCTTTGCGGCGGCATCGTCCTGCGCCGTCCCACCACGTTCGCCAATTCGCTCTCCCTCGCCTGGCTGGTCATTCTCCTGCTCAATCCAACCGATATGTTCAGCCTGGGCTGCCAGCTTTCGTTCCTGGCCGTGGCCGTGCTCTACTGGATCGCGGATCGCCTGTTTCGGCGCCCATCCGATCCGCTGGACAAGCTGGTCGAGGAGAGTCGGCCGTTGTGGCAGCGTCGCTTGTTCTGGCTTGGCCGGGTCGTGAGCCGGCCCTACGTGGGGACGTTGATGGTATGGCTGGCGCAGGCTCCTCTGCTGTCTGTGTCTGTTCACACTTTCTCACCGATCGCGCTGCTCATCGCTCCACCCATGGCCCTGCTCGCAGCGGTTGCCCTACTATCCGGCCTTCTCCTCCTGGCGGCCTGCGCGTTGTATCCACCCGCCGCGTGGATCTTTGCCCATCCGACGCAATGGAGCCTGGCAGCCTGCGATTGGCTCATCTCCTCCAGCGCCCAGGTGCCCGGCGCGTACTGGTACGCTTCCGGCCTTCCTGGATGGTGGTTGTGGACCTTCTACCCGGCCTTGCTGGCCGTACTGTTGCTGGAACCGCTGCAGCGCCGCTGGCGCTGGATGCTCCTGGCTGGCCTCGGTTGGCTGTGCATCGGCCTTCTTGCCGGCCCGGGACGACCACCCTCCGGCGAACTGCGCTGCACCTTCCTGGCGGTCGGTCATGGCGGCTGCACTGTCCTGGAGACGCCCGATGGCCGAGTGCTTCTCTACGACGCTGGCACCATGGACGGGCCAGAGGTGACGCGCCGGCAAATCGCGCCGTTTCTGTGGAGTCGCGGCATCCATCGCATCGACGAGATCCTTCTGTCCCACGCGGACCTCGATCATTACAACGGCGTCCGGGAATTGGTTGAATACTTCAGCGTCGGACAGGTGACCTGCACACCGACCTTCCAGGACAAGCCGATCAAGGCCGTGCGCCTCACGCTGGACGAGTTACAGTGCCGGCGCATTCCGGTACGCACCATTCATGCCGGCGAATGGCTCGCGGCGGGCGACGTGCAGATGGAGGTGCTGCACYCGCCGCCAGCGGGACCGGAGGGCAAAGAGAATGAGCGCAGTCTCGTGTTGCTCGTGCGTCACGCGGGGCACGTCATCCTGCTGACCGGCGACCTGGAGGGAGCGGGGCTCCTGCAGGTGCTGCGCCACTCGCCTGTGCGCGCGGACGTACTGCTGGCACCACACCACGGTAGCCGCGCCTCCAACACGCCGGAACTGGCAAGGTGGGCCCGGCCGAGTGTTGTGATTGCTTGCCAGGGACCAGCGCCGGGACCGCCGCACGCGCCCGATCCCTACACGGCTGCCGGCGCCCAGTACCTCGGCACCTGGCTGCATGGAGCAGTGACCGTCCGCAGTCATCGGACCGGGTTGGTGGTCGAGACCTTTCGGACCAAGCAACGCCTGGCGGTGCGCCTCGAAGGAGCGCGCTAAATCACCGTGCGTGAACGTGCAGCACACAAGCCTGAAGCGCCAGCGAAGGAAACAGCGTCCCTCGCTGACACATCGGGCTGTGTTGCCGAATCATGCACGGTGATTTAGAGCTGTCGTGCTCGGTACGGCCGCGTCCTTCTCTAAAGCCCTTGTCCTCGATCGGAGAGCAGGGCGTGCTCCCCCAGTTTGCCCAGCCTGTCGGCGTCAAAAAAAGTCACAAGAATCTTGTCGCGTTCGTGTTCATCGTTCCTTATAATTGCGTCGCCCCAGGGAACGTGCCACAGCGGAGGCTTCCAGCCACCGGGCCGGACGGGGCCGCACCAGCGGCGGTTGCGCCAGGCAAGGCCGGACACGACTCGCGCCAGTACGGCGGGCACATCCCCACAGGGCGTAGCTCGGAAGAATAAACGTGCAGCGAGAGGCAACGCGGCGCAGTCAAGGTCGCCTGGACGTCCTCGGCTGCACCGTCCTAGTTCCTCCTCTGGTGGAGATTGTGCCATGAACGGAAACCGCCACGGCTCGCACTCGACTCGCAGGTCCACGCTCCGCAGGTCGTTCAAGCCGGAAGTGGACCTCCTGGAGCAACGCAACCTGCTCAGTGGTCTGTTCGGCCATCTTCCTCATTTTCCGTTCGGCTCCCTGCACGGCGTGCCGATCCGGCAGATCGTCGGCGGCCTGCATCTGGTGCCGCCCCACATCTTCCACGGTGCCCCGACCAATCCCGGCGATCCCGGGAGCGAGGCCGGCCTCGTCTTCAGCACGAACTACCTGCAACTGACTCGCGGCGGCGCTGCCGCCACCTACACGGTGGCCCTGGCCACGCAGCCGACGGCCGACGTCACCGTCACCATCAGCCAGGATAATCCCGAACTGCCACCGCTGTCGTTCCCAAGGGTCAATCCCAAAGGTTCGATCAGCGCGACGCCGCCGCAGGGTACTAACGGTCCGCTGACCATTACGCCGACCACGCTCACCTTCACCGTCGCCAACTGGAACAAGCCGCAGACCGTCACCGTCTCCGTCCCGGCCGATGCGGCCGGCCCGCCCGATCAGCTCGACTGGCTCGTCTCCAGCATCACCAGCACGGATACCAATTACAACAACATCGAAACGCCGCCGGTCGCCGTCGCCGTGCTCGACAACAACCCGGTTAGCGACGCGGGCGTCATCGTCAGCAAGGACAACCTCGAGGTGACCAGCGGCGGCTCCGGCGACAGTTTCACCGTCGCCCTGGCCACCAAGCCGACCGCCAATGTCACCATCACGATTTCGCAGCAGTCCGATTTCATCGTGCCCATCCTCGGTGCCAACGACGTGCAGCCGCCGCCGGGCGGCAGCCAGGACCTGCTCGACGTGACGCCGGTGACGTTGACGTTCACGCCGGACAACTGGAACACAGCGCAGACGGTCAAGGTCGCGGTCCACAACGGCGCGTCGGTGTTCGACGGCCAGACCGTCTGTCTCGTGCAGACGGCGACCAGCAACGATCCGAACTACAACGACCTCTGCATTCCTCCAGTGAGCGTCCTGATCCACGGCAGCACGCCCGCCAGCGATGCCGGCGTCGTCGTCAGCAAGGAGAGACTGGAGGTGACGCAGGGCGGCACCGGCGACAGTTACACGGTGGCCCTGGCCAGTCAGCCGGCCGCCGACGTCACCATCACCATCACACAGATACCGGCGCCGGAACTGATCATGCCCGATGGCCCGAACGCTCAGCCGCCCAGCAACGGCCCCGCGCAGGGACCGCTCGACGTAACGCCGACGACGCTGACGTTCACGCATGACAACTGGAACACGGCGCAAACCGTCAAGGTCTCCGCTCCGGCGAGCACGGCGGCAGATCTCGAGCACGGTTTCGTCCTGCTCGAACAAACGGTAACCAGCACCGATCCGAATTACAACAACCTCTTCGCGCCCCCTGTCGGCGTCGTGGTCGAAGATAGCATCCCGGCCGGCAGCCTGGTCCTCAGCAAGGACCATCTCGACGTCACCGAGGGCGGCACGGGCGACACCTACACGATCGCCCTGGCCAGCCAGCCGACCGCCGACGTCACCGTGACGATCGGCCAGTTCGACCCGCGCATGGAACTCGGTGGGCCCGGGGTTCTGCCCATCGTGCAAGACAGCCTGCTGACGATCGCGCCGACGACGCTGACGTTCACCAAGGATAACTGGAACCAGCCGCAAACCGTCACCGTCACGGCCCCGACCGACAGCAGCACTCATTTCGATCTGCCGGATGGGTTCGCGCTGCTGCACCACAAGGTCACCAGCAACGATCCGAATTATAACGATCTTGAGACGCCGCCGGTCAAGGTGGCGATTCACGACGACACGCCTCCCGTCAGCCAGGCGGGCGTCGTGCTCAGCACGAATCACCTTGAACTGACCGCGGACAACCACCATACCGACAGCTTCACCGTGACGCTGGCGAGCAAGCCGACGTCCGCGGTGACCATCACGATCACGGAATCTCACATCGAATTGCCGCCGCTGCCGGAACTGCATCCAGTGTCGGCGAACACCCCGCCGAGGCAGGGCGGCGGTCCGGTAGTGCTGACGATCGCGCCGACGACGCTGACGTTCACGCCGGACAACTGGAACCAGGCCCAGACCGTCAAGGTATCGGCCGGGGACAGCAGCACCGGCTTGCCGGGCGCGTTCCCGCTGCTGACTTTCGCGCTCAGCAGCGCCGATGCGAACTACAACAACCTCTTTGTGCCGCCGGTGGGCGTCGCCGTGCCGCCGGAAATCCTGCCGCCGATCGACGTGCCGCCGACGGGGCTGATCTCGCCGACCGGCATAGTGCAGGTGCCTCCAATCGTACCGTCCTCGCTGCACTCGGCCAGGCCGGGGTCACAGGGTACGTCCGGGAGCAACCAGGGAGGCCACCACACGGGTATCAACCATAACGGTGGCAACGCGAATGGCGGTGCGACCCTCGTCACCGGCCAGCACCGCCGTCACAAGAAACGGCACCACCATTGATGGAATGACCCGTCAAGGGTTGTCAGGCAGCAGCGCCAGCAAGGGACAGGGCAAGAGCCCTTGCTGGCGCTTCTGCATTTAGCCCGTAGAAAGGCTCGCCTCGTGGAGCCGACTACTTGACGGCTCCGGCGTTCTTGACGTCGTAGCACCACAGCACGTCGACATCGCGGACGTAGAGCCGGCCATTGGCAATCACCGAGTACACCCAGGCTTTCTGCATCGAGCAGTGAACGTGTTTCGGCGTTGCATGGTTAGATTGGGCCGGTCGCTCAGGCTTCGGGAGTGAAGCCCAGCACAACGTCAAACCGGGCGGACAGTTCGCCGATACGCGAGTCCTTGACCGGGGCGAAAGCGATGATCACGGCCGCGCGCGCCTTCGGGTCGCGGATGGAGCGCAGGATGCCGTCCCGCTCGTTTCCCGGTTCGCCCTTGACGTAGCATTGGGTCGTGAGCAGTTCCTTGCTGCCCTTGCGAATCTTGAAATGGATGTGCGGCGTCCGACCGGGGTAAGGGACCGGCTTGACCGTGCGGAAGTAGTATTCCCCGCTGGAGCCGGTCAGAAAGCGGCCGAAACCCTGGAAGTTTTCGTCCCGCTCCTTGCGGCCGGCACTGTCGCTGTGGAGGTAGACTCCCTTGCTGTCCACTTGCCAGATTTCGACGAGGGCGTTCCGCACCGGGTCGCCCTTCACATCGAGGATGCGCCCGCTCAGGTGGGTCACCTGGCCCACGGCAGGTGTGATGGCGTTGTTGACGATGAGCAGATCGTTGTCGGTGTCGAGTGGCAGCTTGTCCGGATAGAAAGGCCCCTCGGTCTGCGGCGGTGTCCGGACCAGGGACAGTTCGTCGGCGAACAGGCCGGGTGTGGTATAGGCAGCGGCGCCCAGCGCGAGGGTGCTCAGGAAGGCGCGGCGGCTGGGGCGCGGCAGGAGATGACTCATCGGCACAGTTCCTCGGGGCGAAGAAGGGGTTAGATCACATACAGGGAGAAACCCCGCTGCGCTGCAAAGGTCTCACGGCTGCGGCTTCGGCTCACCTGGGTGGCGGTCCGTCTTCCCTCGCTTCTTCTTCCTCCTGGTAGCGCTCGGACTGGGCGTTGGGGTCCTCGAACGCGGTCAACTTGTCCCAGATGGCCTGGTGATTGGACGCTGTCACGCGGACGCCGTGTTCATCCAGCCATGCGCGAGCTTCGGCGAACTGTCCGGGAGAGTCGGTGAACAGCAGCAGATACTCGGCCGCGCAGGTCCCCTTGAGATCGTACTGGCCTTCGTTGTCCAGCTCGACGACTGGGGCGTCCTTTATCGGGCGGTTGCCTTCGCCAAGCCAGTAGCCGAGCATACCGCCATCCATGGTGCGGGCGAAGAAGGCGATCTGCTCGAACATGCGCCGATGGGCCCGGAGGCTGTAGGCGGGGCCGCCGCTGTCCTCACGGTAGCCGTCGAAGAACTCTTCGTCCAACTCTGCCACCAGGGTACACTCCATGTCGTCGAGGAGGTCGGCATCCTCATCGAGTTTGGCTTCCCACAGCAGTCGGAGGTCGGCGGGCACCGCTTGGCCACGGAGACAGTTGTGGGAAACACGAGCGAGAACCGTTTCCAGGCTCATCCGGATCTCCTCGCAGGTCCGGCTTCCGAGCCGGGGGCGACGCTGGTGAAGAGAAGGACCCTTGCCGCCGCAGCGGGCTAAATTACCGTGCAGGATTCGGCAACCCACAAGCCCGACGCGCCAACGAGGGACGCTGTTCCCTGCGCTTGCGCTTCAGGCTTGTGTGCTGCACCTTCACCCACAGTAATTTAGTAGATAAACCACGTCTCAGTAATCCTTTTTCCTGAAGCGCTCGTCCGGCTCGTCGAGGTCCTCCGCGTCCGCCGGGCGGTCGTCGTAGTCTTCGGGCTCGGTCGGCACCGTGACGCCGCGGAAGGCGGCCCGTACCGAGGGCAGAAACATGATAATGAAAACGATGATGGGATAGATCAGGATCAGGAGCATGATGACTGCGCTCACGATCATGCTCATCTGCATGATGTTGGCCAGCACCTGGGGATCGAGCGCTCCTGGACCGGTAGCTTTCGGCATCGTCTGGAACTGTTCCTTCATCACTTCGCCCATCATCGGGGCAAGCGTCCTGAGCGTGAACACCACGAGCGTCAGCGTATAAGCGATGCTGAGGAACACGTAAAGGATCGCGAGCCACCGGGCCCACTGGTGCATCCCCAGCAGACCGATGCCGCTGGCGATCATCATGAAGCAGATGAGCAGGCCGGCGCCGTTCATTGCGTTCTGAAAGGTGTTGTACCAGGGCACCCGTTTGAGGATTCCCTTCTCGAGCTTCTCCTGAGAGAGGTCCGGCTGACCCGGCGATTTCGGCAGGCTGGCTGTCAAGGAGTCGGCCACCTTCTGCCCGCCGGCGAAGTACATCACGGGGCCGATCAGGCCCAGGCCGCCGAATACGAGTTGAAAGATGGCGATAACCACGATCGCCGTGTGCATTTTCTTCTTCTGGGCCATGGATGCAACCTCGGAGAGATAGAGAATTCAGACGACGGACAGAGGTGGGCGACGGTGTTTCACGGATGCACGAACTCATGTTCCGGATGCCGCACGGTCAGCACCGGACACGGGGCCTTGCGGACCACTTTCTCGGAGACGCTTCCCAGGAGGACATGGGCCAGGCCGCTATGTCCGTGCGTGCCCATGACGATCAAATCGATGTCCTTCTCCTTGGCGAAGCGAATGATCTCGTAGAACGGCGCTCCCTCGCGCACCTCGACGTGGACGGGACTTTGTTCCAGGCGGTGCTCGCGCACGACGTTATTCAGGGCCTCGCGCACGGCTGCCGTCAGCTGCTCCACCGGCGGCGCAATGGGCGGTGCGACGGTGACGGCATCGGGAATGAACAGGGCCAGATCCTGGACGACGTGCAGCAGGTACAGTTCGGCCCCGAACTTCTCGGCGAAGGCGAGGGCGTACGTCAGCGCGTTTTCCGAGTGCTTGCTGAAGTCCGTCGGGATCAGGATGCGGTGCAGGTCGATCATAGTGGTAAGTGGCTAGTGGCTAGTGGTTAGCAACAGCTGACTCGTGTACCATGTCATTCTTCACAGGAGTATCCCCGAATACCATGTGGGGCTAGCCACTAGCCACTTTCTTATTGCCGAACCAATTGATGGAAGCGTTCGCGGAGCTGCCGGGTGATGGGGCCGGGCTTGCCGATGCCGAGGACCCGGCCGTCGCACTTGACCACGGCGATGACCTCCGCGGCGGTGCCGGTCAGGAAACACTCGTCGGCCACGTAGACGTCGTGGCGCGTCAGGGCGATTTCTTCGACCGGGATGCCGGCGGCGCGGGCCAATTCCAGGACAGCGTTGCGCGTCACGCCCTCCAGGATGCCGGCGTCGAGCGGCGGCGTGCGCAACACGCCATGCTTGACGAGGATGATGTTATCGCCGGTGCATTCGGCCACTTCGCCCTTGTGATTGAGCATTAGCGCTTCCATGCAGCCGGCGCGAATGCCCTCCACCTTGGCCATGATGTTATTCAGATAGTTCAACGACTTGATGCGCGGGTTGAGGGCGCTCGGATGGTTGCGGATCGTTGAGGCGGTGACGATCTCCAGGCCGGTGTCGTAGATTTCCGGAGGATAGAGAGCAATGTCGTCCACGATGATCACGACCTGTGGCTCGCTCGTCCGGCGCGGATCGAGGCCAAGGGAGCCGGCGCCGCGCGTGACGACGGCGCGAATGTAGCCGTTCTGCTTGGCGTTGGCCCGGACGGTGCTGGCGATCGCTTCGGCCATCTGCGTGCGGTTCAAGGGGACCTCGAGCCAGATGGACCGGGCGCTGTCGTATAGACGCTCGACGTGCTCGCGGAGACGGAAGATCTTGCCGTCGTAGATGCGGATACCCTCGAAGACGCCGTCGCCATAGAGGAAGCCGTGATCGTAGACGCTGATCTTGGCGTCGGCCTTATCGAGGAGCGTGCCGTTGATGTAGATCTTCGTCATGGTGCTTCAACCCGCCCCGGATCCGAGAACCGGAGGAAAGGCCTCTTCGATCTTGCCCGCGGTAAGACGGACCACGCGGTCCCCCTCGGCGACTAGGTCGAGGTTATGAGTAACCATGATGATAGTTAGCCCGTCGTGCTGGTTCAAGTCCCGAAGGAGCCGGACGATGTCGGCGCCGGTGGCGGCGTCGAGGTTGCCGGTCGGTTCGTCGGCGAGGAGGATGCGCGGCTGATTGACGAGGGCCCGGGCGATGGCAGCGCGCTGCATCTCGCCGCCGGACAGTTCACACGGCCTGTGACGCAGCCGATGACCGAGACCGACGCGCTCGAGCAACTCCGTGCCGCGCCGCCGCAGGGCGCCGCGCCGGCCGAGCCAGCTGCAGACCGAGTGCGCGATCATGGATGGCACCAGGACGTTCTCCAGGGCCGACAATTCGGGCAACAGGTGGTAGAACTGGAAGACGTAGCCGAAGGTTTGATTGCGCAGGCGCTCGCGTTCGCGCGCCGGCAGGTTGTCGATGCGCCGAGTGGCGAGGTGGACCGCGCCCTCATCCGGCTGGTCGAGGGTGCCGAGCAGATGCAGCAGCGTGCTCTTGCCGGAGCCGGAGGCGCCGATGACGCTGAGGAATTCGCCGGGGTAGACCTCCAGGTCCAACCCACCCAGCACCGGCACCGCGATCGCGTTTTTGCGATAGGTCTTGTGCAGGTTGACGGCATGGAGCAGTGGAACGGTTTCGAGCATGGATAGCCTCAAGAGGATTCCCCACGGACTTTGCCGTTATTCGTAACGCAGCGCTTCCACCGGCCGCAGCATCGCGGCGCGCAGGGCCGGCAGGATGCTGAAGAGCACCGCCACGGTGATGGCACCGACGTTTACCAGCACCACGGCCAGCATCTGCACGTCGGTCGGGATGTCCTTGAAGTAGTAGATACTGCGGTCGAAGATTTCCTGCCCGGTGATTTTCGTCAGGAGGTGCTCGATCTCATTGATGTTGAACGTGATGCCCAGTCCCATGAGGGTGCCGAAGCCGGCGCCCACCATGCCCAGCAGCAGGCCGTAGCCGAGGAAGATGTTCATGACGCCGGCATTCGACGCGCCCAGTGCCTTGAGGACGCCGATGTCGCGCGTCTTTTCCACGACGATCATCGAGAAGATAGCGAGGATGCCGAAGCCGGCCACGGCGATGATGAGGAACAGGAGGATGTTGAGCAAGCCTTTCTCGATCGCGATGGCGCCCAGCAACGGGCCCTGCTTGTGTTCCCACGTCGAGACCTGATAGCTCCCCTCGGGAAACAGCTGTTGCAACACTGCCACCACTTCTTTCGCCTCGCGGTAGTCTTTCAGTTTGAGCTGCAGCGCCGTGACGCGATTCTCCATGGTCCGGAGCTGTTGCAAGTATTCGAGCGGTACGAAGATGTAATTAGAATCGTACTCGCTCATCTCCGATTTGAAGTAGTCGGCGACGGTGAAGCGGGCCTCGACCGCGGACAGGCGCACGCCGCTGACCGTGGTCAGGATGATGTCGTCGCCGGGCTCCAGGGCGACGACTTCCTTGATGGGGTTCTTGGAATCGCCGGTGGGATAGCGGAAGTGGCCGATGGCGTAGCCGATGATGGCGCCGTGCGGCAGGTCGGAGATGACCGGCGGCGGCTCCGGCGGCGGCTTCTGGCCGGGGGCCAGCGGTTGCTGGAGCATCGGTTCCATGGCCAGACGGACGCGGCGGTGATGGTTGTCGTAGTTCTGCTGCGCCTCGGGGCTGAGGTCGAAGGAGGGATGCAGCCGGTTTTCCTCATTGCAGAGATGATCGGCGAACCCACCCACCTGGGTGCGGCCCATGGGATCGATGCCGATGACCTTTACCGGCCGCATGATCATCTCGCCGCGGAAGCGAAACTGCAGCATGGCGAAGACTTCCAGCGTGGGCGTCATCGCCTCGATGCGGTCGCGCAGGTACGGATCGCGGCGGATGCGCTCCATCTTATCCTGCGGATCGGGGAAACCGTCGTAGGTAGTCGGTTCGATGACAACGTCGGAAAGGAAGCCGTGCAGCCGATCCTTCAGCTTGGCGCTGAAGCCGCTCATGACGCTGTTGACGACGATGAGCGTGGCAACGCCGAGCATGACGCTGATGATGCAGGCCAGCGCGAGGTAGCGCGTGCGCAGATAGCGCCAGCAGAGCAGCAGCTTGTACATCCACCCTCCTTGGTGACAAGATGACAGGGTGACAAGGTGACCCGGTGACTGACATTCACCTTGTCACCTAGTCATCCTGTCATCTTTCTTCTCCGGCCGCAGCAGCGGGAACAGGATCACGTCGCGGATTGTCGGCGTGTTCGTCAGCAGCATGCACAGGCGGTCGATGCCGATGCCCAGCCCGCCCGCCGGCGGCATGCCGTGCCGCAGTGCCCGCACGAAATCTTCATCCATCTTCGCCATCGACTCTTCTTCCGGCAGCCCGGCCAGCTGCTGGCGAAACGTTGCTTCCTGCATTACCGGATCGTTCAACTCCGTGTAGGCGTTGGCCAGTTCCATGCCCTGCACGTACAGTTCGAAGCGCTCCGCGACGTGCGGATTGCCGCGCTGTCGCTTCGTCAGCGGACACAGTGACGCCGGATAATCGTAAACGAACACCGGCCCGGTCAGCTTGTGTTCGACGCACTCCTCGAACAGGAAATGCACGACGACGTCGGGATGCTTGTTGCTCGTCGGGAAGCCACGTTCCTCGGCCATCTTGCAGACGGCAGCGCTGTCATCCAGCGCCACGCCGGCGAATTCGCGGAACAGCTCGGCGTAGGAGCGGCGCTGCCAGGGCGGCGTGTAATCGACGACCTTGTCGCCGTAGGGCAGCTGCCGGCCGCCGCCGAGCGCATCGACACAGGTGACGACGACGCCCTCGAGCAGGTCCATCATCGTCTGATAGTCGCCGTATGCCTGATACAGTTCGAGCATTGTGAATTCCGGATTGTGCCGGGCGTCGATGCCCTCGTTGCGGAAGACCCGGCCAATCTCGTAGACCTTCTCGATGCCGCCGACCAGCAGGCGCTTCAGGTGCAGTTCCAGGGCAATGCGCAGGAACAGATCGACGTCCAGGGCGTTGTGGTGCGTGATGAACGGCCTGGCTGCAGCGCCGCCGGCGAGGGCGTGCAGCACCGGCGTCTCGACCTCGCAGTAACCCTGGTCGTCGAGGTAGCGCCGGATGGTGCGGATGAGCTGGATGCGCTTGCGGGCGCGGTCGAGGCTCTCCGGCGTGTAAACCAGGTCGAGATAGCGGTGCCGCAGGCGAAATTCCATGTCCTGCATGCCGCCCCACTTGTCGGGGTGCGGCTCGAGCGACTTGCCGAGGTAGTGCAGCTGTTCAGCGAACACGGTCGGCTCGCCGAGGCGCGTCTTGCCGAAGCTGCCCTCGACGCCGAGGAGGTCGCCGAGGTCAAGCTGCTGGGCGAGCTTCCAGCCGGTCTCGCCGACCTGTTTCTGCCCCACCATGACCTGGACGTGGCCGGCCTCGATGCCGCGTTCGGACTGCCGCGACGGCGCGGACCAATCCCACAGGTCCACGAAGCAGACCTTGCCCTGGCCACGGCGGCGGAGGATGCGTCCGGCGACGCGGACGCGCGGCCGCTGCCCTTCGGATTGGTCCGCCGGCAGGCAGAGGACGGTGCCGATGGGCTGATGGTTGTCGAAGCGCCCGCCCCAGGGGTCCAGGCCGAGTTCCTCGATGCGGCGCAGTTTCTCCGACCGGCTGGCCTCGAAGGTATCTTGGGGTGCTGACACGGTCGTGCGGCTTTCTTTTGAAGGCCCAGGCAAAGAAGGTGCGTCACGGTGAGAGATGGATTCTAGCCTGACGGCAGGATGTGTCAATTCCAGCCCGCGGAGGTCCGAGCCCAGAGCATGCGTGACGGGTAGTTTGTCCCATCGCTGACGCTCCGGGCTCTGAGCACGTTCCGCAGAACCAGCTATTCTTGCACGTGTACCCGCCAAAATCCGAAGGCGAACAGCCGGGCGACCACCCTGGCCAAGAACGGCAGGCCGAATAGCAATCTCAGGAATCGCGGCATGGTCTGTGGATTGCCGGACCGGATGGCGCTGCCAATCCGCCACAAAAACAAGGCCCCTACGGCCTGGATGATCCGTGTCGGCCATTCGCGCTGCCGCTGCACCTCGGCCAGGTCACGGAGACGCACGCGACCGGCCTTGAGCGGGGTAGTCAGTACGTTCGCCGCCACGACGGCATCTTCGATGGCATACTTGATTCCCGCGCCGGCGGCAGGGGTCATCGTGTGGGCCGCGTCCCCGATCAAGAGCAGTCCCGGCTTGTACCAGCGCCGGCAACGGCTCGATGCCACCGACAGCAGCGAGAACTGTTGCCAGTCCGTCAAGGCTTTCACGTTGTCCGCGAATCGCGGTTCCAGAGCGACGATGTTGCGGCACATGGCTGCCACGCCGGCCGCGTGCAGGTTTTGGTAGTTTCCCGCCGGGAAGAAATAGCCCACCTGCCAGTGATCCGCACGGTCGATCATGAGCAGGATCTGTCCCTTGCCGAAGCGCGGGGACACGATCCCGGTTGTGGGCGGATCATCCGGCAGCCGCGGCAGGCGGAACCAGAGCAATTCCACGGGCGCGGAAGTCTGAATCGGCTTGAAACCGGCGAACTTGCGTAAGCGGGAGAATCTGCCGTCAGCGCCGACCGTGAGGACTGCCCGCACTTCGTGCCAGCCGTCGGCTGCCCGGTAGCGCACCCCGCGCACAACACCGTCTTCCTCGACCAGCCGTTGCACGTTCGCCCCCATGACCAGCCGAAAGGAGGGATATTGCCGCGCCTCCTCGGCGAGGAACGCCAGGAAGATGGGCTGCGGCATCCACATGATGTAGGGGAACCGGGTCTTCAGTACGCGGCGGAAGTCGAAGAGCAAGTTGGGATCGTTGGTGCCTGGAACCGGGACGCCGTACATCTTGACATGCTGCCGCTCGTGCAACCGGTCGGCCAGGCCCAACTCGTCCAGGATTTCCAGAAGCCCCGGGTGGATGGTGTCACCCCGGAAATCCCGGTCGAAGGTGGGGTGAGCTTCCAGCAACGTCACGGGGACACCCTTGCGGGCGAGCAGCAGGGACAGCATCACGCCACCAGGGCCGCCGCCCACGACACAGCAGGTAGTCTCCTGCACGTCGAAGACGTCCTCGGCATGTGGCTGCTCAGAAGATGCTGTCACGTCAACTGCCATGAGTGACCAGTCCCTCCTTGGCTTCTCGCGTTTCAGGAGTTCCAAGCCGTGGCCGCTCTTGGGTTTGACGGCTGGTTCGGTGCCTACCCCCGCTCCGCTTTCAGGCGCCTCCGTGTTCTCCAGTTCAACGTCAGCACCCGGCGCTCGACACTGAAGAACTCAGCCAGGGATTTCCCAAGCCCGCTGACAGCGCCGGTACGCTGGCAGGCGACAACAGGGTAGCGGGCGAGTTCGCCGCTTGCGGAGCGCACCAGCACGCTCAGCTCAGCCAGCCATTCGCTGGAACTCTCCGCTTCGTATCGTATCGTGTGCCAAGCATGCACCTCCACAAAGCCCTGGATCTGACCGTGCTGACTGTGGGTTCGAGGTAGTCGCGAGCCGAACAATCCGATCATCCGCAGACCCGGTCTAGGCTGACCCGTTGGGAACTTCCTCGGGTAGCCTGATCTCCTCTTTATCTTTCTGTCCTTGCCTATTGCCAATCAAGTTGTCGCGCAAGCAGTGGAGACAGCGCTTCACGCTGACGCCGGTTTCGGTCGCCCAGGCAAAAAGTTCCTCTTCCGACCCCCATACCTTTCGCTTGATCGTCAAGGAGCCGAAACCGTCCTCCAACAAGAAGTACGGTGGCTCGCTGCCGAGATGCTGGCAGCGAGCACCATGAAGGTTGGCGCCAGTTAGGGTTGCCAAGGTTAAAAAGAGGCCGTCTTGGTAGTTCGAGCGCCACGCCTGTTTCGTTTCAACGTCACGTGCGTCACTCCTCATACCGGCTAACAGGGATTCGAGTGCGCCTAACCCAACCGGCGCGCATCCTATCCCCGCGCCTGTTTCCTGGGGGACACCGCCTGCGCACCCGAACACGGCGCCAGTTTTCCTATTGTCCGGCTCCTCCGGAAGGCGCGTCAAACGAAAAGAGAGCCGGCTGGCGCTTTGCGGCTAACGTCTTGAGGGGAGAAAAGGTATAAAAACTCTTTTCAACTCTTAAAATTATTCTTACACCTTTTCTCCCCTCAAGGTGACAGGGGTCTTCGCGTCGTCGCCCTGCCTCGCGCTGCGGGCTGGTAGTCCGCGGCGTCGTCTCAGTGCCAGAGGAACACCAGCAGCACGACAACGCCGGCAACAACGGCCACTGCACCGCCGACGATGGCCGCCACACGACCCCAGGCCCACGGTGCGCCGGGCGCGTGGACCTTCTCCTCGTCGCCGAAGATCCAGAGCTGTTTCGTCGGACCGTTGCCCTGGCGATAGCGGACCTCGTGGACGCCCACCTGCTCGACACGCAGCCGCTGAAACAGCAGGCGACGATTGGCCGACTCCACCTGCGATTCGTGGAGCAGGGCCCGGGCACGCTCGTCCACCGCCGGCGCCACGCTCGAGAATTGCACCACGCGCGGCCCCTCTTCCACCAGCAAGACCTTGCCGGACGCGCCACGCAGTTGCTCCTCCGGCACCTCGGTCGCGTTCAGCACCGCGCTCCGCTCCGACTGCTGAAAGCAGACGGTCAGCAGGTCGTAGGTTCTGACGCGGCCAGTGCCCTGGCAGCCGGAACAGACCTGCGTGCCGCCTCCTCCACAACCCGCGCAGATCATCCGGCCGCCCCCGCCGCAGGCACCGCAGGTGTGATGGACGGTCTCCGTGTGCGTGACGGGCATTCCCTGCGCATTGTGTTCGGTACGCGTTTGTACCTGCGGCACCCTGCCGGAACCGGCGCAGGTCGCGCAGACGATCCTGCCGGAACCGTGGCAGGGGGGACAGGTAACGCGGCCGCCGCCGCCGCAGGGTGAGCACGTCTGGACGCAGTCGGTGTGCGGCACGGGCATGGTCTCGGTTCGGTCCTCGTAATCGCTGGGAGGTGCGACGGCAAGACTCCAGGGCTCGGGCGGCGTGCCGACATCGTCCACGTGACCGCCATGATAGGGCGTCGTGGCCCGGCTCACGGTGCGCTGCTCGTGTTCCGACCAGAGCCGTACTGTATGCGAGGTGTGGAGCATCACCTGGGCGATGGCGACGCGATCGCCCATTTTGGGTAGACGGAAGAAGCCGGAACTGCTCCAGCGGTTGATAACCTGCCGTACCTTGTCCGTGCTCAAGGTGGCCGGGCACGCGGCCGGTTCGGTTGGGCCCATGGTGTACCTGCGCGTTGTGAGGAGATGTTTGACAGTGGCAGTCATTATCCCTTGCGGAGCACCTGGCTGCAAGAGGCTTGCGGCCGCCGCCCGTTGACGCGGCGCAGCCGTCGCCTTACGCTGGCGTCCACGAACGTCACCCTGGTTTCGCCCGTGTCCTGTGGGAAGCACACCATGAAGCGCCTCGCCTGCACCCTGTGCGTGGTCCTGCTGGCGGTCTCCAGCGTCGTCGCCGCGGACCCGTTCCGCGTCCTGCCTGCCGGCAAACTGCCCGACGACAGCCGGCTCGGCAAATACAAGACCCTCAATGATTACTTTCCCATGACCGTGCCGGCCAGCAAGGAGACCTGGGAAAAGCGACGCCAGGAGCTGCGCGAACAGGTACTCGTGGCGAACGGCCTCTGGCCCATGCCCGAGAAGACGCCGCTGCATGCCGTCATCCACGGCATGATTGACCGCGACGACTACACCGTCGAAAAGGTCTACTTCGCCAGCCTTCCCGGCCATTACGTCAGCGGCAACCTGTACCGGCCCAAGGCGAGCGGCGGGCGTCAGCCCGCCGGCAAAATCCCCGGCGTCCTCTGCCCGCACGGCCATTGGGCCAACGGTCGCTTCTACGACGCCGGCGAGAAGGGCGCCCAGGACCAGATCAAGCAGGGCGCTGAAAAAACTATCGAAGGTGCCCATTATCCGCTGCAGGCCCGCTGCGCCCAACTGGCCCGCATGGGCTGCGTCGTCTTTCACTATGACATGGTCGGTTACGCCGATAGCCTGGCGCTGACCCATCGCGTTGGCTTCACCGATACTGCGGCCGAACTGCGCCTGCAAAGCTTCATGGGCCTGCAAACCTGGAACAGCATCCGCGCCCTCGATTTCCTCCTCAGTCTACCCGAGGTCGATCCGAAACGCATCGGCGTCACCGGCGCCAGCGGCGGCGGCACGCAGACCTTCATCCTCGGCGCCGTCGACGATCGGCCGGCCGTCGCTTTCCCGGCGGTCATGGTCTCGACCGCGATGCAGGGCGGCTGCGTTTGCGAAAATTGCACCTATCTTCGTCAGGAAATCGGCAACATCGACCTGGCCGGTCTGTTCGCGCCGAAACCGCTCGGTATGTCCGGCGCCCACGACTGGACCATCGACATCGAACGCAAGGGATTGCCGGAACTGAAGGCCCTCTACAGGTTGTACGGGGCCGAGGACAACGTCATGGCCAAATGCTTCCCGCAGTTTCAGCACAACTACAACCAGGTCAGCCGCGAGGTCATGTACAACTGGTTCAACAGGCATCTCCACCTCGGCCAACCCGAGCCGGTCGTCGAGAAACCGTTCAAGCCGGTGCCGCCGCGCGACCTATCGGTCTACGACGAACAGCATCCGCTGCCGAAGGATGCCGCCGGCGCCGACGAGTTGCGCAAACGGATGACCGAGGCGTCGGACAAACAGATCGCGGCGCTGCGGCCCCATGACGCCGCCAGTCTCGGCGAGTACCGTCGCGTTCTCGGCACCGCCCTGCGCGTGCTGATTCACGACCGGCTCCCGGAGGCGAGCGAGGTCGAAATGCAGGAGGTCGGCGACAAGGACAAGCACGACGGCGTCTCGTTCCGCCGCATGCTGCTGAGCCGGAAGGGACGGCGCGAGGCGATCCCGTGCGTCGGCATGCACGGCAAGGAGTTCGATGGGACGGTCGTGTTATGGGTCCATCCGGAAGGCAAGAGCAGCCTGCTGCGCGACGGCAAATTGGTGCCGGCGGCCCGTGAAATCCTCGACCGCAAGGCGGCGATCCTGGCGTTCGACGTGCTGCGGACCGGCGAATCGGCCGATGCCAAGGCGGAGCCGGTCGACGACAAATACGCCGGCTTCACCTACGGTTACAACCGGCCACTGCTGTCCAATCGGGTCCACGACATCCTGACGGCGGTGGCCTTCGCGCGCGGTCATGAAAAGACGAAAACGATACACCTCGTCGGTTTTGACAGGGCGGGGCCGTGGGTCGTGCTGGCCCGCGCGCTGTGCGGCGACGCGGTGGCGCGGACGGCGGCGGACGCGAATGGCTTCCGCTTCGACGCGGTGTCGAGCACCAGCGATGAGATGATGCTGCCGGGCGCAGTCAAGTACGGCGGCCTGCCAGCGCTGGCGGGGCTGTGCGCGCCGGCCGAACTGTACGTACACAATGCGCACGGCACCGGGCTGGGGCACTGGACCCCGGAGGCTTACCAGGCAAGCGGCCAGCGACTGGAACGGTCCGATGAGCGGATTGCTCCGGAAAAGGTGATTGCCTGGCTGTTGCGCTAGCTTCCTTGTGTAGCCGCGACGCGCGGCGGAGCACGCGGCCCGCGCTCCGCTGCGCGTCGCGGCTGCACGAGGTTACAATCAAGGCCGCGGGCACAGGAGCAAGAAGCATGAAACCGGGAACGCGGACAGGGCCGGACACGTTCGATGACTTTTGCCGAATGGTTCGGGAGGACCAGAAGGCCGACCTCATCGACGGAGTGATTTACATGGCGTCACCGGAAAACACGGATGCCAACAAGTTGTTCATGTGGCTCGGTGGTTTGATTGATCTGTTCGTAGAAGAGAAAGACCTGGGAGAAGTATTCGGCTCCCGCGTGGCCCTGCGGCTCGACGACCGGAACGGCCCGGAGCCGGACATCGCGTTCGTGCGGAAGGAGCGGCTGCAACAGGTGCAGCGCGGTCACATCGATGGCCCTGCCGATCTGGCCATCGAGATCGTCTCTCCCGACAGCGTCGAGCGCGACTACACGAAGAAACGACGGCAGTACGAACATGCGGGTATTCCCGAATACTGGATTGTGGACGAGGTGCTGGAAAAGGTCGTCCAACTCCGGGTCGATGCCAGGGGCAAGTACCGTGAGGTGCGTTCCCGCAAGGGTGAACTGCACAGCGCGGCGCTGCCCGGCTTCTGGCTTCGCCTGGAGTGGCTCTGGCAGCAACCACGGCCGAAAAAGATGGCAGCCCTGGCGGAGATTCTGGCCAGGGAGGATTAGGGGCGCCGAGCGGTTGCCCTGAGAACAGCGCGTGCGGTTAGGGAATTAGCCCGCAGCGCAAGCAAGAAGAAAGGACCCCGTTCCCATGCGTGAGGCGCGCCCTGCTCCGGTGATCTGGAACGTCGTCAAGACGCTGCTGCTGACGGTCCTCCTGTGGGCGGTCTTCTTCGTCGCTGTCCCCACACTCCTCGTCGCGCTGGAGACGGCGCTCGGCCTCGACGCTTACCGCTTTACCGGCCCGCTCGGGCTCGTCGCCGGTTGCGCTCTCTTCATTCTCGGCAGCAGCTTCCACCTCATCGCCAATCTCTACCTGGCGGTGCGCGGCGAGGGCACGCCTCTCTTGCTCGATTGTCCACGCCGCCTTGTCATCGCCGGACCGTATCGGCAGGTGCGCAATCCCATCGCCATCGCCAGCTTCCTCCAGGTGCTCGGCATCGCCCTGTACCTGGGCTCGCCGCTGGTCCTCGTTTACGCCCTGGCCCTGCCGCTGCTGGATCATTTCCTGCTGGTTCCGCCGGAAGAGGCGGACCTGGAACGTCGCTTCGGCGAGGACTTTCGCCGTTACCGTCGCCGCGTACGTTGCTGGCGGCCGCGTTGGCGCGGCTACGATCCGGCCCGCGAAGCGGAGGAACCGCCGCTCGCCGCCGAACAGACGACGGCGCCGGGCCGCTGCGTCGTCCTCTACGACGGCCATTGCAAATTCTGCACGGCCGGCGCTCGTCAACTCGCGGCCCTCGCCCAGCCGGGCGCCCTGGAACTGGTCAGCTTTCAGGAGCCTGGCGTCCTCGACCAGTTCCCCGGCATCTCGCACGAGGCGTGCATGCGCCAGATGTACCTCGTGACACCGACGGGCCGGGTCTACGGCGGCTTCGAGGCGGCGGTGCAGGCAGTAGCCACGCGCCGCGTTTTCGGCCTGATCGCCTACGGCTACTACCTCCCGGGCGTTCGCTGGCTGTGCGACACGCTCTATGCCGCCATCGCCGCGCGCCGCTATCGTCTCCTCGGCAAGACCGTTGCCGCCGGTGAGTGCGCGGACGGCACCTGCGCCCTGCACTTTCCCGACGGGCGTCGGCCCCAGCAGGCCGCGCGGACGGACGGCAAGGGGCCGTAGGTTTCCGTACCCCGTACAATGAGCAGCGGGCAAGCTTCCCTCCGCCACACTCCAACCCTTGAAAGGAGTTCCCATGCCTGCGGAACCTGCTGCGAATCCTCGCGTGATGCTGACGACCTCGCTGGGAGCCATCCAGATTGAACTGTACGCTGCCAAGGCCCCGGTCACCGTCCAGAACTTCCTGGGGTACGTGAAGGCCGGCTTCTTCGATGAAACCATTTTCCATCGTGTCATTCCCAATTTCATGGTCCAGGGCGGTGGTTTCGAGCCCGGCATGAAGGAGAAGCAGACCCAGCCGCCGATCAAGAACGAGTCCGCTAACGGCCTGAAGAACGAGCGCGGCACCCTGGCCATGGCGCGGACCTCGAACCCGGACAGCGCCTCGTCGCAATTCTTCATCAACCTCAAGGACAACGACTTCCTCGACAGGGCCCAGGCGCGGGATCGCGTCGGTTACTGCGTTTTCGGCAAGGTGACTGCGGGCCTGGACGTGGTGGACAAGATCGCGGCGGTGAAGACGGGTAGCAAGGCCGGCCATCAGGATGTGCCCCTCGCCGACGTGGCGATTCAGTCGGCCAAGGTCGTCGAGGCCTGAGAGGCTCGCTGTGCCATGACCCCTTGCACTCCGGGGTCGGCTGCGGTTTGCTAGGAAGAGCAGTCTGTCCTTTTACCCGAAGGAGTACCTCATGAAGCGTCCCGTGGTCCTGGCCGGTATCGTCATTGGCGTCCTTGCTCTGATCGCCATCGTGATTAGCGTGACCCAGTCGTTCGCGGCGGACAAGAACCCTGTGGTGGTCGTCGAGACCTCGCTGGGGACCCTCAAGATTGAGTTGTACGAGGACAAGGCCCCCATCACGGTCAAGAACTTCCTCGCCTACACGGACGATAAGTTCTTCGACGGCACCCTCTGGCACCGCGTCATTCCCGATTTCATGATCCAGGGCGGCGGCTTCGAGCCGGGTCTGAAGGAGAAGCAGACCAAGGACATGATCAAGAACGAGTCGTTCAACGGCCTGAAGAACGAGCGCGGCACCGTCGCCATGGCCCGTACGCCCAAGGCCGACAGCGCCACGGCCCAGTTCTTCGTCAACCTCAAGAACAACGACTTCCTCGACAAGGCCAAGGCCAAGGACGGCGTCGGCTATTGCGTCTTTGGCAAGGTTGTCGAGGGCATGGACGTCGTCGATAAGATCGCCCAGGTCGAGACGCACGACGTCGACATGAACGAGGCCGTGCCTGTCAAGGACATCCTCATCAAGTCGGTTCGCCGCGCCAAGTAATCGAGGCGCTTGCGGCCGGGCGTCGTTCCCGCCAGGCCGCAAGCGGCTCCGGGGGCCTGCTCATGCACCGCGTGCGCTTCGGTTTTGGTGCGGCCGTCCTGGTGTGCCTGTCATTGGCGGCCGCACAGCAACCGTCCAAGCCGCCCTCTCCGCCCACCATCGTCCCAAACCTCGCCCGGCTCGATCAGACCATCAACGGCCTCGACGGTCCGGGCTTTGCCATTGCCTACAGCGACGAGGCCGGCATCCTCGCCGCCGCTTGCGAAAACCGCGCCATCCAGTGCTGGCGCAAGGACGTGGCGTTCGGCGTTCGCGTCGGTGATGGGTCACCCCACGTCCTGCAAGGGCATCCCGGCCCGGTCACTGCCCTGGCGTGGCCGGGCGGACACGTCCTCGCCTCGGCCGGCGTCGAGCCGCAGGTCCTCCTGTGGGAGATGCCCGGCGACAAACTGCTGCACACGCTCACGACCGGCAGCAAGGTCCGCGCCCTGGCCATGTCGCCCGACGGCAAACTCGTGGCGGCCGGCAGCGAGGATGGCGGGGTGCAGCTGTGGGACGTGGCTACCGGGAAGGTCGGCGCCAAACTCACCGGCCATACCGACTGGGTGCTGGCGCTGACGTTCAGCGCCGACGGCAAGCAGTTGGCCTCGGGCGGCTACGATGGCACCGTGCGCCTGTGGGACGTGACGACCGGCACGAAAGCGCGCGACGTTCCGGCCGCGCCGCCGGCCCCGCCCAATACGCCGCCGCTGCCGAGCAACACGGTCCTCGCCCTTGCATTCAGTCCGGACGGCAAGCAGCTTGCCATCGGCGGCACCGACGCCCAGGTATATCTCTTCACGACCGCGGACAGCAAGGTGGTACGTTCCCTGCCGGGACATACCAGTTCGGTGACGGCGCTGCTATTTCACCCGAGCGGGGCACTGCTCGTTTCCGGCAGCAAGGACCGCACGCTGCGGCTGTGGAACCCGGCGAATGGGCAGCCGATCAAGACGCTTGAAGGACACACCGGCTGGGTGGAAGGCGCGACCTTTCTGGCGCAGGGGACGCGCCTGGCCTCGGTCGGCGCCGATCGAACGGTCAAGCTATGGGATCTGACGGCCCCGCCGAAGTGAGCCACAGGGGACCAGCCCGCAGCGCCTCAGCACGCGGGCTCGATGATCGCCGTCATGGAGCCGGCGCACGCCCTGGAGCTGAACGGGTCGGGGCCGAAGGCGTGGATCTGATCCTGCTTCAGTTCAGCGTGTTCCTTCGTCGTGGTCAAGAGGATGACCCGTCCCGTGGCATCGACTTCCTTGGCCAGCAGATAGCCCTTTTCACGCGGATAGCCGAAGAGCTGCTGCAGCATGACGATGACGTATTCATAGGTGTGATCGTCGTCGTCGAGCAGCACCACGTTGTAGGGCGGCTGCCGTTTCGTCTGCGTTTCTTCCTTTTCCTCGACTTCCGGGAATGTGATGGTCTCGCTCATGTCTGTCACCTCGCAGGGTTCCGGCGCCTCCCTTCACCGCTTTCAGTGTAGCACGAATCGTCAGAGCCCGGAGCGGGAGCCACGGGAAAACTAACCCGTCGCTCACGCTCCGAGCTCTATCCAGCGGATTCACGCACGGCGTCCCTAATTCGTGCGGCTGACGCAGACCAGGGTGATATCGTCGAACTGGCTGCGCCCGGCGGCGTGCTGTTTGACGGCCTTGACGAGCCGTTCGCCGAGCAGCCGAGCCGAGAACAGGCCGCCGCCTTGCACCGACGCCTGCACGCCGGCCATGCCGAAACTGGTGTTACGCACGCTGATCGCGTCCGGCACGCCATCGCTGAAGATGATCAGGCAATCGCCCGGCTGCAGCGGCACCTGGCAGGCGCCGTACTCGTACCCCTCCAGCATCCCCAGCGGCACGCCCGGCACGTCCTTGGGCATCGCGTCGGTCAAGGCGCTCTCGGCCTGGCGCCACAGCAGCGGCGACGGATGGCCGCCGCTCACCAGCGTGACAGAGTGCGTCTGCGGATCGAGTACCGCCGTCAACACGGTCACGAATCGATCCATCTGGCTGGTGTGCTGGTAGAGCAGATCGTTCAGCGTGGTCACGGCCAGGGCCACATCGGGCCTGGTCAACAGGCAGAAACGGGCATCGGACGACAGCTTGGCCATGAGCAGCGCCGCCGGGATGCCCTTGCCGGCCACGTCGCCGACCGTGATGGCCAGGCGGCCGCCGGCCAGCGGCACGAAGCCATAGTAATCGCCGCCGACCTCCAGGGCCGGCTCGTAATGTGCAAAGAACTCGTAGCCGGTCACCTCCGGCAGATGCTGGGGCAGGAAGCTGAGCTGCACCTGATGGGCAAGTTCCAGATCGCGTTTGAGCCGTTCGCGCGCGACGAGGTCTTCGTGGAAGCGGGCGTTCTCCAGGGCGATCGACGCCTGGTTGGCGACGCCAACCAGCAGTTTGAGGTCGTCGGCGGTGAACTTCTTGCTGCGGTCCTGCGTGTCAAGTTGGATGACGCCGAAGGCCTTGCCTTCGCCGGCGATCAGCGGCGCACACATGACCGAGCGAATGCGGAAGTCCAGGACGCTCTGGCTGAGCGGAATGCGTTTGTCGGCCGAGGCGTCATCGCTAAGGAACGCCTGGCCGGTCTCCAGGCACTGCTTGACGATGCTCTTGCTGAAGCGGGCGTTGGTTTCGTCCTGCGGCCGGCGCGTCTTGACCATCTTCGGCAGCAACCGGCCGGTCCCCTCTTCCGAGAGGATGAGGAAGCAGCGGTCGGCCTGCTTGAAGAGCTGAAAGAGGCTGTCGGCGATCTTCGGCAACAGGGGATCGAGTTCCAGGGTCTTGCTGAGGTTGGCGCTGATTTCCAGGAGGGCCTTGAGTTTCTCGGCCGGCTGTTCCTGGAGGAGCAGCTGGCTGTTATGGCTCAGCGTGGCCTCGACCGTCGTCGAGCCTTCCGATTCCTCATCCATTTCCTCGACGCCCTTAATCAGGTCGTCGGGCAGCGGCGGAAAGGCAGCATCGTGGAAGGTGGCCAGGAAGTCGCAGATGCGGATGCGGTCGTTGTTCTTGAGCAGGGTGCGGGCAGTGATCGGCTGCTGGTTGACGTACGTACCGTTCCGGCTTTGCAGGTCTTCAATGTAGAAACGGCCGCTGACGCGCAGGATCTGGGCATGGCGTCGGCTGACGGAGGTCACGGGGATGACGACCTGGCATTCAGGATCGCGGCCCAAAGAGATCCGCTCCACGTCCAGCGTGACCCGCTGTCCCGGGTTCTGTCCCTTGATGATATGGAGCAAGGCCATCTCGTCACCTCTGCTGGGTGGGCCACCAAGCAGTGCGCCGCGTGGAATCGGCGAGGACTGCAAGCGCTACCTGCCCAATTGTAACGGCGCGGTCGCGGTGTTTCAACGCTGCAACAGCCTGCAGCGCGAGCAAGGGCAAGGAACCTTTGCCGGCGCTGCGGCCGGGGAATTTGACACGCTCCAAAAACTGACCTAGGGTTCAGCGGATTTTGTCGAGTCGGAGATGAAAGGCGACCATGCCGGAATCAACGAGCTTGGTTGGCGAATCTCGAGAGCCGCGGTCCGACTCGACCTGCTGCCGAGCGTGGGTCCGCCAGGCGCCACGTCAGCAAACGCCCAGTTATCTGCTGACTCTCTCCCAGAACGAGTCCTGGCCGGCCCGTGTGCAGAACCTGTCCACTGGCGGCGTCGGCCTCCTGCTCCAGGAACGCATCGACCTCAACCGCTTCGTCCTCGTCGAGTTGGTTAGCGCCTCGAGATTGTTTTCGCGGCTGCTGCTGACGCGCGTCGTCCACCTGTCGAAGTGCCCCGACGGTGGCTTCCTCCTCGGTGGCGAGTTCATCAACGAATTGCCTGCCGATGAGCTACGGTTCCTGCTTTCCTGAGAGAGAGTCTGTTCCAGAAGCCTTCCCTTGCGTGGCGACGGGCGGCCCGCCTGTCGGCTTTTCTGCGAGGAAGTAACAGGCGAGCGGCCCGTGACCACGAGGCAGGGGGCTTTCGGAACAGACTCTTTCAGCGACAAGCAGCCTTGTTTGTCACTACGGGCGCTGCCGCGCCTCGTCCCAGATCGGCCCGTACACCTCTCTATCGAACGGCGGACAGCCCGTGGCGAACTGGCCCAGTTCGTTGTGCTTCGCCCGCATCAAGGCTGTGCAATAGCTGAACGTCCGGCAGACGCGTTTGCGGTCGAGCTGCCCGTGTTCCAGAAGCTGCCGCGCGAAGTCTGGCTGCGGCAGGGCTGCCCGGCCGACGCCGACGAACGCGCTGCGGCCGTCGCGCACGTTCGCCGCTCCCGCCTGGCAGAGGAACTCCTGCAAGTAACTGTAACCGCTGCCAACCATCGGCAATTGCGGGAACGTCCGCTGCAACTGTCCAGCGAGGCGGAAGTGACGGTCCACGCCGAGCAGCGGATGTTCCGGCGTCTCGTAGCCGTCCGGCGGCGGATACTCGAACGGCCGGATGACGTGCGGATTGGAATAGGGATTGCCCATGCTGACGTTAATGAGGGCGACGCCGAGCCGGGCCATGTCGCGGATCCACCACGCCGGTTCCGTGAGGTCGGGCTGGAACGGATTGTCCTCGCGGGCGCCCCAGGCGCTGCGGACGGGCGGCGTCCAGGGGCATGGTTGGCCTTCCGGACCGTCGGCGCCCTTGCAGTAGGGAATGCCATCGTAGACGTTCAGCCTGCTGGCGACGAGCAGGTCCGGCACCTCGGCGCGGATGGCCGCGATGATCTCGCGGGCCAACCGGGTGCGGTTCTCCAGGCTGCCGCCGTAGGGCCCGGGCCGTTCCTTCGCTGCGAGCAACTCGCTGAGCAGGTAGCGGTGACACTGCTTGACATCGACGAACTGGAAGCCGCAGCGGTATGCCAGCCGAGCCGCCGCGACGTAACGATCGACGAGGCGGTGCAGGTAATCGTCGTCGAGGAGCGGATACTCGGCATCCGCGGCGCGACCCGTCTGCTTATCGACGACCGTGCGCGGATCGAGGATCGGATCGTGGACGGCGAGGAGCGGCCGGCGATAGCTGTAGCGGCCGGAGTGCGTCAGCTGCAGACCGACGAGAAGATCGTCGTCGGTGCCGCACGCCGCGCGGTGGGCCTGGCGGCAGGCGGCGAGCATGCGTTCGAGGTCGGGCGCGGTCTGCTCGTTGATGAGGAGTTGCCGCGGGTTCGCTCGCCCCTCTTCGAGGACGGCGGTGGCCTCACCCCAGATGAGCTTGGCGCCGCCGGCGCCGAAGCGCTGGTAGCGACGCACGGTCAATTCGCCGGGTCGGCCGTCAGGTGTGCCATCGCAGCCTTCCATCGGCTGGATGCACAGCGCGTTGCCGGCGCGGAGGGGACCGACGGCGACGGGACGAAACAGCGGCGTCAGGTCGTTGCTGAAGCGCAGGTCGAGACCGAGACGCCGGCCCTCGGCTTCCAGGTCGGCGACGGAATGGAATTTGAAATAGCGCGCCATGTCTTGTCAGCCGCTTGCGGCCTGGCGATCCAGGATCTCCTTCAGGACGTGCCCATGCACGTCGGTCAAGCGCCGCTCGATGCCATTGTGGTAGTAGCTGAGCCGTTCGTGGTCGAGGCCAAGCAGGTGCAGGATGGTGGCGTGCAGATCGTAGATGGTGCAAACCTTCTCGACCGCCTGATAGCCGAACTCGTCCGTGGCGCCGTAGCTGAACGCCCGCTTGACGCCGGCGCCGGTCAACCAGACGGTGAAGCCTTTCGGATTGTGATCGCGGCCCTGCGCTCCCTTCTGGAAGGTCGGCATCCGCCCGAACTCCGTCACCCAGGCGACGAGCGTGTCCTGGAGCAGCCCGCGCGCCTTCAGGTCTTGCAACAGGGCAGCGCACGGCTGATCGAGGATGGGACCGTGGCGGTCGTAGTCGGACTTGAGAATCTTGTGGCCGTCCCAGTTGCCGACGCCCTCGCCCATGGCGTAGGCGCCATTGAAGAGCTGCACGAAACGGACGCCGCGCTCCAGCAGCCGGCGCGCGAGCAGACAGTTGCGGGCGAAACCCGCCTTGAACTTGTTGGCGTCGTCGATGCCATAGCGCTGGCCGGTGGCGCGCGTCTCGCCGGAAAGGTCGGCGACTTCGGGAGCGCGGAGCTGCATCTTGGCGGCGAGTTCGTAACTGGCGATGCGTGCGGAAAGCTGGGTGTCGCCGGGATGCCGGGCCAGGTGACGGTCGTTGAGCATCTTCAGGAAATCGCGCGTGGACGCCTCGGCGGCGGCACCGATCTCCGGCGGCCGGGCGAGGTTGGGAATCGGCTTATCGGCGTTGAAGGCGGTGCCCTGGAAGACGGCGGGGAGAAAGGCACTGTTCCAGTTGTTGGAGGCGGCCTGTGGCACGCCGCGCGGATCGGGGATGGCGACAAACGCCGGCAGGTCGGCGCAGTCGCTGCCGAGGGCGTAGCTGACCCAGGAGCCGATGCTGGGGAAGCCGTCGAGCGTGAAGCCGGTGCTCATCTGGTTCTCGGCCGGCCCGTGCGTGTTGCTTTTGGCCGTCAGCGAGTGAATGAAGCACATTTCGTCGGCCAGTTCGGCGAGGCGCGGCAGCAGGTCGGAGATCATCTTGCCGCTCTGCCCGCGCGGCTTGAACTGCCACAGCGGTCGGGTGAGGTTACCCTGTTCGCCCTGGAAGGTGACGAGCTTTTCGTTGCCGGGCAGCGGTTTGCCGTGGTGCTTGACGAGTTCCGGCTTCCAGTCCCAGGTATCGACGTGACTGACGGCACCGGAGCAGAAGATGAGGAGAACGCGGTGGGCTTTTGGCGTGAAGTGCGGCGGCCGTGGGGCGAGGGGCGCTTCCGGCCGGATGCGTGGCCGGATGGGCTCGGCGGCGAGGAGGCTCGTCAACGCGATGCCGCTGAGGCCGGTGGCGGCGCAGCCGAGGAAGTCGCGCCGGTCCAGGAGGCGCCAGCCCGCGTGCGACAGGATGGCGTCAGACATGGGGGGCTCCAGAGATTCGCCGCGTTATAGAGCCGCGACGCGCAGCCGAGCGCGGGCTGTGCGTCGCGGCTACACAAGGGGTCTCACTTCTTCTTTTTCTTTTCCGGCGGTGGTGCTGTCGGCAGCTCGTTCGCCTTCGGCGCCGCCTTCTCCAGGTTCGGCGTCAGGTCCGCGTCCACGTTGCCGGCGGCCCAGCTGAGTCCGCCCACGAGCAGTTCCTGGAAGTGCGGATTCTCCCAGACGTCCTCGCGATGGCCCATCGACGTGTAGAAGACGCGGCCCTTGTCGTGCTTGCGTGCCCAGGTGGCTGGGTAGGTCGGACGCTGGTACATCCAGCCCTTCATGCCCGTCGTGTCCTCGACGAGGATGACGTGCAGGTCCGGCGCGAAGTTCTTCAGCGCGTACCACTCTTCCAGCAGGTCGAAATCCTTCAGGTTCGTGGCTCCGGGGAACTTGTTATCGAGCACGTGCATCTCGGCCTTCTGCTGGTCGCCGTGGACGATGAACTCGCCGCCGAGCATGAGGATGTACGGATCGACCTCGTCGCGCGGCTGGTTCTTGTTGCGATCGCCGGGAGAGTGGCAGGTATCGCTGGCGCAGTGGCAGCCGACAAAACCCTTGCCGCTGGCGATGGCTTTGAGGAACGCCGCCTTGCCCTCGGCCGGCATTGGCCGCTGGCCGTCGCCGCCGTCCTTCGTCAGGTCGCCGGTCGTCTCAAAGAGGAAGGCGTCGTACTGGCCGACCTTCTCCGGCAGGAATTCCTGGCCGTCCTTGGTGCAGATCACGTCGAAGCCGTGCTTGTGGCCAAGTTCGGTGACGATCTTTTCAGCCAGGGACAATTCGCCGTTCTTGCCGCGTTTGACAACACTGTGTTCGTAGCCTTGCGAGCGAGTGTACATGAGGATCTTGCGTTTGGGCGAGTCGGCGCGAGCGCTCCAGCCAAAGGGAAAGGCGGAAACTCCCAGCGCCAGGCCGGCAAGTCCGGCCTTCAAGGCGTCACGTCGATTCATGAAATTCTCCTTGCGAGCGAGTCCAGGGTGGGAAACCAGCAATCGCTAAGATGGCGTGACGCTCGGCCGGTGTCAAACATTCTTCGGGAGAATTCGCCCGAAGGGGATGACAAGCAAGGGTGGCTCAACGTGGGCCGTTGCCCGCCAGCAGCAGCGGCGGCGGCTGTTGCCTGAGAGAGCGGCGCGAGGTACGGCGGCCGGCGTCGCCGGCTCGAACACGTCGTAGCAGCCAACGGTCGTGGGGTGCGTGGCGGGTCCTGGCAAAAAGGTCTTTTCTGCTTGTACGGGGCCGGGTGGTGCGTTACAGAAGAGGAACAGCGTATCGGCTAAGAATTGAACTCCCATGGCGGCCGGGAGCTGGGATCAGCGAGAGGTAGTTCCATTCAACGGAATTCCAGGTCGCCGGCCCCACCAGGAGTTTGCGACGGCACCATCTGGTCTGCGTGGTGGGGCCGGCGGCCTGGAATCCTTATCAGGCTGGCGGCCTAATCATGGTTCGGCCGCTTTTCTTGTGAGGTCCGGAATGACATCTCCCTCTGACCCGCCCCAAGGCGGCTCCGGTCCAATGAGTATCGCGAGCACGGTGGATGCCCATGTCGGCCCGCTCCCGTTCACCGATCTGATCCCGCACTCCCGGGGCGGGTTCGGGGAGATATTGCGCGGCACCGACCCTGAGTTGCACCGCACGATCGCGGTCAAGCGGCTCCAGGACCGGCACGCCGACAACCTCGACATGCGCCGGCGGTTCTTGATTGAGGCCGAGGTGACCGCGCGGCTGGAACACCCGGGCGTCGTCCCCGTCTACCGGATGTTCCAGGACGAGCACGGTCGGCCCGCCTATGCCATGCGGTTCGTCGAGGGGCAGACCCTGGCGGAGGCGCTCGCTGGCTACCACGCCGGCCCGCCCGACCCGGTCGCCTTTCGCCGCCTCCTCCAGGCGTTCCTGCAAGTGTGCCAGACGGTCGCCTACGCCCACAGCCGGGGCGTGATTCACCGCGATCTGAAGCCAGCCAACATCATGCTGGGCAAGTTCGGCGAAACCCTGGTTCTCGATTGGGGACTGGCCAAAGTCGTCGGCCGGCTGGAGGAGGCGCGGGACGCCGGGACGGGCGAGACGCTGATCCCGTCCTCCGGGGACAGTGGTTCGGGCGAGACGGCCATGGGGTCGGCAGTCGGCACGCCGGCGTACATGAGTCCGGAACAGGCGGCGGGGCGGTGGGATGTGGTCGCCCAGCCAAGCGACGTGTACAACCTCGGGGCCGTGTTGTACACGGTGCTGACCGGACGGCCGCCGCTGGAGAATGGGAACTGGCCGGAGATGCAACAGAAAATCCAGCGGGGCGACTTCCCGCGGCCCCGGTTGGTGAAGCCGGACGCGCCTCGGCCGCTCGATGCCGTCTGTCTGAAGGCGATGGCCGTGGAGCCGCCGGCTCGCTACTCGTCGGCGGAGGCGCTTGCCGCGGACGTCGAGCACTGGATGGCCGACGAGCCGGTGGCCGCCTACCGAGAACCGCCCACCGCCCGGGCTCGGCGGTGGATGCAGCGGCACCGGACGCTGGTGAGCGCGGCCGCTGTCGTGCTGGTCGCGGCAGTGGTCGGGCTGTCGATTGGGGCAGCCTTGCTCCAGCGGGCTCAGGTCGAGACGGACCAGCAGCGCCAGGCTGCGGTCGCCGCGCGTGGGAAGGCCGAGGCGATCAATCGGTTCCTGATCGACGACCTGCTCAAGCAGGCCGACCCGGTCAACAACCCAGTCGGAGACAAGCTTACCGTCCGGGACCTGTTGGATAAGGCCGGGACGAGGCTGGACGAGCAGACGAACCTGGCCGAGCAACCGGAGGTCGAGGCCGAGGTCCGCGCCGTCATCGGCCACGCCTACGAGTACCTCGGCTTGCCGGCGAAGGCGGAGGGGCACTACCACCGGGCGTGGGAGTTGCGGACCCGCCTGCTGGGGCCCGACCATGCGGACACCCTGGCCCTCCGGAACCGCTTCGTCTGGACGGTCGTGAACCAGGGGCGGCTCCCGGAAGCCGAACCGCTGGCCCAGGATGCCTACGACACCTGTACCCGGGCCCTCGGGGAGATGCATGCGGAAACGGCGGAGGCGGCCAACAGCCTCGGGGAGCTGCGGCTGCAGCAGGGGCGATTCGACGAGGCGGTTGCCATTGGCCGCCGGGCCAGCCGGATCTCCCACTCGAGCAGTGGCCCGGACGACAATAAAACCCTGGAATTCGACCACAACCTCTCCATCGCACTGGCCATGTCAGGCAACCCGACCGAGGCTCTCTCGCTCACGCAGTCGGTAGCGAATCGCCGCCGGAGAATCAACCCCCGCCACCCGGAGTTGGCGGCCACCCTCGGTGGCCAGGGGGGCATATTGGTCACCCTCGGCCGGTTCGCGGACGCCGAACCCGTTCTGCGCGAGGCGATCGCCCTGTGTACCGACGTTTGCGGGGCGGACCACCCGCAAACGTTATCGGCGCGGAACCTGAGCGGTTACGCCCTTGAAGGCCAGGAGCGGTGGGATGACGCTGAGAAGTGCTACCTGGCGGTGTTGGCGGACCGCCGCCGGGTCGAGCCGAGTTATTCGGTCCAGAGAACGCTTGCGCCCCTGGCCCGCCTCTACGCCAAGCAGAAGCGCTGGCCAGACGCCGCCCGTTACCTGGCCGAATTGATCCTGGCTCAACATCCGGACCCCCAGCGACAGCCCGCGGCGCTGACCGCGGACCTCACCGAGGCGCTGTCCGACACGGCCGACCCCGCGACCGCGGCGCCGCTGCTGGTGGAGTGCCGGGACGCCCTCAAGCTTCGACTGGCGGCTGGGGACTGGTTAACGGCAGAGGCCGCCTCCCGTTACGGCGACTGCCTCCGCCGCCAGAAAAAACTCGCAGAAGCGGAGCCCGTCCTCGTGGCCGCCGCAAACGACATCACGAAGGCGGTCGGAGTGCCGGCCTGGGGCGTCAAAGCCGCCCGTGCCCGAGTGGCCACACTGTACGAGGCCTGGAATAAGCCGGCCGAGGCGGCAAAATGGCGGTAGAAACGAGGCGGGCCGGGCAAAGCGGCGGGAAACGGGCAGGAAAAGACTGCCATGTTGGAATCGGGGCGGCCAATGAAGAAAAGAGGACGCGGCCTGCGCCAGGAAAGCTTGGGAAAGGGGGATGAGATGTAAGGAACACCTTTGAAACCTTTCCTCGCAACCCTGCGGGTAACTAATCCTGCCCGGTACAGCTTGGCCAGCAACTGGAAGCGCGTCTTGCGTCCTGTGCGGGTAAGACCCTCGATGGTACTGCCACAGAAGAGTTTCAAAACACGTACAGGAACTCGTTCGCATTCAGCAACGCCCGGCAGAATACCGCCAAGCCGTGCGCGCGGATCAACTGCGCAGCGGCGTCGCGCTCTTCGGCGGCGGGTTCGCGACCGAACGCGAGCAGGAAGCCGCGCCGTGCTTGTGACACCGGGCGGTCACCCGCCTCACGCCGGAGCCGCTCGGCGAAGAATCCCGATTGTTGCAAGAGAAAGCGGCTGTTCAGCAGGTTGAGCGCCTGCAACGGCGTCGTCGAGCTGGTGCGCTTCGGCGCTATCTGGCCGGCGTCAGGGCAGTCGAAGGTGCCAAATGTGTCGTCCAGCTGCATGCGCGGCTTGCTCTGGTACACCAGCCGCCGCCATTCCGCGGGGCCAAAGTCCTTCCTGGAGTTGTAGACCTTCACGTAGTTCGCGTTCGGCTCGAACAGGTCGAAGCCGGGGCCGCCCATGCGCAAAGCGAGCTTGCCGCTGACGAAGAGGATCGCGTCGCGCAGCGGCTCCGCTTCCAGGCGGCGCGGCGGATAGCGCCACAGCAGCCGCGTGCCGGCGTCGGCGGTCAGGCCGCGCGGGTTCGCCGTGCTTGCCTGGCGGTAGGTACTCGACAGCACGATGAGCCGATGCACGTGTTTGATGCTCCAGCAGCCGGTGACGAGTTCCGACGCCAGCCAGTCGAGCAGTTCCGGGTGCGACGGCCGGGCGCCGTTCAGACCGCAATCGCTCGGCGTCGTCACGATGCCCTGGCCGAAGTGGTAGTGCCACAGCCGATTCACCAGCACGCGCGCCGGCAGCGGATTGTGTGGATCGGTGAGCCACCGCGCGAGCGCCAACCGCCGTTGCGGTTCCGGTGCATCCGGCGGCAGCGGCAGTGTCCCGCCCAACGCCGCAATGGCCGCCGGGGTGACTGGCTCGCGCTTCTGCATGGGATCGCCGCGATACAGGCGATACGCGGGCTCCGGTGTCGTGAACCGGCCGGCGTAGACCAGCCCCTGCCGCTCGATCTCCGCCAGCCGCCGCTCCAGGTCGGCTCGCCSGGCCGTCAGCTGCTGGTAGGCCGTGCGCTCCATCTCGTTCAGGGCGGGTGGCAGCATGGCCGAGTTGCCGAACGGCAGACGGTCGTCCGACGAGGTGACGAGCGTCCACGCTCCCGGCTGCAGTGCCGTCTCGATACGGTAGCGGACGGCGAGCCGATCGGTGTACCGCCCCTCACGGTCGCGGCCCCAGACGATGCGGTCGATCGCCGCCGGTTCCTTCAGTTCGAGTTGCACCCAACCGCGGCCAACCTCGTTCGAGATCCAGCTGTGACTGTTGCCGTACTGGCCATCGTTGATATGTTCCAGCCGATGGATCGCCGGCGCGGACGGGTAATTGCTGGAGGAACTCGCCCGCGACCCCGCCGACGCCAGGGCCACGTTGCGCGGCTGCGGGCCGGCGGTGTAGATCTCCAGTTCGTCGAGGCACGGCTCGACACTATTCGTCGCCAACACGGTGAAGCGCACGAAGCGGGCTGTTACCGGGGTGAAGTGCTCAACGTTGACCCGGGGGTTGACCGGCAGACGCCGGGCGGCATGCGCATCGATCTGGGCCAGCGGTTCCAGCGCCGTCAGTTCCTTCGTGACCGCCGCCAACCGATGCCGCAATTCGTCCGCCTCGCGCCGTCGCTCCGGAGCATCTGCCGTACGCAACGGCCGCTCGCCGTGCTGTACCCCGGAGAAGACCGCGACGAGACGGTAGTAATCGACTTGCGTGACCGGATCGAACTTGTGATTGTGGCAGCGAGCACAGCCGACCGTCAGGCCGAGGATAGCGCTGCCCGTGGTACTGACCATGTCGTTCAGCTCGTCGGCCCGCTGTTGCAGGGTCAGCGTGATGTCCGGGCTCTTGACGCGGTCCACCGCCCCACCGACAAGGAAGCCGGTTGCCTCGTCCACGCCGAGGGTGTCGCCGGCCAGTTGCTCGGTGACGAAGCGGTCGTAGGGCCGATCCTCGTTGAAGGCGCGGATGACGTAATCGCGGTAGGGCCAGGCGCTCGGCCGCGGTTGGTTCGTTTCGAAGCCGTCGCTCTCGGCGAAGCGGACCACGTCGAGCCAGTGCCGCGCCCAGCGTTCACCGTAGTGCGGCGACGCCAGCAGTTCCTCGACGAGGCGTTCGTAAGCGTCCGGCCGCGTGTCCTTGACGAAGTCGTCGATCTCTTCCGGCGTCGGCGGCAGGCCGAGCAGGTCGAATTTCAGCCGGCGCAGCAGCGTCGGGCGATCGGCCTCGGGCGACGAGGCAAGTCCTTCTTTTTCGAGGCGTGCAAGGATGAAATAGTCGAGGGCGTTGCGCGGCCAATGCATCGCGGCGACCATCGGCAGCGGCGGTCGCTGCACGGCTTGGAAGGCCCAGTGGTCCTTGCGCGGATCGGAGCCGGCGGCGGTGTCGGGCCAGGCGGCGCCCTGGTCGATCCAGTCGCGGAGGAGCGCGATCTGTTCGGCGCTGAGGCGGGCGCCGCGCGGCGGCATGCGCTCGGCCTGAGCGCTGCTCGTGATGCGCTGGAAGAGAGGACTCTTCCCGCTCTGTCCGGCGACGAGAGCGGGACCGGAGTCGCCACCCTTGAAGGCCGTGTCGCGGCGGTCGAGACGGAAACCGTTCTTCTGCTTCACCGGTCCGTGACAGGCCACGCAGCGCGCCTGGAAAATCGGCTGGACGTCCCTGACGAAATCGACGGGAGCTGCGGCGGCAGGTACACCGCCGGCCAACAGGGCGACTGCCAGGAAACCGAGGATGCGGAACGAGGTCGTGTTCATTAGGGTGGTCACGCAAACTACTCGGCGAGACACTCCCGCAAATACCGGATACCGTGGGCCACGTCGGCCAAACGCTGCTCCTGGTTGCCGACCTCGCGCTCGATGCACAGCGTGCCGCGATAGCCGACCTTCTTCAGCGTCTGCACGAACTTCCGGATGTTTACCTGCCCCTGCCCCAGCGGCATCTCTTCGCCCCAGCTGCCCGGCGTCGTCGGCCGGTTCGCGTCCTTGACGTGGACGCTGCGAATGTCCGAACCGAGGATTTCCACCGCCCGAATTGGATCGCCCTTGTCGTAGAGCAGCATGTTCGCCGGGTCGAAGTTCACCTTGACGTTGGGACACTTCAGTTCGTCGAGCGTGCGGCGCAGCAGGTCCGCGGTTTCCTGGCCGGTCTCGAAGGCGACGGTCACACCTTTCGCCTTCGCCAACTCGCTAACCCTGGCGAGGGTAGCGAGGAACGGCTTACGGTCGGGCTGGCCGGGGTCGGGAATGAAGCCGGCGTGCAGCATGAGGTCGCTGAGGCCAAGGGCGCAGGTGCGCTCCAGCGCCCACTGCAATCGCTCCAGCCGTTCCGGCCGCGTCGCGGGATCGCCGAAACCGCCGCTGCGCTGGATCGTCTGCGGCGTCGTGTAGTCTTCGCCGGGAAAACCGAGCATGGTGCCGGTCATCTGCAAGCCGGCGGCGCGGGCCACTTCGGGCAGACGGTCCCCTTCCTCCCAGGAAGCATGATGCGGATCGCCGCAGGCAAGCTGCACCACGTTGATACCCAGGCGATCGAGCAGCAGGCGCAGCTCGGGCACGCTCTTGACCTGCAGGGACCAGCTGCACACGCCAATGGCCAGCGGTTCGACGCTCATGCGGGGAACTCCTGTGGTGGTGTCTTTTGCCATCTTGCAGCTCCGGCAAGGTGTTTTCTACCGCCCTGCTGGCGCTGCGGGCTAATTGGCCGGTTCGATGTAGCAACCCAGCGGTCCCAGCTGGACGTGGTCGCGCGCGCGGACCTCGTGGAAGGTGCGGATCTGCTCCATCTTCAATTCCGCGCCCTCCTTCGGACCCGTCCACACGACCGACCGACCCGAGGTGTGCGCCACCAGGGTTAACTGGTAGGAATGCTCGACGTTGTAACCGAGCGCCTTGCACAGGACCTCGATCACGAATTCCATGGAGTGGTCGTCGTCGTTCTCCAGGATGACGTTGTACGGTGGAATGCGCCGGGTTTGCGTCTTGTCGCGCGGCACCGACTTCGGTTCGAGGGTGGTGTCTACGGGTAATGGTTCACGGCTCACGGCTTGGCCTCTTGGTACGCGGTTCCCTGGGCTCCGAGGAAGTGTTGTTATTCTACCTTGCAACCGCGCAAGATTCCAAGCAGGAAGCGGAACGATGGGCGGATTGGAAGGGAGCGGGTGAAGTGTTAGTACTACAGCGCTACTTCATGTAGGTCAGGCTTTCCAGCCTGACTTGCTTGCCCAGTCTGGTTGACCTTGTGGCGGTTGCGTCAGCCTGGAAAGGCTGACCTACGAATGGAGCGCTGTAGAATTAGGAGAACCTAGGATTGCCGCGCGGTTGTTCCGGCGACGGGTCGCGCATCATCACCACGGCGCGGGCCACCAGGATGCGCGTGCGTCGCCGGTTGGGCAGGCGCCGTGCCGGGAGGGCCTCAGCCAGGGCCGCGCCGAGCAGCAGGAGGGCGGCCAGCGGTTGGGCCACCTGGGCGGGAGTCGAACTGGCCAGGCGGAACCAGCCGGCGACCTGCACGGCCAGCAACCCGGCGTACGCGGCGGTCAGCACGCCGCGGTAAAGCGACGGCCGCCGCCGCAGCCAGGCGTCCAGCAGGAACCACGCTGCCACCGGAGCCAGCAGAACATACGTGGCCGACTCCGTGGCCGAGCCGAAAACCGTCATCCAGCAGCACCCCAGCACCGTCACCAGCGTCAAGACGCGCCGCAACGGCCAGTCCGCCCGGGATGCCGCCAGGCAGACCAGTGCCAGAGCGCCGCCGGTCAGCACCTGCACGACCAGATAGCCGTGATAGCTGAGCGGCAACCCGCCAAGGGTACACAGCAGCCGCAGGTCGCGATACCACAGTGCCTGCGGCAGCAGCTGGCGATCGTTCGACTCGAGGTGGTGCAACCACCCGGAGTATTGATCGGCCACGTAGCCCGGCCGCTGCATAAAGAAAGGTAATACCAGGCCCAGGACAAGCATGAGCAGCAGGCGCCACCCGAACTGGCGCGACGCCACGACCACCAGCAGCAGACCGACGGCCAGCGGATACAGCTTGAACAGGCACGCCAGGGCCGCGCACAGCGCCGCCAGGTCCAGGCAGTGCCGCGCGGTCGCCTTCAGCCGGCCGGTCGGGGCGAACTCCTCGGCGGAGGGACGCACGCCGTTCGCCACGCCGGCCACCGCCGCCAGGAGCAGGCCCACGATGAGGATGTTGCTCTGGCCGTTGTTCAAATTGCCGAGTGACAGCGGCAGGAGCAGCAGCAGCAGCCACGCCCACTGCGTCCGCGTCAGCGACCGCGGCAACACGGCCCGGCACCACCACGCCAGGGCCACGAGGTAAACGACGACGTTCAGCACACGCCAGATGATGGCGCCGAGCGCGTCGGGCAGCAGGGCCAGCGGCACAAAGGAGACGGCGACGAGCGGACTGTAGCGATACGCCTCGCCGGTTTGCTTGTAGAGGTCGGCGCCGGCCAGCCAGCTGCGCGCGGCATCCGCGAAAATTGGATAGACGCTGTGACTGTGCGGCCAGAGCACGGAACGCACGGTCAGAAACGCCAGAGCCGCGGTCCACAGGACCAGAGCCAGCCGTTCCCAGACGTTGAGGTTCGCCAGACGTCGCAGGGTGTTACGCAGCATGGAAGTGCCCAGCGCAGAGGACCTCGCCCAGCTCGGAGGGGACCACACGGCTGAAGCCAGCCTGGATGCAGGCGGCCTGGAAGCTAGGATGACGCAGTAGATGCAGCTCGCGTACCCGGCGCAGCAGCAGACCATCGCTGGCGGTGCAATCGCGGCCGATCAGCGTCGTGTCGATGTGGCCGGGGTGACAGGTTAACTCGACGACCCGACCGGGAATGCGCGTCAGCCAGCGGGCGAGATAGTCGGGATCGGCGACCCAGGGCGGATCGGTGACACCGGCCAGCCAGTCGTTGCCCGGGAAGCCGGCATGGCACTGGCGGCGAGCCTCGCGTTGGCCAAGCAGCGACAGGAACGCGCGCTTGACCCGGGCGCCTGGGATCCGGGCCAGCATGAACCACGGCTCACGGACGCAGCGATAGTACGGCAACGGCCGTTGCTCGCCAAGTACCTTGCGCAGCACGGCGCCCACGGGCGGAAAGACCTGAATGTGGTGGTGCGAATTGACCAGCAGCGGCGGCTGGCCGACGAGGTCGTGAAAGCGGCGGTACTGGGCGCGAAATTCGGCCTCGATTTCCGCCGGACGCACCCGGCCCCGGCAGAGGCGGCGGGCCAGACCGCCAAGCGGCCAGAAGCGGCCGTCCGGCTGGACGAGGCTCGGCACCTGTTCGGGGGGCAGCACCGGCCGATCGAGCGTCAGGCACGGATGCCAGCCCAGTTCGAGGGCGCCGCCGGCCTGCCGCCAGCTGCGGACGCCCGCCTCGGCGTGCGGCGCGTTGACCAGGAGCACGCTGCACGTCACCAGTCCGCGCTGGGCCAGGTCGAGAATGCCTTGCGTGGTCGCAGGGCCGATGCCAAAGTCATCCGCGGTGACGACCAGGTAGCGCTTGCCGTCCAAGAAAACTCCTCAGGCAAGAGTGGCTAGTGGCTAGTGGCTAGCAGTAAACGGTATCCGGGAATACTCCTGTGAAGAGATTAGTGGCCTTCTTCGCTAGCCACTAGCCACTCTCTTCTCTCAGGCTGCCTCACGACGGTCCCTCTCGACGGGGATGGCTGGGACGTGTACCAGCGCCGGCCGCCTGCACCAGTCGCGGTGAATCCGCAACAGTTCGCGCACCATCCCGCCCGTGGACCGGAGGCTGGTCGTGCTGGTCGTGTCCTCATACCGGAGACAGACGGGGACCTCGGTAACGGGCACGCCGTAATAGGCGCAGGCGGTAAGCAACTCGCAATCGAAGCCGAAGCCGTCGCAGTGGAGCCGCGGCACGATCAGCCGGGTCGCCGCTGCGGTCAGGCCTTTCAGTCCGGCCTGCGTGTCCTGCTGGCGCAGCGGCAACAGACAGCGGGCCAGCATCGTGAATAGCATCCCCTGGAGGTAGCGGCGATAGGCGTAACCTTGCAGCCGGGTCGGCAGCACGACCAGGCTTTCAGGGTGCGTCCGCGAGGCGATGGCCACATCGGCGCCGGACCAGAGCGTCTGAGCCAGGCGCAGGATATCGTCGAAGCTGTAGGCAAGATCGACGTCGGTGAAGATGCGCCACTGTCCGGCGGCGGCTTCGAGACCACAGCGAACGGCAAGGCCCTTGCCGCGGTTCGGTGCATAGCTGACGACGCGCACCAAGCCGGGCGCTGTTCGCGCGAGCTGTTCCAGCCGGGCGGGCGTACCGTCGGTGCAGCCATCGCAAACAAAGAGGACCTCCCACTGTCCAGGCGCCTGGCGCACAAAGTCCTGCACCGCCTTCCAGGTCCGCTCGAGGCGCGAGCCCGGGTTGTACGCGGGGAAGACCAGGCTCGTCAGGCCCTGGGCTGGAGCGGACTCCGCGGGGCGCACGTCCATGCCTCAACTCTCCATCTTCTCTGTTCCACCGGCGTGTCGTGCGACACTTGTCCTAATATCGGTGTGTCGGGCACGCACCGCTAGCTGGAGGGAGTATCTAATTCCGCAAGAGAGGTCAAGATGCACCGGCCGACCCGGCAGGGTGGATTGCGACGGGGAAGGATGGGTAAGCAGCCCTCCGCGTCGGCCAGGGCAAAAAAAGACCTTGCCGGCGGAGTGGGCTGATCCGGCTTCTGCGATTTGCCAGGGCCCCGAACGCGCTCTAGAGTTGTGCAGCAAACGAGATCGCCAGAATTGGTGGCGATTTCGGGGGCAAGCCTCCGTGTCGTGCCCGGATCGCAACGCCTTTCATCCTCGAAAGGGCAAACCCGCCGAAAGGCGGCGACGCAAAGCCATGGGCCTTCTGTTCTCTCGGTTCGCCGAGAAGCACGATGGCTGCCAGGCTGCCGAAGGGCTGGGCAGGCGAAAAGCCCGTCCGTCCCCGAGCGTCCCCTTGGTCAAAGACGCTCGACCTGATCCGGGGACCGGCTCTGCTGGTTACACAGAGGCTTGCCCCGCATTTTCCTCCCTTTCGGTAAACTTGCCGCAGTTTGAAGCCGATGAAGACCTGTGATCCGCCATCGCCAACCCGCGAGCGGGTCGCAGGGGAACTCACGTCATGCGGCAACACATTGCTCTGTTTAGCGTACTGCTCTGCTTCGCCCGGCTTGCCCCGGCGCAGACTTTGCCCGGCTCTCTGCCGCTGCCGCCGCGTGCCGGTGCTCCGGCCGAGACGCCGCCCGCGCGGGAGCAGGAGGCGCTCGTCACCTTCGACGATCGCGTCACCGACCTGCAATGGGTCGACAATCGCTGGCAGCTGACCGCGGGCAACGTCGTCCTCAAGGACTTTGGTCCGCACGAGGCCGAAGGCCGAGAGGCGCTGCGCCTAGTGCGCGAGCTGCACCTGAACCAGGTCGGCTCCGTCGGGGCGCCCCAGCCGGTCATGGAATACTGGCTCTCCGACGGCCATGCGCCGCAGGGACTGGTTGCCGGAGTGCGCGTCCTGCCCATCGACCAGGGAACGCTGAAGGTCGACCAGTATCAGGGAATGTGGTACGTCCGCGACAGTAACCGTGTCCTGTTCAACTTCGGCACGCATCAGCCGCAGGCGCAGCAGGCCCTGGCCGTCCTGCACCGTTATGGTTTCACGCAGGTCGGCTACCTCGGCCACGGCACGCCGCTCATGCTGGTGTTCCTCGGAAACGCGGCGACACCGGCCACGACCCACGGCGGTTCGATGTTCCCGCGTACCAGGTCGATCACCACGCACGTCCCGAAGACCGAGAACGGCAGCGGCATCCTGCCGGCCGGCTTGCAGCAGCCGGCCTCACCGCAACTGGCCGCCTTGCCCCAGGGTCGGCAACTGGCGGCGCCGAACACGCTGCCAGTCGATCCGGCCACGGCCGTCGAGCGGATACCGATCGACTGGCGCCAGGCGCAGGTACGCCAGGACGCGCAAGGCTGGAAACTCATCCAGGGGAACTACACGGTCGCCGAGTTCGGCTCCAGCGAGACCGACGCCCGACTGGCGCTGGCGGCCCTGCACTTCTATCATTTCAGCGAGCAATGCCTGATCGGCCATCCGCGGCCGACATGCACCTACTTCCTGGTCAACGGCCAGGCACCGCACGGCTACATGCTCGGCGTGGATCAGGTCGGCTTCCAGCCGCAGGCGTTGGCCGTGCGCCAGATTGGCCAGGCCTGGGTGGTGGGCGACGACAACCGTCCCCTGCTCAACTTTGGCGAACAGGCCGGCGACGCCCGCCAGGCGCTGGCGGCGATCCAGCGCTACCAGTTCAACACTCTCTGCCGCATCGGCCGCGGCGAAGCCAGCGGCATGACGTTCTTTGTGAAGGCGCGGTAACTGCTGGCTATTATGCAAAGTTGTAAAATGGCAAAAGGGTTCAATGGTAAGTCCTCGCCACGCGGAAGCCCTGGCCGCCGCTGTGGGCCGTCGGGCCGAGCCTGAAGCGATACGCCGAACGGGTGTTCCTCGTAACGAGGTTGAACGAACCGCCACGCAGGACGCGGCTATCTTCATCCTTAACATCTTCAATATCTTTATTGTCTTTCTCTCCATAAACTTCCTGGCACCACTGCATGACATTGCCGTGGACGTCGAACAGACCCAGACCGTTCGGTTTCAACAGGCCCACCGGGTGCATCGTGTCGCTGGCATTCACATTGTACCAGGCGTAATTGCCCAGCAGAGTCGCATCCGAACCATGTGACCACGCCGTCACCGTCCCCGCCCGACAGGCGTAC